>Ga0172370_10002350_pt1 | contig 27422 bp, 19 predicted proteins | sample LakKiv5m_FD_114538 | JGI IMG/M metagenome (GOLD analysis project Ga0172370, IMG submission 114538) | Freshwater microbial communities from Kabuno Bay, South-Kivu, Congo - kab_022012_11.5m | ecosystem: Environmental > Aquatic > Freshwater > Lake | place: Democratic Republic of the Congo...
CGACAGATGGAAGTCCACCATCGCGCACACTTCGGGCACGAGGAAGGGCAGGACCTTGACGTCGAGCAGGAACTGCAGCGCCACGTCGGCGAACCGCCCCACGAGCAGCGCATCGAGATGTCGCCGCCACGCACCGCGATCCGCATCGAGCACGTTGCCCGCGTCCCGTCCCGCCGCGCGCCGCAGTTCACCGACCGGTTCGAGACCGGTCTGGGCCACCTCGGTCGCGAGCGCGAGCACGCCATCGGGACTCGACCGCACGATCCGATCGGGTGGCAGGACGGAACGCAAAACACCGGCGCGCAGATCCGCCACGCCGCCAAACGGATCGAGGACGCGCCCGCTCGCGTCCAGTCCGACCGCGCCTGCCGTCGACAGCGACGCGGCGAGGTCGGCCCAGATCGCCGGCGGGATGTCCGAACCCGCCGCCTGCCGCGGAGCGTGGCCGTGAGCCGGCGTACGGTCGGGCGCTCGCACGGTCACGTGCACCGCGGTCGTCGCGTCGATGCAGACCGTTACATTCCTCGCAGGCTCGCGCGCCCCAGGAACCAGCACGGCGATCGTCGCCCCATCGCTGAGCGGCGCGCCCACGCACAACCGAGCGATGTCGATTCCCGTCAGCACGGGCGTCGCGCCCGCGGACACGATCGGCGCGAGCAGCTCGAAGATCGCATCGGGCAGCGGCGCGGGTGAACCGTTGGGGCTGGGCTCCGTGACCGGGCGTCGGGTGCGCTCTGCCAGTGTCTTCGCCTGTCCGCGTGCCGTGGCCGGCTCCATGCGCGACGGCGCCGTCTCGGGGGCGGTGGGTGGCTCTCTGGTCTCGGGGCGCATCTGCAGGCGACCTGTCACCGCTCCAGCGGGCGGCGGAAGGTACGCGCCGCCTCGTGCGGGCGTCAAGGAGCGCGCGCGGACGGACCGAGGCACAGGGTGGCCCGGCTGCGCGACCTGCCTCCGCGGGAGGGGGCCGGGCGGCTGCGCGATCCGCGTTCGTGTTGACACCGGGGGATGGCGCTGATAATTCTGGGAGTGGTGTCCGAGCGCCTCCGATGCCCCCCTATCGGTGGCGGCTCTGGACTCGGCGATGGCGTCCGGGTGACCGGACAAGCGCCGAGACCAAATCACCTTCGTGCGGTCCCCTGGTCGTTGCTTCGCCTCGCTCAGCGACGCTGAAGTTGGCGACTCGAAACTCTGGAGTCGGCGGTAGGGCGGGACCTCCGCCTCGAGAACGGAGTCACCATGGCGAAGAAGACGTTGCCCAAGGTCCAGAAGAAGGTCGATGCCTTCCTTTCGAGCGACGAGGGGCGCATTTCAGAGAAGCAAGCGGCGCGAGTCTCCACGTTCCTGATGTTGGCGGGCACCGGTACGGGCATGCCACTCGGGGCCGACGCCGATCTCGGCGCGGAGCACTGCAGCCACGGATCGCACGGTTCGCACGGATCGCACGGTTCACACGGCAGCCACGGATCGCACGGCTCGCACGGCAGCCACGGATCGCACGGTTCGCATGGGTCGCACGGATCGCACGGATCGCACGGTTCGCACGGCAGCTGGTAGGCCTTCCCAGCCCACAGCACGGTCCCTAGATCAGTGACTGGGGGTCGACGTCCACGATGAGTCGAACGTGGGCGTGCTTTCTTGCGTCGAATCCCTTCGTGAGGCGACCGAGCGCGGCGTGCAGTGGCGCGCGCGCCTCGCTCCGTGCGATCACGTGGAATCGGAATTCGCCACGCAAGCGAGGTAGCGACGCACGCACCGGCCCGCGCACCTCCAGGCCGTCGCGCGCGAGGACGGAGGCCACCTCGCGGATCGCATCGAGTCCGGCTTGCTGCTTGGCCGAGGAGATCTCTACGAGCGCAAGGTGCGCGAACGGCGGATAGCGTCCGGCGCGACGGGCGGCGAGATCCTCGGCCACGAACGCATCATGATCGCACATCGCCGCGCAGCGGATTGCGGGGTGATCGGGCGCAAAGGTCTGCACGATCACGCGGCCGGGCGCCTCGTGACGGCCGGCGCGCCCGGAGACCTGCACGATCAGCTGGAACGTGCGTTCCGCGGCACGGAAATCGGGGACGCGGAGCCCGGTCTCCGCGAGCAGCACGCCGACCAGCGTGACCTTCGGGAAGTCGTGCCCCTTGGCCAGCATCTGCGTACCGACGAGGACGTCGAGGCGTCCCTGGCGGAACGCATCGAGCGTGTCGAACAGGCGCTTTCCGCGCGCGGTGTCACGATCGAATCGCGCGATGCGGAGGCCTGGCAACGCGTCGATCAGGCGTTGCTCGGCGCGCTCGGTTCCGGCGCCGACCGGGACGAGCGGTCCTCCGCCGCACCCTGGGCAGACGGTCGGCACGTCAATCGAGGTGTCGCAGTAGTGACATCGCAGCACCGCGTCGCGCCGGTGAAAGGCCATCGACACGGCGCACGCGTCGCATTCGATCGCGTCGCCGCAGCGCGCGCAGACGAGGGCGCCAGACCAACCCCGGCGATTGAGCAGCAGCATCGCCTGTTCACCGCGCGCGATCGTGTGGTGCAGGGCCGAAACGAGCGCCTCGGAGAGCATACCGGGCCCATCGAGCTCGGGGTCCCACAGGCGATCGGCCGTGCGGAGATCGATCACGTCGACGTGGGCGAGGCGGCTGCCGGTCGCGCGCTCGCGCAGCATCAGGTGGCGCAGCCGGCCCGTCGACGCGAGGCGGAGCATCTCGAGGCTCGGCGTCGCGGAGCCGAGGACCGCCACGGCGCCAGCGTCACGCGCGCGCACGAGCGCGAGATCGCGTGCGTTGTATCGCAAGCCGCTCGCCTGCTTGAAGGAGCCGTCGTGCTCCTCGTCCACGACGACGAGGCCCAGATCACGCACGGGGGCGAAGAGCGCAGAGCGGGGCCCGATCACGATGCGACGCGCGCCGTCGCGAAGGCGCGTCCACTGATCAAGGCGTTCCCCCTCGGTCATGGCGGAGTGCAGCGTCGCGACCTCGTCGCCGAAGCGAGCGCGAAACCGCTGCACGAGCTGCGGCGTGAGCGCGATCTCCGGAACGAGCACGATCGCGCCACGCCCGCGCGCCAGTGCCTCCGCGATGACGTGCAGGTAGACTTCGGTCTTGCCGCTGCCCGTGACACCGTGCAAGAGAACACCCGCCCACCCCTGCTGCGCCGGCGCCACGATCGCGTCGACCGCGAGGCGCTGCTCCGGCGTAAGCACGGGCGGCGTGTCGCGCGGCACCTCCGAGCGCAGCCCGAGCGGATCCCGGAAGACACGCCTCCGCTCGATCGTCAGGTGCCCTCGTGCGGCGAGATCTACGAGGACGCGCGCGGGCGCTGGCATACGGCGCCTCAGCTCCGTGGCGTCAATCTCGCGCTCGGCACGGACAGCGTCCACGATCCGGCGCTCGGGCTTTCGGAGCGGGGGATCGGGCGGCATGGCTACGGCGTCACGATCGACGGTGACGATCACCTCGACCTCGCGTGCGGCCCCCAGATCCTCGTCGAGTCCGGTTCGACGTGCCGCAGAGGGCAGCGCGACGCGCAGCACTTCGCCGAGCGGTGCGTGGTAGTAGCGCGCGACGAAGTCGAGGAATGCGCGATCGGATACGCCGAAGAGCGGACCGGCATCGACGAGCTCCGCGATGGCCTTGAGACCGCGCGGCAACGGCGTGTCATCCACATCGCGCACCGCCCACACGAGCCCCACGAGCATGCGCCCAGCGAAGGGCACGACGACGCGCGCACCGGGCAAACACGACGGCGCGATCTGCGTGGGCACGCGGTAGGTGAAGAGGTGATCCACGGGCGTGGGCACCACCACATCGGCCAGCCGCCGCGACTCCGACGGCTGCTGTGTGCGCTCGCGCGGCGCGCGCCGCGCCGGAGGCGACCTTCGATCCGACGAGGCCGGCCGGATCTCCGGCGCATCGAGGCCGGGCAGCAGCGGCGGCTGTGACATCGGATCTCCGCGGGCCACTAGAAGTAGTAGGTCAGCCCGAGGCCGCCTGAGTACCCGCCTGTGAGCTTGAGCGAGATGCCCGTGTCGACGCCCGTCTCTCCGCGTCCGACGATGCCCGAGACCTGCGCGGTCAATGGGTTGCCGCGCTCACCGGAGACGTCCGCGACGAGGCCGACCCCGGCCTGGAAGGAGAGGTTGTCGCTCAGAAAGTACTCGACCTGGAGAGGCGCCTCGATGGCGCCGCCCACCGAAGAACGATCTTGATAGATGAGCCCAAACAGGCCGCGGGCTCCGAGCGACGCGCTGACCCGCTGGGTATCGAGGAGGCGATAGTGAACGCCCACACCTGCGCGGACCCGCGTCAGACGGGGCTGTCCCTCGGGTTGCCGGATGTCGCCGCCCACGTGCAGCTCCGTCGCGACCGAACCGGCCCAGTAGCGAAAGACGAAATTCGGCGCGCCCATCAGCGTCGTCATCACGCCGATACCCCCCTTGCCGCTCATGTCTCGCGCCGTGGCGTCGAGGCACCACGCCAGCGTGAAGGCGCACGTGATCGCCACGAGGGCTGAGGTGATGGGCCTCTGGAGCGACGTGGACGTGTAGGCGCGCTGCGCTATCATGCGGCACATGTTGCATCTCATCGGCGCCATGCTCAAGCGACTCCGGGAGGGCTCCAGAGCGCTCGCCTGGGCGCTCGCGCTGTGGGTGGGGCTCGTGCTGGCGCCGGCGATCTACCTGGAGCCGGCCTACGGACTCGATCGGTTCGAGTGCTGGGTGCTCATCGCGCTGCCCCCGGTGCTGGCTCTGTCTGCGGTGTTCGCGGCGTCGGACGCGGCCATGCTGCTGGTGGTCCCCGCGTCTCTGATGCCGGCGTTGGTCGCCGTGCCGGCGCTGAGCGGACCTCGCATCTATGGCCCGCTCCAACGTGTCGTCGCGCTCGTGCTCGTGCTCGGCTACGTCGCGGCGGCGATCGGTGGTGTCGCCCGCACGCGCTCACCACTGAGGGTCGCCCTCGCCGATCTCGCGCGACCGCGTGCCGGGCACGAGCGCGCGATGATGCTCCTTCTGCCAGCGCTGGTCGCGGTAGTGGTGGTGGCGCCGCTCGGACCTGCCACGGCGCTCTCGGAGGAAGAGGGGGCGCGGCTCGTCGGCGTGCTGCTCGCGATCGGCGCGTGGCTCGTCGCTGCGCTTCCCGTGCTGCGCGGCGACCAGGAGCTGCGTGCAGGCGAGCGGCGTTGGCAGGCGCTGCTGAAGGAGAGCGCACGCGCCGCCAGCGATCGGCCGCGGTGGGTTCTCGTGCGTCGGGGCGTGTTGCTGGGGCTGCTGCTGCTGGCGTACGTGCTTCAGGCGTCGTAGGCTCGCGCGAGGAGGTCGTGGGTGCACAGGCTCTACCAGGTCGTCGGCTTGCTCCTCGTGCCCGCCTCGCTGTGGCCGTTCTGGCGGGGACTCGAAGCGCTCGGACAGAAGGACTACCTGGGAACGCTCATCGCGTTGGCGATCGGCGTCGTGATCGCGCGGACCGGCGTGGACCTCGCGCGGATCGGCCTGCTCGGACAGCCGGACGATCAGGGGGACGCGTGAGCGAACGGGTCGACGAGGCGGCCCGAATGCTCGTCGGGCTCGCGGCGATCGCGGCGATCGCGTTGTCGTGCTCGGTAGAGCAGGGCTCGGGTCCTGTCGACTCGCGACGCGACGGATCGGCCTCGCCATCGTGGCCCCGGCTCGCGTGCAGCCACCGGCCGTTTCCACCCGGTGTCGTGGCGTGCGTCGACGGCGCAGCGATCACGCGCTCGCAGGTCGAGCGACAGCTGCGGCTTCACCCGCCCGGGACGAGCCCGCGTGGTGTGCTCGACGCGATGATCGCGGAGGAGTTGCTCGCCCGGCGGGCGATGGACGCGGGGCTGTGGTCGGCTGATCTCGATCAGGCGTGGACGCGCGACGCCGTGCGGGCCCTGCTCACGCAGACCTTCGAAATGGACTACGGCCCCACGCGCGTCACGGACGACGACGTGCGGAAGGCCTACTACTCCAAAGGGATCCGGACGCTCTTCGATCACGTCGACGCATACTTCGTGGTGGACGCGCAGTTCCTGTGCTGCGCGGGCAACCCGGGTCAATGCGACAAGCCGGACATCCACGCGTGCCTGCAGAAGATGGAGCCGCAGGCGCGCGGCCTCTACGACGCGCTGAGGACGCGCGACACGCCGACGTCACCCCACGCCTTCAAGGCGCGGGTCGACGCGCTCGCGCCGATGTATCCTGGCGTCGCGTTGCTGACCTACTCGTTCTTCTACGACGTCAAGAAGTCGCACAAGGAGCAGCGAGGCTACGATGTGGTGGATGAGCACGTCGCGCGAGGTGTCGCCGCGCTCCGGCCTGGCGAAACCAGCGAGCCGATCCTGAGCCACGCGGCGTGGCATGTCCTCTTCCTCGAGAAGGTCACGCCAGAGTCACACCGCGGTCCGGACGATCCAGCGGTGCGATCCGAGATCGTGGAGAAGATCTTCCCGTTCATCCGCTCGCGGGACGCTCAAGCGTTCATCCTCGACGCCTCGAAGCGGCTCGGGGTCGCGATCCAATTCGACGCGCTCGACGCGGCGTGGGGCCATGCTGACGAGACCATCGGCGAGAGGTGAGCGCCCCGTCGGCCTCGCGCTAGGCTGCGTGTTCGCGCTGGTCGCGGGCGTCGCGACCGGTTGCAGGCGCGCGCCCGAGGACATCGAGCCGCCCGCGGTGGCGGCCGTCGCGCCGCTTGCCGCCACGCCCGCGCATCGCGCGTCGGCGCGATACGAGGGACGTCCCCTCGGTGTACCGCGCGCCGAGATCCGAGCGCCGCCAGATGAGGAGGAACCTGTCGATCCTGGCCTGCCGGAGACCGACCTGGCGCGCCGCGACGGACGGCCATCGCGTAGCGTCGGCACGGCTCAGAATGGCCACATCGTCGACGCGCGCGCGGTGCCTGAACAGGGTCCACATCACCGCGTCGTGCCTCAAACAGTCGCGCGCAGTTTCCACTTCGGCACAGACGAGACCGTCGAGTTGGTGCTGCGCGCGGCGACCCGCGTCGCGCGTGACTCACCCGGCAGCGTGATGCGCGTCGGCAACCTGTCGCGCGCGGGCGGTGGCGATATTCCGCCCTCCGTGAGCCATGAGTCCGGTCGCGACGTGGACCTGCTCTTCTTCGCGACCGACTGGAAGGGCGAGCCCGCGGACCCCCCGAACTTCGTGACCTTCGACGCGAGCGGCGAATCGACCGTGCGCGCGGGCGATGTACCGCGCTGGCGCTTCGACGTGGAGCGCAACTGGCTGCTAGTCAAGGCGCTGCTGTCCGACGATGTCGTCGTGCAGTGGATCTTCGTCTACACGCCGCTGAGGCAGATACTCGTGGACCACGCGGTGCGCATACACGAGCCCGATCGTCTCGTAGAGCGCGCACGCCGCGTGTTGGTCGAGCCCCGCAACTCGAGTCGCCACGCGGATCACTTCCATGTGCGCCTCGCGTGCTCCCTCGAAGATCGCGCGAGCGGTTGCGTCGATGGCTGGGCTGCATCCGTGGGCGAGGCCACCCGCAAGGCAGCTCGGGACGCACAGATCGACGCATGGCTCGATCTCTACCATCATGGTTCGCCGGCCGAGCAACGCTACGCACGTGAGATGCTCTCGCTTCCCGAGGACGGTCACGACACGCTGCTGCCGCCCTCGGAAGAAGCCGACGAAGTCGATGACGGCAAGCGCTGATCGGGCGCGCGGGAGGAGCGGGACGTGGACGCGCTGCTGACACCGCTTGGAGGGGTCGCGCTGTTGGCCGGATTCGGCGCGGCGCAGTGGGCAGTGACCGGTCTGTGGGCGCGCGGCGCACCGACCAAGGAGGCGTTCCTCGTCGCGCGCCGCCGCGTCGGCCTCTGGATGGCCGCGTTCTCGATCGCCGCGGCGTGGGTCTGGGCGCCGTCGATGTTCGTCTCCGCGCAGCAGGCGTTCGAGCACGGCCTCGCGGGCCTGTTCTGGTTCACCGCACCCAACATCCTTTGCCTGCTGCTGTTCGCCCCCTTCGCACGCCGCGTGCGCGAGCGGCTCCCCGAGGGTTTCACGCTCTCGGCCTGGATGGGACAACGCCACGGCAACGTCGTACATGGTCTGTACCTGCTGCAGATGGGCGCGCTCACCGTCGCAGCGTTCGCAGTCCAACTGCTCGCCGGCGGCAAGGTCGTGGCCTGGCTCGCCGGGCTGCCCTACGCGGCGGTCGTCGTCGCGATGAGCGTCCTCGCGCTGTCCTACTCGCTGCTATCCGGCCTCCGCGCCTCGGTAGTGACCGACTACGTCAAGCTCGCGTTCATCCTCGTTGCGGGCGCGGTGCTCGCACCCTGGGCCGCAACGGAGGCCGGCGGCCTCGATATCGTTTGGACCGGGCTCTCGGGCCGGGACGGTCGCTGGGGCAGCCTCGTGTCGGAGGAAGGTATCGACCTCTTCCTCTCCTTCGGGCTGCCCGCGACGATCGGCCTGCTGTCCGGTCCGTTCGGCGATCAAGCGTTCTGGCAGCGTGCTTTCGCAACCGAGCGTGCGCACGTGCTCGGCGCGTTCGTCCGAGCGGCGCTGCTCTTCGCGGCGGTGCCCTTGCTGTGCGGCACGCTCGGCTTCGTCGCCGCGGGGGCGCACCTCTCGATCGCGGACCCTGCGCTCGTCAACGTCGAGACCGTGCGCGCGCTGCTGCCTCGGGCCGCGGCCGTCCTCTTCGGCCTCGTGCTCCTCTCCGGGCTCGTGTCGACTCTCGACTCCAAGCTCTGTGCGATCTCGAGCCTCGTCGGTCACGACCTGCTCGCGCTCCGATCGCCCGGCGCACCGCTCGACGACGTTCGGACGCTGCGCTGGGCGCGACTTGGCATGCTCGGTCTGGCGCTCGGCGGCGCGGGCATCGCGCTCGTGCCCGGCATGCAGATCGTCTGGCTCTTCCTCACCTACGGGACGCTGCGATCGTCCACGCTGTTGCCGACCGTGTTCACCGTGCTCTGCACCCGCGTGTCGTCACGCGGGGTCGCGTGGGGCATTGGCGCGGCGCTCACCGTCGGCCTCCCCGTGTTTGGCTACGGCAACCTCACCAGGCAGCCGATTATCAGCGCCGCAGGCTCATTGCTCACGGTCCTGCTCTCGGGGACCATCGCGCTCGCGTGGACCTGGCGTGAACGCAGCGCGCCACGACCATGAGCCCTGCCGTCGCCGACCTGCCGCCCGGGACACGGTCGATCCTCGCCTCGGCGAGCCCCGTGGCGCCGCTGTGCGCTCGCGCGCGCCCGGTGGGTCCTGTGGCGGGTGTGTGGGGAGCCGATCCAGAGCGAGAGCGCTCGGCGCTCGAGGCGTTGCGTGTTGTGCTGGGGCCCGGCGCGACGCTCGTCGGCTCGCGTGGGATCGACGCACGCGCGTTCGGCTCAGACCACGATGCGTGTGTGTTGGATGGCGCACGGCTCGATGCCGCGGGGCTCGAGGCGGCCCTGCGCGGAGGGCGCGTCGCTGACATCGAAGGTGGGTTCGCTGCCGCTTGGGTCGAGGACGGCGCGCTCGTGCTCGCGCGGGACGCCATCGGCGAACGCCGCCTCTACCACGCGCCATTCGCGGGCGGCGTCGTGTTCTCGTCCCGCCTGCGCGCGCTGCTCGACGCAGGCCTCGTGCCACGACGGCTCGATCTGCGCTCGGTCGCGGCCTTCCTGAGCTACGCCTACGTCCCGGGCGAGCGCACGCTCGTCGAGGATCTGTGCGAGCTGCTGCCTGCGACGGAGTTGCGGTTCGCCCGCGGTCGCGCGAGCACCAGCACTTTCTGGCGCCTCCCGGCGGAGCCCGCCTCCGGCTTTGCGCGGGACGAAGCGCACCAGGCACGTGCGTTGCGCGGGGATCTCGAGCGAGCGGTCGCGCGCTGCTTGCCTGCGTCGGGGCCCGTCGGGGCGACGCTGTCGGGCGGGGTGGACTCGAGCCTCGTCGTCGCGCTCGCGCGCCAGCTCCACTCGGGCGACATCCTGACATGGTCCGTGACCTTCGGCGATGGCTACGCCAACGAGCTGCCGTGGTCCTCACTCGTCGCGCGCCACTGCGGCACGCGCCATCACGTGGTCGAGATCTCGCCATCCGCGGTGCTAGCACACCTCGACGCCACGCACGCCGAGCTGCCCGATCCGATCGGGGATCCACTCACTGTGCCGAACGTGCTGCTCTTCCGTGAGGCCGCGTGCGAGGTGGGCGTCGTGCTCAACGGCGAGGGCGGTGATCCCTGCTTCGGCGGCCCGAAGAACCTGCCGATGGTGCTCGCGACGTGGCTCGGCGATGGCTTGGAGGAGGATCCGCATCACGAGCTCGCGCGGGCCCGGACGTACCTGCGCGCGCACCAGAAGTGCTTCGACGATCTCGACGCGGCGCTCGCGCCCGATGTGGCCAACGCGATCCACGGCGACCCGCTCGAGCGCGATCTCGTCGCGGCGCTCGAGGATCCGCGCTGGGGATCGCTCATCGATCGGCTCAACGCGATGAACGTCGTGCTCAAAGGCGCACACCACATCCTCGCAAAGGTCGACGCGCTGTCCGCTCCTTTCGGCGTGCTCCCGCGCGCGCCGCTGTTCGACCGCAAGGTGGTTGAGCGCGCGTTCACTCTGGCGCCCGAGCAGAAGCTGCGCGGCACGACCGAGAAGTGGATGCTCAAGCGCGCGATCGCCGACCTGCTGCCTGGCGCGATCCTCGAGCGTCCGAAGAGCGGCATGCTCGTGCCGGTGGAGGCGTGGTTCCGCGGTCCGCTGCTGCCACGGGCGCGGGAGCGGCTGCTCGATGGCCTTGCGGCACGAGGCCTCTTCCGCCGCGAGTGGCTCGAACGCGTGGCCCGCGGGAGGCTGCCCGGTGTGCGACCGCGCGTCGGCGCGAAGACGTGGTTGCTGCTCACGCTCGAGAGTTGGCTGCGAGGCGTCTTCGACGGCACGCAACACGGCTACGCGAGCGCCCGCGTCGATTGACAGGGCGCCGCTGCTCGGCCCACGATGCGCGCATGACCATCGCCGCGCCGCGCAACGACCCGAGGAGCCTTCGCTCCTGGCAGTACCGGATCTTCGGCCTGCTATGGACCGGCTACGCGTCCTTCTACCTCTGCCGCGTCAACTTCGCCGTCGCCCAACCCTCGCTGCTCGCCGACTTCCCCGACTGGACCAGTGCGGACGCCGGCGCCATCCCGTCCGTCTACATGGCGTGCTACGCGCTCGGCCAGATGGTCAACGGCCAGTTCAGCCAGCGCCTGGGTGCGCGCAAGACGATGACCACCTCGCTCGTGATCGCCGCGCTCGTCAACTTGGCCTTCTCGCAGACGTCGAACTACGGCGTCATGCTCGCGCTGTGGGGCCTCAACGGCTACGTGCAATCGACGGGCTGGGCGCTCGTCGTCGCGACCCTGACCAACTGGACGTCCGTCACGCACCGCGGCACCGTCGTCGGCCTCATCTCGACGTGCTACTCGGTCGGCAACGTCGTCGGCTGGCTGCTCGCCGGCTCCCTGGTGGACGCCTATGGCTGGCGCGCCGCGTTCTGGGGCCCCACCCTCATCGCGCTCCCCGTCGCGGCCGTGTTCGTCTTCGGGCTGCGCAACGAGCCCACCGACGCAGGCTTCGCCCCTGTGCGCAACGACCTCGGCGCATCGGGCAACACGGACGGCGGCCCCATGCGCGAGTTGTCCGTCGCGGAGGTGCTGAGGCTCACGCTGTCGAACCGTATCCTGTGGATCCTCGGCATCGGCTTCTTCTGCAACAACTCCGTCCGCTACTCGTTCATGAACTGGGCGATCCAGTACATGGCAGACTTTCACCAGCAGTCGGTCAAGGACTCCGCGCTCACCGCGGTCGCGCTCCCGCTCGTCGGTGCGGCCGGCGCGGTCTTCGCGGGATGGCTCTCCGACGCGGCCTTCGGCAAGCGACGTGCCCCCGTGTGCGCCATCATGCTGGCCGTGCTCGCGGGCGTTTGCGCGCTCTTCGTCCAGGTGCCCCAAGGACAGTGGATGCTTGCGACCGGCATGCTCGCGTTCGCCGGTTTCCTGATCTACGGCCCCGACATGTTGATGAGCGGCGCCGCCACGGTCGACTTCAGCCACCCCAAAGCCGCGGCGGCGGCGACGAGCTTCACGATGGCGCTCGGCGCGCTCGGCGCCATCTTCAGCGGGTGGGGAGTCGGCAAGCTGCGCGATTCGATGCAGGGCGAGTGGGCGCTCGTGTTCTACGTGCTCGCGGGCCTCGCCCTCGTGCCCGCGGCGCTGATGGTCTCGATCTGGAACGCACGCCCCAAGGGCGCGGCGTAGAAGCTCGTTGAACTGCGTCCACCGCGATCAGAACAGGTGCACCGGCCAGTCGCGTTGCCGCGCGACGCCGAGCAACGCGGCCCGCGGCATGTCGTGCCGCCCCACGACCAGCGGCACATCGGCGTCTTCGAGCATCTGCAGATCACCGAGGCTGTCACCGACCGCGAAGATCGGCCTCACACCGATCCACTTCGCGATGGCCGAGACCTTGCCACCCTCGCAGGTCACGGGCTCCACGATCCGATTCGTGATGCGTCCGCCGTCCACTTCAGTGTGGATCGCGAGCACGCGCGCGGGATCGAAGCCCATGATCGGCGCTGCCGCACGCACGGTCCAACGGTTCGAGGCCGACACGATCCAGATCTCGAAGCCGGCCTCATGCAGCCCACGCGCGAGCGCCTTCATCGGCGCCCGGTAGTTGGGCCACGCCGCCGCGAGCTGCGCGGACCACTGCGCGATCTGCGCCTCGTCTCCGCCCGCCATGAGCGCCACGGCCCACGCATACGCCGCGCTCCGATCTCGCGCGACGCGGTGTTCGTACTCCTCCCAGACGTCGGCGCCGTGATCGCTGGTCGCGATCAACCGGCCCGCGAGCATCCATCGCAAGAAAGCTTCACCGATGTCCTCCGACCAGAGCGTTCCGTCCGCGTCGAAGCACGCCACGCGCCGCGCGCCGCTCGGCTGGAGCTCGGCAGCGATCGCGTCACGCCACGCGGGGGAGAAGCTCTCGAGCCAGGCAGGGATCGTGCTCACCGTCTCGCTCCGTCGCCCGGACTGGGGCGGGCCCTACAAGCGCTCGTCGAGCGCGCTGCCACCACCGCTCTTCTTGTCGCCGTCGCCTCCGCTGCTGCGCTTCTTCTTGACGACGGGCGTCCGCTTCTCCTCCTTCCCGTCGTCCTTCTTTGGCGCGACGGCCGGCTCCACCGCGGCTTTCGGCAGCGGCTTGAGCGAGAACTTCTGCGCCGGCTTGTGCGAGGGCAGGACGGTTGTCGGGAAGGACTCATAGCCATCCATGCGCAACACCACGATCACCTTCGCGTCCGCCCCCACGAGCGTGATGTCCTGCGGTGCCTTGCCGAGCACCTTTCCATCGGCCTCGACCGTCGCTCCGGCGGGCTCGCTCTCGATGCGCACGCTGGTCTTCGGCTGCGGTGCTGGCGGTGCGGGCGGTGCGCCCTCCTTGGTGCGATCGCCCTGGTCGGGCCCGCCGTGCGGGGCGGCTTGCGTCGTGTGACCCGCGTCGGTCTCGGCCGGTGCCTCTTTGTTGTTGATCACGAAGAACGACGCGACCGCCACGAGCGCGATCACGGCACCGACCATGCCGGCGATGATCGCAGTCCGACGCGACGCGGGTTTCTCGATGACGATGATCTCGCTCGGCTCGCGCGAGATCGTGATCTGCGGCCCGGACGGCGGTGTCGTCATGCCCCCTGGCGTCAAGGTGTGCGGCGTCGTGAGGAACGACGTCTTCTCGAGGGCCGCCTCATCCACGTCCGCGGCCATCGTCGGCGCGTCCGCGATCACCGAAGCCGAGGGCGCCGCGCCCGTTCGCCCCGTCGGCCGCGCGATGGGGCGCGCCTTGCCTGGCGTCGTCGTGCTCTGCGCCGGCGCGTTCACGTAGGGCGACGTCGCGCCGCGCTTGGCGTCGGGCGATGCGTTCGTGCCGACGACCGTTCGCACCTCGCCGCGCCGCAGCCGTTCGAGCTCGAGCCGCATGGCCCGCGCGCTCTCGAAGCGCGCCTCCGGATCCTTCTCGAGCGCGCGTTCGATGATGCGAACGAAGCCCTCCGTGACCGGCGCGCGCGCGTGCCTGCGCAGATCCGGCGGCCGGTCGTTGACGTGCATCAGCAGCACGGTCAGCGGCGTGTCCGAATCGAAGGGCGGCACACCCGCCACGCACTGGAACAGCACGACACCGAGCGCGTAGAGGTCCGAGCGCTGGTCGAGCGGCCTGTTCGCGGCCTGCTCCGGGCTCATGTAGGTCGGTGTGCCGAGCGCCTTGCCCGTCCCCGTCAGCTTGTGTCCGAGCCGCTTGGCGATGCCGAAGTCGAGCACCTTCACGACCGGATCGTCGCCCGGTACCTCGTGGAGATAGATGTTCTGCGGCTTCAGATCCCGGTGCACGAGGCCCGCCTCATGCGCTTCGCCGAGCGATCGCAGCGCCTGCACGGCGAGATCGATCGTCTCCTCCTCGCTCAGCACGGTGCCTTCTTTGAGGCGGCGCTTGATGAGATCGTGCAACGTCTCGCCCTGCAGCAGCTCCATCGCGATGTAGAGCGCGCCGCCCTCGGTCTGCCCGAAGTCGAACACGCGCACGGTGTTGGGGTGCCTCAGCGACGCGGTGACCTGCGCCTCCTGGAAAAAGCGCATGATCATGTCGGCGTCGTCGTCCTCGATCGCGAGCGCGAGGATCTTGATCGCCAGCTGCTGCGCCGTCGCCAGGTGCGTGGCCGCGTACACCGCGCCGAAGCCGCCGCGCCCGAGTTCGCGCTCGATGCGGTAGCGCCCGTTGATCTCCGTGCCGGCCAGGATCTTCGACTCGGGCTGTCGCGTGAGCAGCACGGTCGCCTGCGCGTCGTGCGGACAGCGCAGCTCATCGGTCTGGTGGCCGCACTTGGGGCAGAGGCGGTTCATTCGGCGCCCCTCTCGCCCGCGGGATCGCGTTGCGCATCGCGCGCCGCCGCGCGCTCGATCAGCGCTTCCGACCGACTCGGCGCGAGCACCGCAGCCACCTCCGCGAGCGCCGGTGTGAGGTCCCCGAAGACGACACGCCCATCGGGCAGGATGCGGATGTGCACCTGCGTCCCGATCGCGTCGTCGTGCTCCACGTGCTTACCCATCGTCATCTGCCTCGCGAGGCCGCGTCGCCGTCACCGACGAGGTCCTCCGCCTCCCTGACCGGAAGCTGTCCGCTCCAATAGGCGCGATCGTAGCCGTAGACGTCCTCCCAGAACTGCACGACCCCGTCGTCGTCCACCGACGACGTGACGTAGTCGATGTGCACCGGGATCTTCTGCTTGAGCGTGATCGTCCGCTCCTCCGCTTCCCGGATGAGATGCATCATGGTCGCGCGCGACATCCCCTGGTCCTTCTCGAGGATGTACTCAGCGAGATCCTTCGGATTTTCTACGCGCATGCACCCGTGCGACCGCAGCCGCACCGGATCCTTGAAGTGCATCTTGAACGGCGTGTCATGCATGTAGATGCCGAACGGATTCGGGAACAGGAACTTCACATCACCGAGGAAGTTCCTGGGCCCCGGCTTCTGGTAGGTGACCTGCGTGCCGTCCGGCTTGGTCTCGATTTCGATTCGGAGTTTCTCGTAATAATCCGGCCGCTTGACGCGGTCCTTCTCGAGCTCCTCCTCCACGATGCGCGTCGTCGGGAACCACTTCGGCGCGAGCACGATCTGTGTCATCGGCCGCGTGAACATGCGCGTGTGGTTGAGCTGCCCCTTCTTGCGCTCGCGCTCGTCCTTGACCCTGTCGTTGTTGCCGATAACGACGCGATGCCGCCGCGTAATCTTGCCCCCCTCGTGCAGCTCCAGCCACTGCGCCGCGAGGTTGACCCGCACGAACATGGGCTCCCACGCGTTGGAGTCGCTCTCCCGCCACCGCTCGAGCGCGAGCCGGATGACCTTCGCGCGCTGCTTGAAGGGCACGTTGAGCGACGTGGCGAGGGCCTTCGTGATGAATCCGCTCGGATCCATCGCGTGGTTCGACTGGTACTTCTTGATGGCCTCCGACAGCTTCTCGTCGAATTTCTCGGCGTCGGCGCCCAACTCTCCTGCGGGCCAGTAGCCCTCGATCTGGAGCCGCTCCTTGACGGCCTGCACGATGGGCGAGGTCGCGCCGAGCGAAATCGCGGCCAGCTTGGCGTTCTTTGGCTTGAGCTTGCCCGCGCTCGCTGCCGGCACCGGAACGTCCTTCTGTTTGCCATCCTTGTCGAGCTGCTCGTAGCGAGCGAGCGCCTCACGCAGCCGCGCATACTGCGGGCTCTTCGGCCACAGCCCAGGCAGCGCGGTCTCCAGCTTGCCACTCGATTCATCAAAGAATTTTGATATATCAGCCGACTTCTGGTCGCACAGCTCGGCCACCTGCGCCGGCGTCTGGTACAGCGTCGGGTGCGCGTGCCGGGCCCACTTGAAGTCGACGACGTAGCGCACGATCCCCCGCACGATGGCCGCGTCGGCGCGCAGCGTCGCCAGATCCGTCGCGCGAACGAGCGGGACGATCTTCTCGAGCTCCGACACCGCCCGCCCGAGCTCCGCCGCGCCGAGCTTGCCCGCACCGGCTTGCGCCAGCGCTGCCGTCGCAGCCGCGTCGCCTTCCGGCGTAGACCGTACGACCGCCACGGCCTTGGCGAGCACCAATTCGAGCCCGCTCGCTGCCGCCAGCGCCGCCCGCTCCGCTTCGACCGCCGCGCGCTGCTTCGCGATGGCCTCGTCGAGCTTCGCGCGCTCGTAGTGCTCGAGCGGCAGCCCGTGCGCCTCGAGGCCACGCAGCACCTCGAGCGCCGCCTTGCCGTCCGCGTTCGGCTCACCGTCCGGCCCGAAAGCGAGCGGCTCCCCCTTGCGCTTGTCGTAGAGCGTCTTGAGGACCTTGGCCGTGTGCTTGTATTCTCCCGCGATCTTCGCGATCTCGGCGAGCCCGGCCTTGTGCACGTCGACCGCCGCGCCGGCCGCGACGGACGCGAGCTTCGAGACGTCCCCCGGCGCCGAAGGGGCCTTCGGCTCGGCCGCCGACCCGGCCTTGTTGCCGGGATCCCCCGCCTTGAACACGCCCTTGTCGCTGCCCTTCTGGGCGGCCTTCGCGCTCGCCCCGGCTTCCACCTTCGGCTGCGGCGGGTCCTTCTTGCACCCCGCGAGCCCGAGCCCGATCGCGACGAGACCCGACAGGAGCAGAAGATGTCCAATCGGAGCGCGAGGTTGCGCGGCAGCAGCGAGGCGACGGGGGCACATTGGCAAAGGTCTCCGCCCGCGAGCGGCCACACCCGCGGTATCCTGCGACCTTATGCGGGGCGTCGGGGGGCGTCAATCTCCTGTGGCCGTCGCCGTGGGGCGCCCCGGCCTCAGGTCACGCGCCAGGAGTCCCGTCCGTTGAGGAGCGCTTGCAGATCGGGCGTCTTGCGCGCCCGGACGCCGGCCATCTGCTCGACCGCGCGCGTCTCGTAGCTCGGCGCCTCCACGGCCCGCAGCACGCCGACCGGCACGGGAAAGACCGGGTGATCGAGGCGCGAGAGCAAGAAACCCCGCGTCGGATCGGAGTCGTGCGCGTCGTGGACCCAGAGGTCATCCACGCTCACGCCGCCCTGCCCGATCGTGACCACCCTCGGCGTGATCCCGTCCAGCCGGATGCCCTTGTCCCGATTCTCGCCGAAGATCATGGGCTTGCCATCTTCCAGCAGGATCGTCTGGTCGCTGCGGTGCTCCTTGCCGCTGATCGTCTCCCACGCGCCATCATTAAAAATATTGCAATTTTGTAGGATCTCCACGAAAGCCGTGCCCTTGTGGCGCGAGGCCGCTGCGTAGACCTCGGCGCTGATCTTCGCGTCGACGTCGATCGTGCGCGCGATGAACCCGGCCTCCGCGCCGATGGCCACGCTCGCTGGGTTGAAGGGCTTGTCGATCGAGCCGAAGGGCGTCGACTTCGTCTTCTTGCCGAGCTCCGACGTGGGCGAGTACTGGCCCTTCGTGAGGCCATAGATGCGATTGTTGAAGAGCAGCACCTTGATGTCCACGTTGCGGCGCATCAGGTGGATGAAGTGGTTGCCCCCGATGCTGAGCGAGTCGCCGTCGCCCGTGGCGATCCAGACCTGCAACTCGGGCCGCGACATCTTCAGGCCCGTCGCGATGGCGGCCGCGCGGCCGTGGATGCCGTGCAGGCCGAAGGTGTTCATGTAGTAGGGGAAGCGCGACGAGCAGCCGATCCCCGCGACGAAGACTAGCCGGTGCGGCGGGATGCCCTCCTTGGCGAGCGCCCGCTGCACCGACGCGAGGATGGCGTAGTCGCCGCAGCCGGGGCACCAGCGGACCTCCTGGTCGGTCTGGAAGTCCTTGGCGGTCAAGGCCTTGGGCGTGGACGGGGGAAGGGAATTCTCGCTGAACATGACTCGGATCCTCTTCTCAGTGCGAGAGATGGTCGGTGATGGCCTCGAGCACGTCGCCCACCGCGAGCGGGCGGCCGTCGATGCGGTTGAAGCCCTTGGCGTCGATGGCGAAGGTCGCGCGGATGACCTTGAGCAGCTGGCCGTTGTTGATCTCGGGCAGCAGCACGGTGCGGAAGCCCGCGAGGATCGCGCCAAGATCGCGCGGCAGTGGGTTGAGCCAGCGCAGGTGTACGTGCGAGACGTCGAGGCCCCGCTCGCGCGCGCCATGGACCGCCGTGCGGCACGCGCCGTAGGTCGAGCCCCAGCTCAGCACGAGCACGTCGCCCCGCGGATCCCCGTCGACCTCCGTGGGAGCGAAGGAGGCCGCGATCCCGTCGACCTTGGCCTGCCGCGTCTTGACCATGTGGTGGTGGTTCGCCGGATCGTACGAGATGTTGCCGGTGCGATCCCACTTCTCGATGCCGCCGAGCCGGTGCTCGAGGCCCGGCACGCCCAGCATCGGCCACGGTCGCGCGAGGGTCTCCGGGTCCCGCGCGTAGGGCTCGTAGCCGCCCGTGGCGCCCGGTTCGCGGCGGTCGACGAGCCGGGTGGCGATCGCGGGCAGCCCGGAGACGTCAGGAATCTGCCACGGTTCCGCGCCATTGGCGATGTAGCCGTCGGAGAGCAGCACCACCGGCGTCATGTACTCGAGCGCGACGCGGCAGGCCTCGAAGGTCGCGTCGAAGGCGTCAGAGGGCGATCGGATGGCGATGACCGGCACGGGACTCTCGCCGTTACGTCCGTAGAGAACCTGAAGCAGATCGGCCTGTTCCGTCTTTGTCGGGAGTCCGGTCGAGGGGCCGCCGCGCTGCACGTCCACAATGACCACCGGCAGTTCGGTCATCACGCCGAGGCCGATCGCCTCGCTTTTGAGGCAGACGCCCGGCCCGCTCGTGGTCGTCACGGCGAGCTTGTTGCCGAACGCCGAGCCGAGTGCGGCGCACATGGCCGCGATCTCGTCCTCGGCCTGGAAGGTCACGACACCGAACTCCTTGAAAGCCGAGAGGCTGTGCAAGATATCCGACGCCGGCGTGATGGGGTACGAACCGAGGAACAGGTCCAGGTTCGCCTTTTGGGCGGCCGCCACGAGGCCGAGGGCCGTCGCCTCGTTGCCCGAGAGGTTCCGGTAGCGGCCGGGCGCGATGGTGGCCGGCGGGACGTGGTAGCGAACGCGGAATTGGTCCGTGTTTTCAGCATAGTTGAAGCCAGCGGCGAAGACCGTGAGGTTGGCGTCGCACAGGTGCGGCTTTGCCGCGAATTTGGCGCGGATGTCGGCCCGGGCCACCTCCGGATCGCGATCGTAGAGCCAAAACACGAGGCCCAGCGCGAAGTAGTTCTTGCAGCGCTCGACCTCCTTGGCGCTGAGACCCTGGCCGGCGAGCGCGTCGGAGGTCATGCGCGAGACGTCCACCGGGAACACCTGGTAGTCGCGCAGCGCGTCGTCGTCGAGCGGGCTCGTCGCGTAGCCCGCCATCTGGAGGTTCTTTCGCGTGAAACCGTCGCGGTTTGCGATCAGCATGCCGTGCGTGCGCAGGCCGCCGAGGTTCGAACGGAGCGCGGCCGGGTTCATCACGACCAGCACGTCTGCCGCGTCGCCGGGCGTGTAGATGTCGCGCGAGGCGAACTGCAGTTGGAAGCCCGATACACCCGCCGGCGTGCCTGCGGGGGCCCGGATCTCGGCCGGGTAGTCCGGGAACGTGGCCGTATCATTGCCCGCGGCGGCGCTGGCCGAGGTGAACTGGCCGCCGGTGAGCTGGATGCCGTCGCCGGAGTCGCCGGCGAAGCGGATGACGACCGTGTCGAGGGTCTCGACAGGCTTGAGCGTGGACGTGTTGAGCATGACGTGTGGCCTCGTGAGGCAAGGAGCTCCCGGCACGATGGGAGTCGAGGCCCTCCTAACGACTCGGCGGTATCAACGCAAGGAAAATGTGAACAAATCGCCGAATCATACCGAAAATCCAGGGGATTCGAATCTGATCCGTGTCAGACCAATTCGGGCCGGACCTAGCGGCCGGTGCGCGCCCGCAGCTCGGCCTGGGTCATGATGCCGTCGGGCCGCACCACGACGGCGTTCTCGATGTCGCTCGCGTCGACGCCCCACTCGTTGACGGCAGTCTGGAGGATGGCGAAGCAGATGTCCTTGGCCTGGTCCTCGCGCCTCGGTGCGGTACCGCGAGGCCTCGGCGGCGGCATCGTCGCGAGCAGCAGCGCGAGCTTATCGGTCGCGAGCCGCAGCTGTCGGATGCCCGCGATCGCGATCTGCTCCTGGAAGCGCAGGGCGAGCGGGCTGCGCGCGCGCACCAGCCGGTCGAACGCATCCCGCTGCAGCTCCACGGCGAGCGTGCGCGCGGTGGTCCGGATCGTGGCGGAGCGCGGCGCCCGGTCGACGAGCGCCATCTGCCCGACGAGCTGCCCCGGCCCGAGCGTCGCGAGCACCCGCTCGGTGCCCGACACGGTCTTGACCACCTCGACCCCGCCCGCGACGAGCAGGAAGCACGACCGCCCCGGCTCGGCCTCGCGGCACAACAGCACGCCCGGCTCCAGCAGGTGCCCGGTGGCCACGGAGGCCAGGATCTGCCGTTCCTCCGCGCTGTAGTCGGCGAGCGCCGCGACCCGCCCCAGGTCGTTTGCGCTCACCGCGACCACCGTGCTCAAGAGCGGCGAGATCGCCTGCTGCCCGGCCTGAGCGGCCTGCACCGCGAGGCTCGAGGCCGACAGCGGCCGCTGCGCCGGGTAGCCCGCCGTCGACGCCATGCGATGGGGCGCAGGCTGCCCGCCGCCCGGCGCACCGCGCGCGGCGAGGATGCCCTCGATGCGGTCATTGGCAGAGCGAAGGCGGTGTGTCGCCGCCCGGATGGCCGCGCCGCTGACCTCCACGACCACGGACGGCGCGGACGACACGAGCGCCCGCAGGCTCGCGCGCGACAGCTCGTAGACGAGCGAGGAGCCGAGCGCCACGACGTTGGCCGACCGCGGCGCCGGATCCAGGCAGGCCATCTCGCCCACGACCTCGCCGCGCATGACCTGCCCGACGTCGGCCTGTGTGCCGTCCTCCCGCGTCACGCGCGCCATGAGGAGCCCATCGGCCACCACCGCGAGCCGATCGCCGGGCTCGCCCTGCCGGTACAGCACCTCCCCGGTCCCGAGACGCCGCGGCTTGAGGTGGTGCGCGAGCGCGTCGCAGTCGGCGTCGTCCAGGACGGCGAAGAGGCGGATCTCTCGGATGACACGGCGCAGGGCAGTCCGATCGGCCATCGGGCGCTCCAGTAGGGGCTCAAATGCTGGCACGCCGGGGGGATTGGAGGCAAGGGTGTCCGAGCGACGGCGATGCGTCGGCGAGGGCGCGGCTTGCGGTGAGATGCGGGGTGGGTTACCCGCGAGGTCGCACGCGAGGACTTCGACAACCATGAAACTGAGGCTGCAGGCGCCCCTGCGGGCTGTCGGGCGCGTGGAGGAATTGGGCTGGCCGCTGTTGGCACGACCGAGCGCGTGGGGCGCGTCATGAGGATCTGGGCGCGTCCCGCCGCCGGTTTGCGGCTTCGAGTCAGACCCTTGCGGGGTTCGTTTCGCTCCGACCGCTGCGCGGACCGCATCGTCGCTCCGTGACTCGCGCCCTCCAGGCTCCTCGCGCGTGGGTGCGGCGCGCGTGGCGGAGTCATTCCCCATGCGGTCGCACGCACCGGTTCCAGGACCGATGACCACAGGGAACGTGCGATCGCGACGCCGCCCGCAAGGCACCCCGATCCCTGTCGGCCGCGTCAGGTCGGACGGAGGGTGAGGCGCGTAGCGCCGGAGTCGCGAAGCGACCGAGCGCGATAGCGCGAGCCCGCAGGAGGACCGCCCGCGGCGCGCGGAGCGCGACGGGGGGACGCCCAGTTCCAACGGTGCCACGCCAGCCGAGTCGTCGTGTCTGGCTCCGTTGTGTCCCCGAACACGCCTTCCGAGCGGGAAGCTCGACTTTGACTGGACAGGTTGAACGCAGGGTGGGTCAGGAGGTCTGGATTCCTCGTTGCGCAAGTCATCGATTCCTCGTGGTGAGCCCAAATAGTCCGACACGCTCCCGCTGGGACCTTGTACGACGCGAAGACGCGCAAGGCGCAGGAATTACTCTTGTCTGTGGGGGGGGGTGGTCAAGGCAGGGCACAACGCAGCGCGAATCCCCAAACCCCACCCGTTGCCCCGCGACGCCCGCGGGCGCACACTCGGCCCTGCCGCACGACGCTGCCGCCCGGGAGGCCATGCCGGAGCTGCTCCTCGCCTCGAACTACCCCACGGTGCCGTTGCGCGACGCGACCGACGCCCTGCGCGATCCGGAGCGCCTGCGCGCCCTCGCGGCCTCCGATGGCTACCTCTTCCTGCCCGGCCTGCTGCCTCGCGCGGCCGTGGCGCTCGTGCGCGCGTTCGTGCGCCGGAGGGCCGACGCGCTCGGGTGGATCGCGCGCGAGGCCGGCGATCCGCCCGTCTGGACCGCGACGCCGGGTGCGCGCCTCGACGGGCGCGGCTGGGACGATCCGCGCTGGATCGCGCTGCAACGCGAGGTCTCGACTCACCCTGCCTTTCGCGCGCTCGCCGAGGACACGCACCTGATGGACGTGCTCGCGACGCTGCTCGGCGAGCCGGCGGCCCTTGCCACGGCGAACCACTGCTGGCTCAAGCTCCCGGGCAGCCCCGAGCACACGACCCGCCCGCACCGCGACGCGTTCTACCTCCCGACCTGTCCCCGGATGTGGACAGTGTGGATGCCGCTCACCGAAACGCCCTCCGATGTCGGCCCGCTCGGCGTCGTGCCAGGTTCGCACCGCAGCGGAGAGTGGCCTCAGCGCGACGCCATGGCCGGCATCGACGTCCCGCGGCACGTCACGTGGGCCACGGGCGATGTCCACCCCTGTGATGTCGTGGCGTTCGGCGCCGAGACCATCCACTGCGCCTGGGCAAACACCTCGCCGACCCAGGTCCGCGTCTCGCTCGACGTGCGCTACGAGCCGCGCGCGATCGAGGGCTCGATCCTGCGGGCCGGGTGAGGGCCGACGACCCGCGCGCCGCAGCCTCCCGAGGGCGGTTCACGCTACCGCCGTGGATCGCGCCCACCGCAGGGCGCCGGCGCCCGGCCGATCGCGACGCTCTCCGCAGGGCGTCACGATGGCCGAAGTCCGCGTCAGGTCGGACGGAGGGTGCACCGCGGAGCGGGGCAGTCGCGAAGCGACCGAGTGCGGCAGCGCGAGCCCGGAGGAGGACCGACCCCGAGTGCGCGACGCGCACGACGGGGGGACGCCCAGATCCCGGCGCTTCGACGTCTCCCCGTGCGGCGCATCGTGAGAGGCGGCGTGCTGCGCCACCCGCACAAAAAAATCACGCTCTCAGGGCAGCTCCGCCAAGCCCGCCGACACGGCCGGATGGATGCTGCCGTCCCAGTCGAAGGGCGGGTTCATGCCGTAGTCTCCCTTGTGGCGGAATGCGGTGAGGCGGTAGCGCGGCTTCGGGACCTCGAGCTCGCTCGCCCCGACGACGAGCGCGATCGTGTTGCCGCTCAGGATGACGCGAGCGTGTGACGCGACGGGCTTGAAGGCGCCGCCGGTGGCGTCGGTGACCTTGAGCGTCCAGCCGGCCTTGGGACTGTAGTTGGCCTCGAACCAGTGGTCGGTGTCCTGGAAGAAGTCGTTGGCGTACTGCGCGTTGGGCTTGTAGTTGTTGGTCCCGATGCCGTCCGAGTCGAACACGAAGCCGTACTGGTACGTGTTGACCGGATCGGCGAGGGGGACGTCCTTCTCGAGCACGTTGAAGAGGACAATCGCGTCTCCGGCGGGGACCTGGCCGCCCTCGGCGGGGCAGATCGTGTAGCCGTTCGGTCCAGCACCGCAGGGAAAGTCGGAATTATTAAACAGTTTATCAACAGCGGCCTGGTTCAGCGCGCCCAGCAGCCACAGGGCGAGCCGGATCGTCGTGTGGTCGTGGGCGACGGCCTTCTTGCCCATCTTTGTGGCGGAGTGGAGGATGTCGAGGATGGTGAGCGCCGCGCACTGGGACCCGCCGACCGGCCCGAGGCCGACCAGGTCGCCGATCGCGGCAGCGTTGGACAGCCCGGCGTTGCCCGGATCGCAGCCCGTGCCGGTGGTGGTGCCGGTCTTCTTGCATGCGCACTCGCAGTCGGCGCCGAACGCGCTCTGCGGCGAGCTGTCGGTCGCCAGATCCTTGCCCTCGTAGTGCTGCTTGGCCCAGGCCATGGCCTCGGACGGCTCTGTGATGCCGTCGCCGTTGCCCGTCGGCGCCTTGTCGGCCTGTCCGTCCTTGAAGCCGTCCCAGAATGCGTTGGAAATGCAACTGCCGTCGCCACAGCCGAACGACTCCTTGCCGGCGGACGCCGACGTCAGCACGTTGATGCCCGGCAGGCCGATGCCGCCCGGCGACTTCAGGAAGTTGCCAGAGTGGCACGACTGCACGATGACGTTCAGGTTGCAGTACCCAGTCTGGGTGCACTTGGCCGGGCTGTAGTAGTCCATCTTGCTCGGGCAGTGCGGCGCGCTCTCGATGGCCGCGCGGACCTGCGCGACGGTGAGCTGCCCGCGGCCGTTCTGTGCGCGGATCCAGCCGTCGCGCGCGCCGTGGCCCGTGATGTAGATGTAGGCGGTGTCGAGGCAACTCACCCCCTTGATGAAGGTCTCGATGGCCGCGGCGGCCTCGGCGGCCGTGGGCTTGTCCTGGAACGCCGTGGCGCCCTCGCCGAGCAGGATCTCGAAGTGGCCCCAGGCCTTCTCCAGGTTGCGGTGCATCCAGCTCTTGCCCGGCTTGTCGCCGAGGTTGATGACCAGCGCGCGGCAAGACGTCGCGATCTGCACGTCGTCGGGATGGCAGAAGTAGCTGCAGGGCGCGCCCTTGAGGCTGCCGCCGATGCTTGGGTCCACCGGGGGCACCGGACCGACCACGTCGGCCGCGGCATCGGCCTCTTGATCCGGCCCGTCCCAAGCGTCGAACGAGAAGAACTGGTCGGTCGCGGCCGCGCCAGCGCCCACCGTGCCGTCCCAGGCCTGCCCGCCGATCGGGGCGCTCGTCACGACGGCCCGCACCCAAGCCTTCGGCGCAAACTTTCGGCTCGCGTCGAGCGGCATCGCGAAGGGCTTCGTGAACGTCCATCCCGCGGTCGCCGGCAGCGCCTGGTCTTGGACGAGCCATTCGGCCGCGTTGCCGCTGCCCGCGAAGGTGCCGCTGCTGTCGAGGTCGGCCACTACGTTGAGGTAGCCCGCCTGACCGCTCGCCTCGTAGGCAAACTTCGCGTCGGCCTTCCCCGCGTCGAAATCTGCCTGGATCGCCCACGCGATGGCCGGCCCCGGCGTCGCCCCCACCGCCTGGGTGGGCACAGCCACCTTCGGATCGGGCGGCACGGGCGAAAAGACGCGCAGCAGGCTCCGTTCCGCGAGCACGAAGCCCACGCCGCCGATCTCGGCCCACCAGCGTTGCGGCTCGTCGGTCAGGGTGCCCGTGACCGCGTCGGCGAAGCGGAAGGTGACGTCGTGCTCGTAGTCCAGGTCGGGCGCCTCGTCGACAAACAGAAACCAATATGGATTCACGGGATTGTAGTCACTCTTGCCCGCGGCCGGCGCCACCGCCGTCGTCTTCGGCAGCGGCGCGCGCGTGCCATAGGCCACCCAGGGCTTGGACACGCTGGCCGCTCCCCGCTCGGCGAGCAGCGCGCCCATGGCCGCCTGGATGTCCGCAGCGACCGGAGCCGACTTCGAGGTCGCACCCTTGCCCGACGTGGCTTCGCTCCCCCCGCAGCCGGAGCCGAGCCCGATGAGGGCAGCCACGCAACACCGGCACAACCACGCCGGCGCTTCCGTCCACGCACGCCTGGTCGACATGGGATCCTCCAATCGAAGCGGTACGAGGCCAAGGCGTGCGAGTCTACGCTCAGCCCACATCGGGGGCGAGCGCAATCGCCTCCAGCCCAGATGGAGACTCGGCTTGCCGTGATCAAGGGTCGGTCGAGGAGGGGGCCGTGGGACGACGCTGGCGCGCCGGGGGTGAAGGGCAAGTCGGAGGTGCCGCCGCCCGCGCTAGTTGGCCTTGTCGCACAGCGGCGTGCCCTCGGCCTCGTTGCCCGCCTCCGCGGCCTCGAAGACCCTGCACGCGCCGCCGGGCGCGAAGATGCCTTTCTTGTTCATCTTGAGCCTGACCTTCCGGAGCGTGACCTTCCGCGCGACATCCGCGCTCTCGAACCACAGGGCGGCCTCGGCCCCGTGCGGGCTCGTCGCGCGGCCTGCGAAGGCGACGGTCGCCCCCTCGAGGCTCGACGTGGTCGCCTTGTTCAGGAAGTGAATGGCGTACCAGTCGCCCGGCCCGGCGGGGTTCGACGCGCTCGTGAACACGACGCGCCTGGCGACGAGGCCACCGCCGTCGCCCGTGCCGATCGCGATGTGGTGGGCCTGCTTGACGCGGACCGTCGCGCCCTCGGGGATGGTCAGGCTCGGGGTGCCGTCGCCGCCGACCAGGAGGTTGCCCTCCAGCACGAAGGCGACCGTCGCCCTGGGCCACCGCGTGCTCCGGTCGACGTCCCCGCTCACGAGGATGGGCCTGTCGAAGCGGTTCGAGTCCGTGACCTCGTTGAGGTGGGTCGCGCGCACGTGGAGGCTGTAGGTCCCATTCCCCATGAACGTGTTGCCCTCGAAGCGGGCGAACGCGCCCTTGTCGTCGACGTCGTAGAGGCCCGCGCCGAGGTTGGCGCGGAAGGTGCTCTGCGCGACGGCGATCCGCTTGTCGCCATGTGCGCCGGCGACTTGCAGGCCCGCTTGGAGGCCGTGCGCGCTCTGGTGGCCGGCGAACTCGACCGTGGTGAACGCGAGGGTCGTGCCGGGCCGGTGGCCGCTCTCGAAGACGATCCCCGTCCAGTCGCCGGGCGCGGGCGCCGCGTTGGCCGAGGTCAACAACACGGGCTCGTCCACCGTGCCCTGCGCGACGAGCGCGCCGTCGTCGACGCGCAGCTGGACGCCCGGCTCGAAGGCGAGCCGCACACCGGCCTGGAGCGTGAGCGTCGCGCCG
>Ga0172370_10002356_pt1 | contig 27330 bp, 24 predicted proteins | sample LakKiv5m_FD_114538 | JGI IMG/M metagenome (GOLD analysis project Ga0172370, IMG submission 114538) | Freshwater microbial communities from Kabuno Bay, South-Kivu, Congo - kab_022012_11.5m | ecosystem: Environmental > Aquatic > Freshwater > Lake | place: Democratic Republic of the Congo...
AGGTCTATTTTCTTTCACCGGTCAAATCTCTGTGTTGTTCTTCGTGAAAAACTTCAGCGTTAAATGTTTTAATATTTAACGCCCGGTTGCGCCATAAAAAAGGATCTGCCCCGGCTTTTTGGCAGAGTGCGGTTAAGAAATCATCAACGGTAAAACGATGTTCAACTGCAACTTGCGGAAGCAATAATCCATGCGCATCAATCTCGTCTAAAATCAATCCGTGCTGCCCAATTTTAATTTCGTTATAACTTGCAAGTGGAACGGGAGGTGTTAAGACGGATATTTCAATAAGCAGGCGCGGCACTTCATCCGATGAAATCGGCGGAAAGCGGGGGTCTTCTATTGCAGAAAGTTTAGCAACTTCCCACACGGTTTCGCCAAGTTTCGTAGCCGAAGTGATGTAGCCGATACATCCGCGCAGTTGACGATTTTTCGTAAGGGTAACAAAACATCCGGCGTGCATTGCAAGGGACGGATACCGGACATAATTTATTTCGGGTACGGATTGAACATCTTCAAAAATTGAGACGATTGACTGCCGCGCCACAAAAAGCAGAATTCCTTTTTCATCTTTTGTCAGAAACATATATCCTCAATTAGATATTCACTTTAAATAGTTCGATGGTCTGTTTTTCTTTTATAAGAAAGAGATATTTTTTGTAAAGGAAAAACGAATCAGCCGCATAGTTAAGAATATTTTTGTTCAGCACATCGGAGAAGAGAAGAGCGCCGTTACCTGTACCGCAAATATAAAAATGCTGGGTGAATTTTTCATCTTTTTTTTCGTGAAAAGTGAAGAAAAGAAAATCTCCTTTTTGAAAGAATTCCACCTGCCCGGTAAACGCGAACCGTGATACCGAATTTCTGATGCACTCAAACTGCCGGTCTTCATTTAAAGGATTAAACACTTCCGGGAAAAGATACCCGGCGTATGATTTTTTCGACTGCACCTCCTGCTTCAATAAATTTACCTGCGCAGTCTCTTCACCGAGATTTCGCAATTCTTCTCCCGTCATCAAATCAATTTCTACAAAGGACTTTCCTTCAAATTGCTGAATGAATGCGATGATCCGTTCCGCATCCGAAAAAAAATAGGTGTGCGTGGCGTTCGTCCAAAGAATTTTCTTTTCCTTTAAAGAGAAGGCAAAAAATCCTTTGTGCTGCGGCATGTCGGGTTTCCGGTAAAAATGGAAAATGACGATATCGTTTTCAACCGCTTCAATTCCTATCCACGACTTCTCTTCAAATTGAAAATTGGAAAAGATTTTTTCTTTTGTTGTTAAATCATAACACGAGAAGAAAACTTCTTTCGTCGTCCGGTCGCGTTCTTCAATAACAAGTTTGTCGGTTTCCGAAATCAGGATGCGCCAGATTTGTTTTTTGTTGTTGTGGCTGAAATATTTTTTTATTTCCGATTTTCCGATCATAGCGATTTAAACCTTGCAGTAAAATGACGAAGCATCGGCGCTTCATAGGTGAATGCAAGACCTCGCATCTCATTCCGCCGCTTGTAAGTTTCAATCACCACTTCGCTAACGTAATCAATATGGCTTTGCGTATAAACTCTGCGCGGAATTGCAAGGCGAACCAATTCCATCGGCGGAGAAATAGTTTTTCCGGCTTCATCATACTTGCCGAACATAACGCTGCCGATTTCTACTGCGCGAATGCCTCCTTCAATATAAAGCGCGCAAACAATTGCCTGCCCCGGAAAATGTTCCGGCGAAACTTGCGGCAAAAATCTTTTTGCATCAAGATAGATTGCGTGACCGCCCGGCGGCTCAATTATGGGAACACCGGCGGCAACTAATTTATCGCCGAGATACGCTACGCTCTTAATTCTGTATTGCAAATAATGTTCATCAAGAACCTCTTCCAAGCCTTGCGCAACAGCTTCCAGATCGCGTCCGGCAAGTCCGCCGTACGTTGGAAAACCTTCCGTAACAATTAAAAGATTTCTGCACTGTGTTGCAAGTTTTTCATCCTGCAATGCTAAAAATCCGCCGATGTTTACGAGCGCATCTTTTTTAGCGCTCATGGTAATACCGTCTGCGTACGAAAAAATTTCCTGTGCAATTTCAAGCGCCGATTTATTCTCGTATCCCGCTTCTCTTGTTTTGATGAAGTAGGCGTTTTCGGCAAAGCGGCATGCGTCGATAAAAAGCGGAATTCCATACTTACTGCACACCGCTTTCGTTTCGCGGATGTTTTGCATCGAGACCGGCTGCCCGCCGCCGGAGTTATTCGTAATGGTTATCATGCAGAGGGGAATGTTTTCTTTCCCTTTTTCGCAGATGAATTTTTCAAGTTTTTCAATATCCATGTTTCCTTTAAAGTCTGCGCGGATCTCCGGATGTTTTCCAATTTCATTTAAAAAATCTTCTGCCTCTGCTCCGGAAAACTCAATGTTTGCGCGGGTGGTATCGAAGTGAGTATTATTCGGAAAATATTTTCCTTTACCGCCAACAATAGAAAAAAGAATTTTTTCAGCCGCTCTTCCCTGGTGTGTTGGAATAATAAATTTCATTCCGGTAATGTTTCTAATCGCTTCTTCAAAACGGTAAAATGACCGGGAACCGGCGTACGATTCATCTCCCTGCATAATGCCCGCCCATTGTGCGGCGCTCATTGCAGAGGTGCCGCTGTCGGTAAGTAAATCAATTAATACATGATCGGCGTGAAGTAAAAAGGGATTATACCCGGCTTCTTGTAAGAGTTTTTCTCTCTCTTCCCTGGATGTAAAACGAATCGGCTCCACCGATTTTATTTTGAACGGTTCAATGATGGTTTTCATAAAATTTTCTTACTAATTATTAAAAATATTGTAGGTAAACTACTTCATAAGTTTTTGCGGTACAAATGAAAAACCACCCGAGCGTGTTATTGTCTTTTATCTTTATAAACGCTATTTTTCCTTCGAAACAATTTGAAAGGAATCGTAATATGAACCTCATAGCTCGTCTGTTCGTTTTTTCTTTTTTATTTTTCGCAATGTTTAACGGTTGTAAAAAAAGTGATGACGGAACAACACCGCCAACCACTACAACCGAATCGGTATCCGATGATGAAATAGCAAACGCAGTTGCAAAATCGTTGGTTTCCGGTGAAGGCGGCGTAGGACTTACGGGAATCGTAAATATTTCGGGTGAAAAATCAAACGGAACTCATCTCTTGCTGAAGCAGAACAATCCGACTTCTCCCAACATTGATTCTACTTTTCATAAAGCCGGTAACACGCAATATGCTTCTTATGATTACACCCTTACCATGAACATAAAGTTTATTAAAAGGGGAGAAGAATATCAAATTTACATTCCCACCTGCGATACCGCAAAAGTGAACATTAAAGCATACGGCAGTGTAATTGCAAACAGCGGCAAGTATGCATATTATGATACTACGTATCTCGGCAACACGTATTTAACGGGAATTGTAGCTTCTTCCGATACCATCAAGCTTAGCGGAACGGCATATTATTATAGTAATTTTAAAGTTGTGGCAACCGATAGAATGTACACGCTGGCAACAATGATGACCTTTACATCGTTGAAAGTGCCGAAATCAACCTACATGATTTCCGGCGGAACAGTAACTATTTCAATTGAAGCAACGCTGAAAAACGGTAAGACGGTTTCCGCTACAGGCACGGTTACATTCAACGGTAATCAGACCGCAACACTTACGTTCCACAACAAACAATTTGTAATCAATTTGAATTCGGGATTAGTTGTTTCATAATTATTTTAAACTAAAAAAAAGGAAAAACCATGAGTGAATTTGACAGTCCGCAGCAAACCGAACAAGCTCCGGTTGAAAATCAAGAACCGGAGTTGAGTCATTCCGATAAACTTGTCGGGATTTTTTCAGAACCCGGAAAAACATTTGAAAGTATTGCAAAATTCCCGATTAAAACCATTGACTGGCTCCTCCCCGTCTTTGCGATGTTGGTCGTTGTAATTCTTTCGCAAATTATCATGATGGGCAATCCGCAGATCAGTGGTGAAATGAAACAAAAGCAGATGGCGGCAGTTGAAAAACGGTTCCAGGAAATGGTTGATAAAGGAACCATGACCAAAGCGCAAGCCGATGAAGAATTACAAAAAGTTGAAGACCAGATGGAAAAAATGAGCGGCGGAGTGATAGGGAAAGTTATCACAGCTATCAGCGTTCTCGTTTTTGGATTCATCATGTATTTAATCATCGCCGGATTTTATTTCCTCTTCGCTAAATTTGCATTTAAAGCGGATGCAACCTACAAACATGTTCTTGTTACTACGGGATTGACGTCGTACATCTCCATCATCGCCGTAATCCTGGCAACCATCCTTGCGGTCGTAACCAATAAAATGGCGCGTGATGTCTCTGTTGCTTCTTTATTTGCAGTTGATACGAAAACGCTTACCGGATTTCTCCTGGCTAAATTAGATGCATTTGGAATTTGGGCGTACTTTGTAATTGCACTTGGAATGACAAAACTTTTTAACGCCGGCGATTCAAAGAAATATTATTATTTCGTTTTTGGCGCATGGATTATCTTAAGCCTCCTCCTCTTCCTCGGAATGAAGACGATTCCTTTCCTCGAGAATTTCGCTTAAAAATTTTTAAAGGATGCAGATTGAATTTCAGTCTGCATTCTTTTTATAAAATACTCTGCGGATCAATATCAAAAAAGATTTTCACTTCCCTGAACATCGTTTTCCGGTTGAAACGCGCAAACGATTCGGAGATTGCTTTTCGTAAAATACTGCCGGAAGGATCGGTAACGCGATCCGATTTTAGCACAATTTGAAAACGGTATTCGCCTTTCAGCCGTGCAATAACTGCGGTTGTTGGCGGAGTAATTTTTAGATATTTTTTAAACGCCAGCAGTTCGTTGTAAAATTCTTTCATCGCGCCGAGCGCTTTTTTTTCTTCTTTGTCTTTTGTTTCAATTACCGCAAGCCGCATAAACGGCGGATACCCGCGATGTTCACGGTCATAAATTTCTTTTTTATAAAATCCGTCGTAATCGTTTTGTAAAACTTTTTGCAGCACAAAATGTTTATCGTTTTGCGTTTGAATAACCACCTCTCCTTCAATTTTACTTCTCCCCGCTCTACCGCTTACTTGCGTTAAGAGTTGAAATGTTCTCTCGTCGGCGCGGAAATCGGGAAGCCATAAATTCGTCTCCGCAGAAATTACTCCCACAAGCGTAACGCGCGAAAAGTCCATTCCCTTTGCAACCATCTGTGTGCCGACAAGAATATCAATGATACCGTCTTTAAAATTTGAAAGAATGGTCCCCAAATTTCCTTTTTTAGAAATAGCATCGGAATCAATTCGTTCGAGCACTGCATTCGGAAAATAATAAGCAAGCTCGTCTTCAACGCGCTCCGTACCGGTGCCGAAATATTTAAGATGCGGCGAACCGCAATGGTTGCAAGCCGGCGGAGCTTCCTTCGCAAATCCGCAGTAGTGGCAGTGCAGCGTATTTTCACTTATATGATACACCATCGAGACCGAACAATTGTCGCACGTTTCTATTTGTCCGCATTCAACGCAATAAATTTGCGTAGCAAAGCCGCGCCGGTTTTGAAGAATGATAACGCCTTCTTTTTTCTTCAACCGTTCTTCAATTTTTTCAAGGAGCGTTTTCGAGAAAAAACTTTCCATCCGGTTAAGTTTTTTTTCGTCGTTAATATTTACCAGCGTAATCTTCGGAAGTTTTGCATCATCAACACGAACCGGAAGATTGAGCAGCGTATATTTTTTTGAAACGGCGTGGTACATGCTTTCAACAGACGGCGTTGCGGAGCCAAGCAAGATGGGACAATTGGAAAATTTTGCGCGCATCAATGCTGCGTCTCTTCCATTGTAACGGGGAGTTTCATCCTGCTTATAACTGCCGTCATGTTCTTCATCAACAATGATCAAGCCTATATTTTTCAATGGTGAAAAGAGCGCCGACCGTGCCCCGACAACCACTTGCGATTTTCCGTTTAAAATGTTTTGCCACGAATCAAACCTTTCGCCTTGCGACATTTTGCTGTGAATAACGGAAACAATTCCTTTAAAATTATTTGTCAGTCGCGCAGTCATTTGCGGCGTTAAAGAAATTTCCGGAACGAGAATGATCACGGTTTTGCCGAGCGATAAAACTTTTTTTACAAGCTCAATGTAAACTTGCGTTTTACCGCTGCCGGTTACTCCGTGCAAAAGAAAAACTTTGAAGACGGAAGTTTGTAGGAAAGAGGAGACCTCTTCAATAACCGTATTTTGATCCGGAGTTAAATCAAAATCAATTAAGTCTTCCGTGTAAGGTTCTTGAAACGTTCTTTCGATTTGTTTTTTAACGATGGTGACGATTTCTTTTTTTTCTAATCCTTTAATTGAAGCGGGTGAAGCTTTGGTTTCGTTCAGCAGCTGCTGAAGCGGCATTTCATGCTGCCCGGAAATTAATTTCAACAGAACGTCAACTTGCTTTGGTGATTTTTTTTCAATTGATGGAATAAACTCGTACACATCTTCGGTAGATTTCAAAAGTTTTACGGAAAGAATTGTTTTAACGCGGACTTTTGCTTTATCAACTTCGTCGTGGATGGTGATTACTCCCGCTTTTTCCAGCGTGCGCAGCGGAGAAAGAAGATTTTTTCGCTTTGCCTGTTTCTGCAATTGATGATAGCTGATCGCCGCATTCTCTGAAAATATTTTCAGAAGTGTTTTTTGTACCGGGGATTTTTTCCCTCCTTCTTCTAAAAGATTTTTTGCAAAATTTACGTCGGCAGTAAGGTGCTTTTTTGATTGCACTTCCGTACCCGGCGGAATTGCCAAACGGAATGCTTCGCCAAGCGAGGAGACGTAATATTCCGAAAGCCACTCGTAAAATTTAATTGAGGTTGCGTCAAAGATGGGAACGCTGTCAAGCACGTCGTAAATGTTTTTTAATTTTTCGCGGACGGAAGTTTCTTCAAGAACCGAAATGATAAATCCCGTTAACACCCGTTTACCGAAAGGCGCTACTACTCTTACGCCAACTTGAACTTGCTCTTCTAATTCGCCGGGAACCGCGTAAGTAAAGGCTTTATTGAACGGCAGCGGGAAAACAACTTCAGCATACACGGGGAGAAATTCCAAAGGTCAAAAGACAAAAAACAAAGGTCAAAAGACAAATTCCAAAAGACAAAAAACAAAACGCAAAAAACAAAAAAGAAAATCCAAAAGACAAAAAAGAAATTTCAAAACACGAACGACGATTTTTGACTATCGAAAACGGTGAAGCCATGTTAATTACTCGCTTTGTAAAAAGGAGCAAGCTCGCGCAGATCGTCAAGGTTTACGTCGGTGAGCATTTCAAATTTCAAAATTCTCTCAGTGCTTCCCCAGATAATTCTTTTAAAATTTTTAGCCGGAACAATTTCTCCGTTCGTTGAAATAATACTGTCTCCCTCCTGCACCGTCAAAAAATAATAGCCGTCTTGAAACTGAATTCCTTCAACCACATTCACATCATCAAAGTTAAACTTCACTTCACCGTTGAGTTGTTTCTTATCTAAAAATAGTCTGCGGCTGATAACCGCTTTACCTTCTTCTTTTTGTGAAAGAATAAACTCATCGCTTTTCAACAATTTATCAAAGAGGGTTTCTTTATCTTCTTTAAATTCTTTGTTGCCAAGCGCGTCTGATTTTAAATCGTAAAACGTTACCGTCGCTTCGCCCGACTTTTTCCCATCAACCGCTATTTCGTAAGAAACTTTTTGATAGACGAGACAGCCGGAAAAAGTCAGCGCCGCTAAAATCAAAATAAAAAATATTTTTGCTTTCATAGTTTTTCTTTCACTTGTGAAATACCTACTTACACAACCGCCGGTTCAAGCAGCGTTAACGCTTGATGATCAACGTCAAGTTCAGCGTTAAGCCCAAACGGCAGCGTAAATTTATTAACTATATGCCCAAACGACAAACCGTAGAGCGCCGGAATTTTTAGCTGTGTGAGTCTTTCGGTTAACACTTCCGAAAGAGAAAATGAATTTGCAATTCCCGATTCTTCCGGCTTGGATTCGCATTTGGAAAAAACGCCAAGCGCTACCCCGGCGGCATGTTTAAATTTTCCGGCTTGCATCATTTGCGTCAGCATTCTATCAATGCGGTACGGTTCCTCGCCAACCTCTTCAAGAAAAATAATTTTCCCTTTTGTATCAACATCGTATTTCGTTCCGATTAACGACGCAACGATTGACAAATTACCGCCGACAAGTTTTCCGGCTGCTTTTCCACCGTGTATGATAAATGGTTTGTATTCATTCTTTAATTCATTTTCCGGTGCGATTGAAAGACGCGTCTTCGGCAGCGGATGCATCAAAACATTTTTAAAATTGTTTACGCTGAATTCATTAAACGTTGAAGTTGCAACGGGACCGTGGAATCCTGTTAATCCGGTTTGAGCATAAATTCCATAGAGGAGCGCGGTAATGTCGCTATACCCGATAAAAATTTTCGGATTGCGTTTTATCAAATTGAAATCGAGAAAATCCAAAACACGCGCGCAGCCATATCCGCCGCGCACGCAAACGATGCCGTCAATTTTTTTATTGCCGAACATTTCGTGCAAATCTTCGGCGCGTTCTTTATCGGTTCCGGCAAAATATCCCGTTGTATGCAGAATGTTCTTAGCAACAACTACGGAAAAGCCGAGTGAAAGCATATTCGTTTTGGATTCTTCAAGCTGTGCTTCGGTAATAAATCCGCCCGGAGAAACTAAGCCTATTGTGTCGCCTACTTTCAACTTTTTCGGTTTAATTGTTTTAACGGAAGATTCCGCAAACGTTTTTCCGCTTGATAAAAGAAGCGATGCCGAAGCTGCTCCAACCGTAGAAAGAAAATTTCTTCGTTTCAATTTGCTTTCTTTCTTACCATTTTTTTCGTTTCCACACAAACGTTAACGCAGCAACTGATGCAGTGGCAAAACTCATGATGATCCAGAATGCAAACGGGTGACCGGATAAAGGAATATGGACGTTCATCGAAAAAGCGCTTACCACAAAAGTGGGAACCATGATGCCGATGGTAATGATGTTTAAAGTTTTCATCAATACGTTTAAGTTGTTTCCGACGATTGAAGCGCGGGCATCCATCAAGCTTGCCAGAATGTTTGAATAAATATCTGCCTGGCGTAAACATTGGCTGTTCTCAATAAGCATATCGTCAAGAAATTCAATTTCTTCCGTGCTTAAATCAATTTTTGCGGCATTATTTTTTAGTTTGCCGATCAAGACGCCGTTTGAACTGATAGAGTTTAGATAGTAAACTAAACTTTTTTCAAGCGAAAATAAATTGATGAGATAACTGTTTTCCATCGCCGCATTTATTTTTTTTTCAAGTTCATCCGAAATGACATTTATAATTTTCAGATGTTCGAGAAAATTGAAAATCGACCGATAAATCAGCTTCAAAGCCAGCTCGTGAAGTGACGTGACTTTCGCCAATTGTTTTCCTTCGAAGAGGAGAATATCTTCATCCAGCACAACGATGAGCTTGTCTTTAAATATAAACAAACCGGTTGAGGCAACTTTGAAAAAAAATTGCTGCGCGCCGGAATAATTCTTCGGACGTTTGAAGATCATCGCGATGTGGCTTGGTTCAAACTCAAGTCTCGATAACTCATCCGGATCGGTTGCCGAGTTGAGCGTGTGTTCATCAAGCTTGAACTCATCAACTAAAAATCTTTTCTCTTTTTCTTCGGGACAGATAAAAACATAAATTGGCGCTTGCTCGGAAGCTGTTTCGACAATTTTATTTTCAATTAGTGCATACCGTTTTAGCATAATGTCTCACAACGATTAATGAGTTGCCGATGGATTTAGTTTGTTTAGTTCATCAAAAAGTAAATGATCAAATGTTTCGCGTGAGCGAATCACCTTAAACGCATCTCCGTCAACCAGCGCTTCCGCCGGCCTTCTGCGCGCATTATAATTTGAAGCCATCACCATTCCATACGCGCCGGCAGACATTACGGCGAGAAAGTCACCGCGCTTCGCGTTTTGAAGCGTTCTGTTTTTTGCAAGAAAGTCACCGCTTTCGCAAACGGGTCCAACCACATCCGCAACAATTTCGTTTCTTGCCGCGTCAACCGTCTCCGGTTGAATGTGGTGATAGGCGCTGTAAATGCTGGGTCGCAGCAGATCAGTCATCGCGGCGTCAACCACAATAAAATTTTTATTTTGATTTTGTTTTGTGTACAGCACTTCGGTAACCAAAATTCCGGCGTTAGCGGTTAAAAATCTCCCCGGCTCAAAAATGATTTCGCAATTCATTTTTTTTACGATTGGAAGAATGGCTTCGGCATATTTTTTAATTGAAAAGGGTTTTTCGTTTTTATAAAAAATCCCAATCCCGCCGCCAACGTCAAAGTGCGTTAAGTTGATTCCCTCATTTTTTAAAGTTAAAAAAAGACTGGCAAGCTTTTCAACCGCTTCAACAAAGGGAGAAACGTCTGTTATCTGCGAACCGATGTGCATGTCAATTCCGGTAAAGCGAATATTTTGCAATTCGCTTTGCTTGCGGAATATTTTTAACGCGGTATCGCTGTTCACTCCGAATTTGTTTTCTGAAAGTCCGGTTGAAATATACGGGTGCGTTTTTGCATCAACATCGGGATTTACGCGCACGGCAACCGGCGCAATTTTGTTCATCGAAGCTGCAATTTCATTTATCAAATAAACTTCTTCTTCCGATTCCGCTTTGATCATCAAAACATCGTGCTCAAGTCCAAGTTCAATTTCTCTTCTTGTTTTTCCAACGCTTGTAAAAATTATTTTATCGGGCGGCGCGCCTGCTTTTAGCGCGCGGTACAGCTCTCCTTCGGAATTAACATCAACGCCGCTGCCGAGTTGTAAAAAAGTTTTTATAACGCTTAAATTGAAATTTGATTTTGCCGCGTAAAATATTTTATGCCGAATATCTTGAAACGCTTCGTCAAATTCCTTGTAAGCTTCTTCAAAATATTTTTTGCTGTAGATATAGGTAGGCGTTCCGGTTTGCTCAATTATGTTTCTAACGGCAACACCATCGCAAAAGAGGCGGTTATCTTTATAAATAAAATTAGTTGAAGGAAAAGGCTGCATACTTCTTTTTTTTGTTTTTCTTTTTTACTGATATTTCTTTTGCAAATATAGTGTTTTTCCAAGCTAAGCGACTTATTAATTTGTTTGAAGAATGAAATCATTTTTTATTTTTTTGCTCGTTCTGGCTACCGTCTATCCGCAGAACAAAATAAAAACCGACACGAGCCGAATTAATTACTACAAACTTGCGTTTGTTGGCGGCGCTACAATCGGCGGATTTGTTTACGGACAATCATTTCAAAAAAATCTTTGGTGGAAAGGAGAAAAAAGTCCGTTCCATTTTAACTGGAAAGAAGATTGGTCGTACGCGCTTGGCGCCGATAAGTTCGGGCATTTTTATTTTCCGATGCTGGCTGCATCGATGTATGGAGATGCTTTCATTTGGGTTGGATTCACCGCGGAACAAAGCCTTTTTTACGGCGGAATGACGGCGTTAACCTATCAAACATTCACGGAAATTAAAGATGGATTTTCAAAGCAGTGGGGATTTAGCTGGGGAGATTTTTCGGCAAATGTTCTCGGCGCGGCTTATCCGCTTCTTCAATATAAATATCCACCGTTAAAAAATATTAATATGAAGATCAGCTTCTTTCCCTCCGAGCGCTTCAAACAAGGTTCAAACCGCGTAATCTTTGATGATTACGAAAGCACGTATCATTGGTTGAGCATTTCGATTGCTTCATATTTACCTAACGAGATTAAAAAATATTATCCGCAATTTTTAAATATTGCCGTTGGGCATTCGGTTAAAGGAATTGACGCTGGAAACCGCACGCGCGAACTTTTTCTTTCGCTTGATATCAACACAATTGAACTTCCTGGTAGTTCTCCCTTCTTACAATTCTTAAAAAAATATTTGAACTACTATCACCTTCCGATGCCGGCGGTAAAAGTTTATCCCGATATTGTCTGGTATGGATTGAAGTTCTAAATAGTCTTATATTTAGAAGGAACAAAAAGAGTTTTACTTATGAACGAAATTATTTTCATTATCGAAGAATCGGTTAATGGAGGATTTGAGGCGAAGGCGTTAGGTCAATCCATCTTCACCGAAGCGGAAACAATTGAAGAGTTGAAAAAAAACATTAAAGAGGCTGTCTCTTGCCATTTTGAAGAAGGACAATCTCCTCAAATAATACGTCTCATTAAATAAAGGAAGAACTTCTAAAAAGACTCTTAGATTAACCTCAATTCGACCTCTATCTCGTTTGAATTCCCTCCGTTTTTCGGTAAATTTAGCGCGCAATTAATTCCAAATTCCTAACTCCTAAAAAAAGAATTGTATGAAATATCCTTTTGCAGAAATTGAAGCCAAGTGGCAATCCTACTGGGAAAAGAATCAAGTTTATAAAACAAATTTTTCAAAAACCGAAAACAAACTTTATACTCTCGTAATGTTTATTTATCCCAGCGGCGCTAAACTGCACTGCGGACACTGGTACAACTACGGTCCAACGGATAGCTGGGCGCGCTTCAAAAAATTAAAAGGCTTTAACGTTTTTGAACCGATGGGATACGATGCGTTCGGATTGCCGGCAGAAAATTATGCTATCAAGACCGGAATTCATCCGCACGACAGCACTATGAAAAATATTGAAGATATCCGCTCGCAGTTAAAAAAGATGGGCTGCATGTACGATTGGGATGCAGAGTTGATGACCTGCGTTCCCGAATATTATAAGTGGAACCAGTGGTTGTTCATTCAACTTTATAAAAAAGGATTGGCGTACAGAAAAAACGCGCCGGTTAATTGGTGCACATCGTGCAACACCGTTTTGGCAAACGAGCAAGTGCTTTCAGACGGCAACTGCGAACGGTGCGGCTCGCTGGTGATTCAGAAAAATCTTACGCAATGGTTCTTCAAAATAACAGAGTATGCAGAAGAACTTTTATCGGGATTAGAGACAATCCATTGGCCCGAAAAAACAAAATTGATGCAGAGAAATTGGATCGGGAAAAGTGTCGGCGCTGAAATTCATTTTAAAGTTGAAAACAGTAACGAAACCATTTCTGTTTTTACCACGCGTCCCGATACCTTGTTTGGCGTTACCTACGTTGTGCTCGCGCCGGAACATTCGTTGGTTGATAAACTTGTAACGGTGGAAAACAAAAAAGCGGTTGATGGCTACCGCGATCAAACAAGAAAATTAACCGAGATTGAAAGAACTTCAACAGTAAAAGAAAAAACCGGTGTGCCGATTGGAGCTTACGCAATTAATCCCGTAAACGGAGAACGCATACCAATTTGGATTGCCGATTACGCGCTGCTTACCTACGGCACAGGCTGTGTTATGGCGGTTCCCGCGCATGATGAAAGAGATTTTGAATTTGCTACCAAGTTTGCTCTGCCGATCCGTAAGGTAATTTTACAATCCGGAACAAACGAAACCGACGAATTAAAAGAAGCGTTCACGGATGTCGGAACGATGGTAAACTCTTCTCAATTTAACGGACTTCCTTCCGATGAAGGGAAAGCGAAAATTATCGAGCATCTTGAAGCAAATGATTTCGGCAAACGAAAAATCAATTTTCGTTTACGCGATTGGTTAATCTCGCGTCAGCGTTATTGGGGAACGCCGATTCCCGTAATTCACTGCGAGCATTGCGGCGAAGTTTTGGTTGAAGAAAAAGATTTGCCGGTTGAACTTCCGTATGATGTTGATTTCAAAAGTGAAGGCGTTTCTCCCCTTGCGCGAAATGAAAAATTTATGAATGTGAAATGTCCGATGTGCGGCGGTAATGCAAAACGCGAAGCCGACACGATGGATACGTTTGTTGATTCAAGCTGGTATTATTTCCGGTACCTCAATCCGAAATTTGCCGAAGGAATTTTTGATAAAGAATTGACGGACAAATTTGTTCCGGTTGATATGTACGTTGGCGGCGCCGAACATGCAACGATGCACTTGCTGTATGCGCGGTTCATTCACAAATTTATCCGCGATTTAGGTTTAACCAATTCCGATGAACCGTTTCAAACGCTTGTTCATCAAGGAACAATTACAAATTCCGGCGCGAAGATGTCAAAGTCGAAAGGAAATGTTGTTAATCCCGATGACTTCACAAAAAATGTCGGCAACGATGTCTTCCGTTTGTACTTAATGTTTATGGGACCATTTGAGCAAGGCGGCGATTGGAGCGATAAAGGAATTGCCGGAACGGAAAGATTTGTTCAGCGTGTGTACGATCTTTTTACGAGTTTTGAAAATGTGGGAAAAGATTTTACCGCAAACGAAAAATATCTTCTACAAAATTTAAGTGACGTTGATAAAATTATTTATAGAAAGATCAATCAAACCATTGCAAAATATGACGGAGAGCTGAACCATTTCCGGTTTAACACTGCCATTGCAAGTTTGATGGAATTGATAAACGAACTGAAAACTTTGCAGAACTGCGGAAAAGAAATCCAGGTTTACACACTGGAACGCTTCGCTGTTTTACTTGCGGCAATTGCGCCTCACTTAGCGGAAGAATGCTGGAAACTTATCGGAAGAGAAAAATCAATTTTTGAAAATCCCGTTTGGTTTGAAGCCGATAAAGAGGCGTTGATTGAAGACGTCGCAAATATCGCGGTACAAATCAGCGGAAAACTCCGCGCGACTATTCAAGCGCCGATGAACAGCGATGAAGCGGCGGTAAAAGCTATTGCTGTTACTGATGAAAAAGTTCTAAAGTGGTTAGACGGCAAGACCGTTATAAAAGAAATCTTCGTGAAAAATAAAATTTTCAATATTGTGGTAAGATAAATCGCAATAGGACACAGATGTTCAACATAAAATTTATTTAGAATTGTAGCTGGAATTATAAAAAACAAATGGGTCGTCTGCAAAATATCGTAATAGCTGATTTGTTGGTAAAAATTAAACAAATCATTGGCGCTTCGCGTGCAAAATTAGCACAAACGATAAACAGCGAACTGCTTCTCACCTATTGGGAAATTGGTAAAGCGATCGTAGAAAAAGAGAAAACAAATAATTTCGATAATAGATCCAGCCGTCAAATAATTTTAGAGTTATCCAGGCTATTATCAAAAGAATTGGGCAAGGGATTTTCCCGTTCAAATCTTTTCTATATGAGAAATTTTTATCTCTCTTTCCCGAATGTCCAGACGGTGTCTGGTCAATTATCGTGGTCGCACTATTGCGAACTTTTGGCTGTATCTGATGCGCAAAAGCGATCGTTTTACGAAAAAGAAACTATTAATGCACGCTGGTCCGTACGGGAATTGAAAAGACAAATTGCATGTTCTTTATTTGAACGTCTTCTCCTTTCGGACGGAAAACCAAACAAACAAAAAGTTTTGCAACTGGCGAAAGAAGGGCAGATTCTTCTTTCTCCTTCTGATCTTATTAAAGATCCTTATGTGTTCGAGTTTTTAGGTATTCCTGAAAACAAGCCTCTTTTAGAAAAAGATTTGGAGTTAAAATTAATCCGCCATATCGAAGATTTTCTTCTGGAACTTGGAAAAGGTTTTATGTTTGTTGGTTCTCAGTATCGTATCACCTTAAACAACCTCCATCATTATGTTGACCTGGTTTTTTATAATAAAATTTTAAAGGCTTATATTTTAATTGACCTGAAATCCGAGAAATTTCATGCCGCCAATGTCGGACAAATGAATATGTATCTAAACTATTTTAAAACTGAAATTAATGAAGAGGGTGACATCGAGCCGATTGGTATTATTCTGTGTGCCGATAAAGATGAAGTTGCTGCCGAATACGCACTTGGCGGATTAACAAACCAAATTTTTGCCTCAAAGTATATTTATTTTTTGCCGGACAAAGAAATTTTAATTAAAGAAGTTGAACGATTTTTAATGGAAGAAAAATTAGAAAATAATGATTGAGTGATTTTTAATCATAATAAATCCGCGCCTCATTGCGCTTAAACTGGAGATTACATGTTAGACATAAAACTTATACGCGAAAATCCCGAACACGTTGTCAAGGATTGGTAAACAAAAACAGCAAAGACGTTGTTGATGAAATTTTAGCGCTTGATGAAGAACGCCGCGCGCTGATATTAAAGACAGACGAGCTGAAAGCAAAGCGGAATCAAGCTTCGGCGCAAATTCCGCAAATGAAAAAAGCCGGGCAGGATACTTCCGCAATTTTTACAGAAATGAAATTGGTCGGCGACCAAATAGCGTTGTTGGATTCTCAACTGCGTGAGGTTGAAGAAAAATCAGAAAACATTTTGCGACATACTCCAAATCTTGCGCATGCTTCCGTACCCGTTGGCAAAACCGCCGAAGACAATGTTGAAACTAAGCAGTGGCTTCCGGATGATTTTTCTTTTCAAAATGATTTTAAAGTTTTAGACCACATTGAGCTTGGCAAGAAACTAAAAATTTTAGATTTTGAGCGCGGCACAAAAATTTCCGGCTCCGGTTTTCCATTATACGTTGGCAAGGGTGCAACTCTCGAGCGTGCATTAATCAATTTTATGCTCGATTACCATTTGCAGCATCACGGATACACGGAAGTGATGCCGCCGATATTGGTCAACCGCGAATCGATGAAAGGAACCGGACAAATTCCGAAGATGGAAGAAGATATGTACTTTGTTGAAAAAGACGGATTGTATCCAATTCCAACTGCTGAAGTTCCTATCACCAATATTCACCGTGAAGAAATTTTAAACGAAAAAGATTTGCCGATCAAGTATGTCGGCTATTCGCCTTGCTTCAGACGCGAAGCCGGGAGTTACGGCAAAGATTCAAAAGGATTTTTGCGCGTTCATCAATTTAACAAAGTGGAAATGGTAAAATTTGTAAAACCGGAAACTTCTTACGACGAATTGGAGTTATTAGTAAAGGACGCTGAAGATATCTTGCGCGAGTTGAACATTCCATACCGTTTACTTCTGCTTTGTACCGGCGATTTAAGTTTCTCCGCCGCAAAATGTTATGATATTGAAACATGGTCTCCGGCAGAAAATAAATGGCTCGAAGCCTCATCGTGCAGTAATTTTGAAGCGTTCCAGGCGCGGCGCGCCAATATTCGTTTCAGAAATGAGACGACAAAAAAGCCGGAATTTTTACACACGCTTAACGGAAGCGGACTTGCAACCAGCCGTTTGATGGTTTCTCTTTTAGAAAATAATCAAACGCCGGAAGGAAAAATTATTGTTCCGAAAGTTTTGCAAAAGTACACGGGATTTGAGATAATAGATTAGTCTGCAAACAAGGATGATCGCATAAAATGACAAAGCATATTTATGAAATTGAAAAGAAAAAGCTTATCAAAGATTATGCTTATTTATTGTGGTGGGTAAAAGAAAACGACAAAGAGAAAGTAAATGATGAGGCTCTTGTTGAAATGATCTTAAATAACGGTGATTGGAAAGGCGTACAACGCTTAATTACTCTTTTGGGAATAAAAAAAGTTCGCAAAATTTTTCTAAAACAAATTTCAGGCATGCGATGCAATTACCGGACACAGACAAAACACTTTTTCACTTTATACTTTGAGAAACATGTTGCATAAAGAAATATTTAGTGACGAGCAAACCAACCTTTTACCTTTGGTACAAAAATTCAAGAGAAAATTTTACCTCGTCGGAGGAACCGCAATTGCTCTCTATATTGGTCATCGCCGCTCCATAGATTTTGATTTGTTTACAACAACAAAGATTGATAGAACCACTTTAGAAGAAAAAATTGCTAAACTGAAATTCAAATTTAAAACTCTCCATCAAACTTCATCGGAATGGACACTCTTTATTGGCAACGTAAAAATTACCTTTTATCAATTCCCTCATTTAGTTGAACACAAAGATAATTTTGAAAAAATTATTAGCTTACCTTCCCTGCTCGATCTTGCCGCAATGAAAGCTTACGCACTTGGTGGGAGAGGAAAATGGAAAGACTATGTTGATTTGTATTTCATTTTCAAAGAATATTTTTCTTTGGAAGAAGTTGCAAAAAAAGCAGATGCTCTGTTTGGTGACGGATTTAATGAAAAACTTTTTAGAGAACAATTAACTTTTTATGCTGATATTAATTATTCTGAACAAGTTGAATATTTAGTTACCCCGCCAAAAGAAGAAGACATTAAATCCTTTTTAACTCAAATTGCTATAAAATAAAGAGCTTCATGAATAATCTCAAAACTCTTAAAAAATATTTCGCCCGTTATAAAGCAAAAATCTTTTGGGGAATGATATTCATTCTTATTTCAAACGGATTTTCCACCTACGTTCCCATCGTTATTAAAGATGCGATAAATGATCTTCACAAATCACTTACACATCAAACGTTAGTGAAGTACGGATTAATCATCGCGGGCGCTTCTCTAATCTCGGGAGTTTTTCGTTTCCTCATCCGGCAAACCATTATCGTCGTTTCGCGTGAAATTGAATTTGATCTCCGCCAGGATTTTTGGGCGCACATCCAACGTTTGCCGTTACGATATTTTCAAAATAATTCTACCGGAAATATTATGGCGCACGCCACCAACGACATCAACGCGGTGCGCATGTTTATTGGTCCGGCGGTGATGTACACGATTGATACCGGCGTTCGTTTTCTTCTCGTTCTTTGGATCATGCTTTCAATTGATGTTTCGGTTACGCTTTATTCGCTGCTGCCGCTTCCGTTTTTATCTTATATGATTTATCTCATCGGAAAAAAAGTGCACGCCCGGTTTACCGCCATACAGGAAAAATTTTCCGAATTGACGACAAAGGCACAGGAAAATTATTCGGGCATGAGAGTCATCAAATCGTACGTCCGCGAAGAAAGTGAAGTAAACGAGTTTGCCGCACTGAGCAAAGAGTATCTCAACAGAAATATGAATCTGGTAAAAATTCAAGCGCTGTTTCAGCCGATACTTTTTTTAATCACCGGATTTTCGATCATCCTTGTTATTTGGGTCGGCGGATCGGCGGTGATAAATAATAAATTAATGCTCGGCGATATTACCGCACTCATCATTTATCTCGGTTTTCTCATCTGGCCGATCATTGCGTTCGGCTGGGTAATCAATATCATTCAGCAAGCTGAAGCAAGTATGAAGCGGTTGAATAAGATTCTTGCCGAACCTTTTGAAGTAGAAGAAAATGAGGAAACTGATTTTTCAATTACAACTGTCAAAGGAAAAATCACATTTAAAAATGTTTCCTTCGGTTATAAAGAAGAACTTCCGAACGTGTTGTCGGGTATCAATTTGGAAATTCCTGTTGGAACAACAATGGCAATTATGGGCGCAACCGGCGCGGGCAAAACCACATTAATCAATTTGCTGCCCAGGTTATATGATGTTACGAGCGGAGAAATATTGATCGACGATCAGCAGGTTACAAAAATTCCACTCTCAACGTTGCGCCGGCAAATCGGATTTGTTCAGCAGGAAACTTTTCTCTTTTCCGATTCAATAGCAAAAAATTTGTGCTACGGATTGGAAGAAGATAATCACGATAAAATGATCGCCGCTTCTCGCATCGCACAGTTTGATAAAGATGTACAGGATTTTCCCAACGGATACGAAACAATCATCGGAGAGCGCGGCATTACGCTTTCGGGCGGACAGAAACAGCGCGCCACCATTGCGCGTTCGTTGGTTATCGATCCGAAAATATTAATTCTCGATGATTCCTTTTCCGCAGTAGATACGCACACCGAAGAAGAAATTCTTAAGAATTTAAAAATCTTTATGAAAGAACGGACGAGCATCATTATCAGTCACCGCATCTCAACCGTAAAAGATGCAGACAAAATTGTAGTGCTTGATAAAGGCGCCATTGCCGAAGAAGGGACGCACGAAGAGCTGCTTGCGTTAAATAAGTTGTACGCGGAAATCTATTACAAGCAATTGCTCGAAAAAGAAATTGAAGAATTTAATTGAGGTATAAAATTATGGCAAGGACAAGAATCGCTTTCTTCGAAATAACAGCAGACGAAAAGAAATATGTTAAAAAACAGTTCGGTAATGAGTATGAACTTTTCTTTTATAAAGAGAAGCTGACGGAAGAAAATGTCGCGCTAATAAAGGATGTTGAGGTGGTTTCCATCTTTATCTATTCCAAAATAACGCAGAAAATAATTGACTCGGCTAAAAAATTAAAATTGATTGCCACCCGCAGCACGGGTTTTAATCATATCAATTTAAAGGCGGCGCAAAAAAATAAAATTTCCGTTTGCAACGTTCCCTACTATGGAGAAAACACCGTTGCGGAACATACGTTCGCATTAATTTTGGCGCTCTCGCGAAACCTGCACAAAGCGTACATACGCACCACTCAAGGAAATTATTCGCTTGAAGGGCTGCGCGGTTTTGATCTGAAAAATAAAACGCTCGGCATCATCGGCGCGGGCAGCATCGGGATGCACGTAATAAAAATGGCAAAAGGATTCGGCATGCATGTGGTCGCTTTCGACTTGAATGAAAATCATTTGATGAAAGAACTGCTTGATCTGAAATACGTTCCGCTTGAAGAACTGCTTTCCGCATCCGATGTTATTACGGTGCATTGCCCGTACAACGAACAAACCCGCTACTTGATCAACATGAGGAACATTCATCTTGTAAAAAAAGGAACGCTGTTCATCAACACGGCGCGCAGCGGCATTGTGGAACCTTCCGCCCTTTATTATGCAATTGATAACGGCATTTTCGGCGGCGCCGGTCTTGATGTTTTTGAAGGTGAAGAATTAGCGCTTGAAGAAAATCAGATGCTGACCAAAAATGTTTCTCTCGAACATCTTGAAGCGAGCATGAAAAGAAATATTCTGCTGCGCAGAGAAAACGTTATCATCACTCCTCACATGGCGTTTGATTCCGTTGAAGCCGTTGAAAGAATTTTGGATACAACGGCTAAAAATATTAATTCATTTATTGCAAAAGAGAATTATCATAAAGTAGTATAGGAGCTTAGCACTTAAGTTCGAGTAGAGCTTGGAAAAAATAACAAAAGACAAATTACAAATGACAAAACGAATAAATTCAAAAGTGAAAAGATTCGAAAGAACATTGTTTTTTGAAATTTGCTTTTCGTGATTTCCGGTTTATTCGGGTTAGGATTAAGAGAATATTTAATGGCACAAGAAAAAAACGACGACGAGATACTCGGTAAAGCTTACGACGCAAAATTGATGAAACGTTTGTTAGCCTTCATTTTGCCATACAAACGTTATGTAATTTTTGCAATACTTTTGAACATAATCGTTGCGGCGCTTGGACCGCTGCGCCCTTATTTAACAAAAATTGCAATTGATGATTACATCGCACACAAAAATTTTACCGGGCTACTCTGGATTACCATCGCCTTGTTTGCCACGTTGTTTTTTCAATCCGCCATTCAGTATTTGTTAACTTACTACACGCAATATCTTGGACAGAAAACCATTTACGATATTCGCATAAAACTTTTTTCGCACACTCAAAAACTTGCAATAAAATTTTTTGATAAAACTCCCATCGGCAGACTTGTAACGCGCGTAACGAATGATATCGAATCGCTGAACGAACTTTTTTCTTCCGGCATCATTATGATCTTCAGCGATGTCTTCATCATTCTCTGGATTCTTGGATTTATGTTTTTTATGGATTGGAGGCTGTCGTTGGTTTCGCTTTCAATTTTACCGGTGCTTATTTACGGCACTTTTTTATTTAGAAGAAAAGTAAGAGAGAACTATCGCGACGTCCGGTTTCATCTTGCGCGGTTAAACTCTTACATGCAGGAACACATCACTGGTGTTTCCGTAATGCAGCTTTTTCATAAAGAGAAAGAAGAACTCCAAAAATTTTCCGGCATTAACGGCGATCATAAAAAGGCGAACATTGAATCAATTTTTTATTACGCGGTGTTTTATCCCGCGGTTGAATTTGTTAGTTCAATTGCGTTGGCGTTAATTATTTGGTACGGCGGCGGAGAGGTTGTGCACAACGCCCTAACGCTCGGAACGCTGTTTGCGTTTCTTCAATACACAGAAATGTTCTTCCGTCCGATTCGCGATCTCTCAGAAAAATATAACATCATGCAGACCGCGATGGCTTCATCCGAAAGAGTTTTTAAATTGTTTGATGACGACACGTTTATCAAAAATCCCGAAGACCCGAAGTTTCTTCCTGCGGTTAAAGGTTCAATCTCGTTTGAAGATGTTTCATTCGCCTACAACAAAGATGAATTCGTTTTAAAAAATATTTCGCTTGATGTAAATCCCGGAGAAACGGTAGCTATTGTAGGCGCTACTGGCGCGGGTAAAACGAGCATTATTAATATCCTTACCCGTTTTTATGATATTAACAGCGGCGTTATCCGTGTTGACGGACTTGATATCCGTGAGCTTGATAAACACGATCTGCGGAAACAAATATCAATTGTCCTCCAGGATGTTTTTCTCTTCTCGGGAACGATCAAATCAAATATTGGGATGAATAACCCGGAAATTTCCGACGAACAAATTCAGCGTTCGGCAGAACTTGTTGGGGCGGATAAATTTATTCAACTCCTTCCAAAAAAATATAATGAAGAAGTGAAAGAACGAGGAGCCACGTTAAGCGTTGGGCAAAAGCAATTAATCTCTTTCGCTCGCGCGCTGGCGTTCAATCCGCAAATTTTAATTTTAGACGAAGCCACTTCGAGCGTTGATACGGAAACCGAAATGCTTATTCAACAGGCAATAGAAAAATTACTTGTTGGAAGAACGGCAATTGTGATTGCTCATCGTCTTTCAACAATTCAAAATGCAGACAAAATAATTGTAATGCACAAAGGTGAAATAAAAGAAACCGGTACTCATCAGGAACTCCTTGCAAAACGGGGAATCTATTATCGGCTGTATCAATTGCAATATAAAGACCAAGAGATAGCTAAAGTCATCTAACCAAAAGAAAGAGGCCGAATGGAAAAAATTCGCTTTATGACGTTGGGGCGTCATATCATTGAAGGGGAACGCCGTCATCCAGAAGCAACGGGAGAACTCTCGGCGCTGCTTTCCAATCTTGCGCTTGCCGCTAAAGTAATTTCCCGCGAAGTAAATAAAGCGGGACTCGTAGACATCTTCGGTTTTACGGGAGATGAAAATATTCACGGCGAGCGTGTGAAGAAACTCGACATCTACGCGAATGATCTGATGGTGAGAGCGATGGATCACGGCGGGCACCTCTGCGCGATGGCTTCCGAAGAAGAAGAGGAAATCATTCACATTCCAACCCAACACCGGCTTGGTAAATATGTAATCCTTTTTGATCCGCTTGACGGTTCTTCAAATATTGACGCGAACATCAGCATCGGAACTATTTTTTCGGTTTACAAAAGAGTATCTCCCGACGGTGAGCCGGGGACGCTTGAAGATATTTTACAGCCTGGCGTTAACCAGGTTGCGGCGGGCTACGTGGTATATGGTTCAAGCACCATTCTTGTTTACACAGCCGGAATAGAACACGGCGTTCACGGCTTTACGCTTGATCCGTCGATAGGTGAGTTTTTACTTTCGCATGAATTTATCACCATTCCCCGCAAAGGAAAAATCTACAGCATTAACGAAGGAAATTATTTGTACTGGCATCCGGGGCTAAAAAAATATATTAAATATTTGCAGGAAGAAGACGCGGCAACCGCGCGTCCATATTCATCGCGCTACATTGGTTCGATGGTTGCCGATATTCACCGCAACATGTTGTACGGCGGAATATTTATGTATCCATCCGATTCAAGAAATCTCCATGGTAAACTGCGATTGATGTATGAATGCAACCCGATGGCGATGATTATGGAAGCTGCCGGTGGACGCGCAAGCAACGGGAAGAAAAGAATATTGGAAATTGTTCCGACCTCAATACACCAGCGCACTCCCATTTTTATCGGCAGCTCGGATGATGTTAAACTTGTGGAAGAGTTTATTGCGAGGGAAGAAAGGGAATGAGTGGTTATTAGCTATTAGTTTTCAGTTATCAGTAGTAAGTTTCTTTAGAACAAAATTGAATAGTGCTTTTAAAGTTGATTTGATTTATTTTTAGCAAGACAATAAAAGCAAAGTTAGCAAAAACAATGAGTGATGATTTTTTTGAAAAGATAAAAGACTGTTTCAGGAACAAACCTGTTAATAGGGCGTTTTTGTTTGGTTCAGCTTCACGCAATGAAGAAGACGAACAGAGCGATGTTGATATTTTGGTTGAATTAGATTATTCTAAACCAATTGGACTTAGCTTCGTAAAAATGCAATTAGAATTAGAAGATTTACTGAAAAGAAAAGTTGATCTTGTTACCAGTAACAGCATCTCAAAGCACATTCAACCCTTTATTGATGCAGACAAAGTGTTGATCTATGAAAAGTAGGCTTGGTGATAAAGCCCGTATTCAGCACATCTTTGAAGCAATTCTCGACATTGAATCGTATGTGCAAAACTCATCCTATGAAAGTTTTAAATCCAACTCCATGATGATTCACGCGTGCGTAAATCAATTAGAAATTCTTGGTGAAGCGGCAAATCGACTCACTCCACAATTCAAAAAACTCTACTCAGAAATTGAATGGCGTGAAATAATCAATCTTAGAAACATTCTTATACATGAATATTTTGGAATTGACACCAAAATAGTTTGGGATATAATTAAAACCGATATGATTTCTTTGAAATCGCGGATCAAAGAAATTATTGATCAAATCGGAAATAATCCAAATCTATTTAGTTCAAACCAATCAGAGGATTGAAAGAAACTTTTCATCACCACAACCATTCAATAACGATAATTTTTCTTCTTTTTAAAACCCCTGGTTACTCGCGTCTCTGCCGTCATCAAGGCTACGGTCTCTTCTATCTTTAAAATCGTTCATCATATATGTAAGCCCGATAGAAATGCTTCTGCTGCGGTAAGGAATATAGCTGGAGCGATAAAGGAAATCGGTGCCCAAAGTTTGCCTGTCGTATTTATTGCTGTTTAAAAGATCGGAAACGGAAAGATTAATCTTAAGTTTATTCCCCCAAACCGATTTGCTTAAGTAGAGCGATAGATCAGTCTGCCGGTTGCTAACGTATTTTTTACTTTCTGTTTTTGGAGTGAATCTAAAATAAAAACTCGCGTCAACTTCCCACCAGAGTTTTAATCCTAAATTTACATTCATCCATTTTCTGTAACCCCAATCGGAAAGGTCTTCCGTAAGATAGGCGCCGATTTTCTTTTGGTACGTATAGCCGATTTGTACGTTAATCATGCTGATAAAATCGGGAAGATGAAACGGCATCATCGGGCTGTTGTAATAAGGCAGCGTAAGTTCAACACCGTACGTTTTGTTGGAAGAAAGATTTACCGGACTGTTAAACGTAACGCTGTCATTCACGTTTGCCATTACGTAATCAAACAAACCGGTTGTGTAAACGTAATAGACGTTGACGTATTGAGATAAACTTACCGCGTACGAATGGATGAATGACGGTTTGATTGCCGGATTACCCGCGGTATAGTTGTTCGGTCCGTTATATGTTTTAAAAGGATTAACGTAATACATCTGCGGATACCGCACGCGTCTGAATGCGTTAAACGTTAGCTGAAACAAATCATTGAATTTGTAGGAGAGATTAATATTTGGAAAGAAGTTTAAATAACTTCCTGAAAAATTATTGCCGGTAGTTTTTTGTTCTCCGTTTGTTGTAAGATTTTCCGCGCGTACGCCGGTCTTAATTCCAATCTTTCCAAATTCCTTTGAGTAAGTGATATACAGCGCGTGAATATTTTCTTTATAGCTGAAAAGATTACTCAATCCCAAACTATCGTTCCAATTATTTTGTGTGTAGGAAAAATCGAAACTGCTGTAATCGTTCTCTCTTGTTCTGAATGTAAAATGGTATCCCGATTCAAACTTGCCGAGTGAGGTTGGAATAACATATTCAATCTTGCTGATGAACGTGCTTGCTTTTTCATCCGTATTGCTGTTATGCAGTTGCGGAGAGCGTGGATTATAGCTGTACCCGGTGTTCAGTTCCGAGTTGGATGGATTCACCATTTTAGTAACGTACGAGTCAAAAGTGAGTTCGTGTCCTTTCGCGTCAAATTTCTTTTTATAAAATCCATACAACGAAAAAGCGTTGGAGCGGTAAATGGAATTGCTTTTATTGAGATAGTCGTATTGCGGCTGAAGCAAATTATTTTCAACGATGCTCAAACTTGTTCCGCCCGTACTAAATTTATATTGAGGGATTGTACCGTAGAGCGTAAACGAGTTGTTGTCATCCAACGTATAATCGAACCCCAATTTATAATACCCCATATAGCCGTTAAATTTATTTTCACCCTCGGATTTTTGATGATAAAGACTGTTGCTGTTATAATTGAATTTTTCCGATGACGAAATGTTCGTCATGTCGGCAAATCCGCCGAAGAAGGCTCCGAAGAAATTAAACTTTCCTGTTTTGTAATTGAGATTTAAGCTTCCGTATGTTCTGGTGTTTGTTGAAGTGTTTAAACTGATTGAGCCGCTGTAGCTATCCGGATTTCCTTTTTTAGAAATGATGTTGAGAATATACGCTCCTTCTTCCGCACTCTCTTTTGCGGAAGGAGACAAGATCAATTCTACCTGATCAACCATTGATGCGGGAAGCTGCGCAAGCATACTTGCCGGCATTTCAAACGGACGCCCATCCATTTGTATTTTTACCGATTGCCCGCGAACCGTAATTGCGCTTGATTGCGGATCCACTTCAACGGAACCGGTATTTTTTAAAGCGTCGGTTAAAGAACCTGTGCTTCCGGGAACCTGATCCATATTAATTATTTGTCTATCAACTTGAAATTCGATCATCGGTTTAATTGAACTGACAACCGCTTCGGGCATTAAAATCAACGTTGAACGAAGTTTGATTACTCCAAGGCGGTAGGTTTTTTCCAACGGAATGGAATCAATTACTTTGGTTTGATAACCGAGCATTGAAAATTTTGCTCGAACATTGCTTTCGGAAATTTTTTCCATCGTAAAATATCCTTTTTCATTGCATGTTGCCTGCGAAAGTATTTTACCATCCGAGCGGGAAAGAACCGTTACATTTGCTCCTATCAATCCGGTACCGAGCGCGGAATCTACTACTCCGCCGGTGAGGCTGAAATTATTTACACTTTGCGGATAGACGAAACGTGAAAGAATGAAAATAAAAAAGATAAAATTAAATTTATTTATCATACCTGACCTTTGCAGAAAAAAAAGTTAAATTTTAAGCGCTGACGAAATATAAAAAAATGTACGCGATTAGAACCTTTTTAGATACTTTTATTCGACCATTTATCCAAA
>Ga0172370_10002357_pt1 | contig 27326 bp, 25 predicted proteins | sample LakKiv5m_FD_114538 | JGI IMG/M metagenome (GOLD analysis project Ga0172370, IMG submission 114538) | Freshwater microbial communities from Kabuno Bay, South-Kivu, Congo - kab_022012_11.5m | ecosystem: Environmental > Aquatic > Freshwater > Lake | place: Democratic Republic of the Congo...
AAAATCTCTTGCTGTTCTGTAAATCTGAGATCCATATTTCCTCCTTACTAATTACGCATCCTGATTATTTCATGCGGGGAAGGCCGAGGCCGTACCAGGCAATGATATTGCGCTGGATTTCGTTGGTGCCCATCGACACAATAGGCACGAAGCAGCCCTGGTAGGTATATGCGGGGCCGCCGTTCATCTTGGCAAATTTGGAGTGCTCGGCCTGGCCATACGGTCCTAAAATGTCGCAAGCTACGTGAGCGTATTTTTCCATCAATTCGCTGGCGAAGACTTTTACTGCGGCAGCGTCCATCAGGCCCATCTCGTTCCTGTTCTGCTGGTCGGCTACGCGGTAGGCCAGTGTGCGAACGGCTTCGAGCTGGCATGCCATATCTGCCACCTTATTCCTTACCATGGGGTCCCTCGACAGAAGCTGTCCGCCGCGTTTAGTTTCATTGCAGTAGTTGACCAACTCTTCCACGCCCCTGACCAATCCGTAAACCATGTCAAGGTTGGACCTTTCGAAGCCTGCCAGCACGTTGACCACGGCCCAGCCCTCGTTCTCCTGTCCGACGATATACTTGGTGGGGATGTGCACGTCATCCAGGTAAACTTCATTATATACGTGGGAGCCGCTCATGTAGGGTATGCCCTTTACCGTGATGCCCGGGCTTTTCATATCGCATAGCATAAAGGTGAGATTGTGGTGCTTCTTGGCGTTGGGGTCGGATTTGTAGACGCCGAATGCCCAGTCAGCAAAGTGAGCGCCGGTGTTCCAGGTCTTCTGCCCGTTGACGATAAATTCATCGCCTTTGCGTACTGCTGACGACTGCAGTCCCGCCAGGTCCGATCCTGAGTTGGGTTCGCTCCAGAGTTCGCAGAACATGAGTTCGGCGTTCGCAATTTTAGGCAGGAATTCTTTCTTTATCTCTTCGCTGCCTGCAGCAAGCAGGGTCGGGGCAAGCATAGACACGCCGAAGATGTCGGAGCCGGCAAGATCGTAATAGCCGCGCGCCTCGGCGAAGAGCACCTTGTCCATCATTTCGCCGGTTCCGCCGTATTCCTTGGGCCAACCGAGAGCAAGCCAGCCTCTTTTGGCGAACTCTTTGGCGCAGTATCGGTGGAAATTCCAGCCTTCTTCGGTGTCGAACTGGCTCTCGAAGCCAACCCAACTCTTGGGCTTCTTCTTGTCCAGTTCTGCGCAGACCTTGTAACACTCCTTTCTGTGTTCTATCTGTTTGTCCGTCAGTCTAAAGTCCATGGTTCCTCCTTATTATTAATTCGTATTTTTGTACTAAATTAATAGTTTCCCGCGTTATACCCATAGCCTGTGAATTGGCTCACATCAATGACTGTGCTCTAAAACCGTATTATTATAATTAAAACCGACCGATAATTAAAGTCAGCTAATAATCCGGGCTGCAGTCACCGGCGCTTGATTGCTCCGTCAATCACTATTTTAATATCTCGATAATTCGATATTTGAGTACTCCTGAAGGGGCCGTTACTTCCAGAGTTTCGCCGGCTTCTTTATTGAAAAGCGCCTGTCCCATCGGTGAACTAAGTGAGATCTTACCCTGCTGGATATTGGCCTCTTTTGAGCTGACCAACGTGTATTGTATCCTCTCGCCTGATTCCACGTAGGATATAATAACCGTGTCCCCCATCGTTATTCTCTGGCTTTTCTCCTCCGGCGACTCGATCACTTTAGCGCGCTTCAGCGTGTGCTCCAGGTCGCGTATCTGCCCCTCGACATGGCCCTGTTTTTCGCGCGCAGCCTCCAGCGGCGCGTTTTCGCGGAAGTCTTTGTCCGCCGCTGCCCGTCTTAATTCCTCACTGATCTTCGGCCTCTCTTCTTTCAACACAGCCAGCTTCCGTTTCAATTCCTCATGCCCTTCCCTGGTCAGAATTATAGGTTCCTCGATCTTGACTGCACCCGGTGTTTGCTGCCTGGTGGACGGCTTTTTCACCCTGATATGCGGCGCCAGATTGGACGAGGTCATGCCCTGTTTATAGCAGAATGACAGAAAAGCCTTTATGGTGTTCAGATGTTCTATAGTCTGGGAGGTACCTGAGTGGAATTGTTCAGAATAGCTGGATGTTGCCTGTCCGGTCAGGTCGATGATGGGTCTGTCCAAGCCATACCAGCGTGTGAATTTAAGCAGTTCCTGCTGAGTCCCCGGGGCGGATTCGGTTGATACAGTTGAGAGGAACCGGGTGGCAGCTTCGCCGAGACTGGTTCCAGGATTAACTGGCAATGGCTTTTGTTTCGAGGGCATTTTTCGCTAAACCGGTAAATATTAATACGGCGTCGAGCAAGTTGTCAATCTCATTAATAGGCTGGATTGGGTTTTAGCAGCCTGTGCGGTTTGACCGGTTACATGCCTGTAAAGAAGCTGTAGCCGATTAATTTATACGCAAGTTTGGCGGCTGTAAAGGAGCAAGAAGCAGGACCCTGATCGGGGCAAAGCTCCACCAGGTCAAATCCAACTATTTTCCTTTTTTCCGTCACAGCCCTCAGCAAACTGAGGATATCACTCCAGCCCATACCGCCCGGCTCGGGCGTGCCTACCGCAGCCATGATGGAAGGGTCCAGAACGTCAAGGTCGATGGTGATATAGACGTTTTTCGAAAGTGAATCGATGATATCGGAATGGGACAGGTTGAGACTATTATTATCGACTATGAAGGGTGATAAGCGCCTGGACTTAACAAACTCATGTTCTTCAAGGCTCATACTGCGGATGCCGACCTGTGTCACCGGACATATCTCAAGCGCCCGCCGCATGACGCAGCCGTGTCCGAACTTTGTGCCGAGGTATTGGTCACGCAGATCGGTATGCGCATCAAGTTGCAACACCGAGAAGTCGGCGTACTTCTGGTTACAGGCTTTAATCGATCCATAGCTGATGGAGTGTTCCCCGCCCAGCATTACGATGAATTTGTTCTCGTCAAGCAGCGATTTCACCGCGCTGTATACACGCTCGGCCATAGCTTCGGGGCTGTCCATGACCGGTTCGATGCCGGGGAGTGTATGTATCCCCATGCTATAGAGCTCTTTTCCGAGCTCGATGTCGTACCATTCCAAATAATAGGATGCTTCGATGATGGCCCTGGGGCCGTTGCGTGTGCCGCTGTGCCATTCCGTTGTGCCGTCATATGGAACGGGCAGGACTGTTACATGGGAGGATTTGTAGTCGGAGTGTGGAGAAGGTAGCCCGGCGAAATTGCCCGGTTGGCTCAGCAGATGGCTGATATTGCTCATATCGAGGTAACTTCAAGGACTTCCCGGCATTCTTTGAGCTCTCCCGGCTCCCATTCGCGCCGCACCAGACAGCTCCTCATCCTGGTCAATTCGAACTTATCCCGCATATCTCTGATGATACGTTCCGCATCAAAATCCTTGCAGGAGAAAACATCGATGTTGATGAAGGCACGTTCAACGAATGTGTGCAGGCTAATATGGCTCTCCGCTATAAACACAAGGCCGGATACTCCCCAGTCCTCGGGTTTGGCGCCTGAGTATCTGAATACAATCGGATCCGATATCTTGGTCATGCCTATCTTACCCGGGTAGGCGTTAAGCAGATCGTGAATAAAGCCTTCATCCTGGAGTATCGTTTTATTTTTTCCGAATCCATCAATTATCAGGTGCATTTTATCTCCTACAGCATGATTTTTCTTAATTCAAACAGGGCGGCGATGGCAGCCCTCTGCTTAATTTGCAGCCTTGTTCCGGGATAGGTCCGCTGGAATGCGTATGTTTTGTTGCCGTCGTCGATGCCTATCAGGATGGTTCCCAGCTTATGGACAGCATCACCGTTCTCAATGATGCCGGCCAGCCCGACACCGACTGAAGTATCGAATTCCCGCCTGACTGCAGTGGCCATCTCGCGAACGGCTTCCTGGCTCAACGGTCCATATCGGGATATCACGTTCTTGTCGATGCCGCATCTTTCTCCCAGCTCAGAGCGGTTAATCACTATACCACATTTAAAAAATTTCGAGCCACCCGGCACGTTGGTAATAGTGTTGGCCAGGATGCCGCCGGTATCGGTTTCCATCGTGGAGAGGCTCATGTTTTTCTTGATGAATAGATCCGCAATTATCGTCTCAAGGGTATCGGTATCCGTGCCCCAGATATAATCGCCTACCAGGGGACGTATTTCATCGGTCGTGGTTTTTACCAGCTGCTTGGCCTCATCCAGGGAATCGGCTTTAGCTGCGATACGAAGGTGAATGCCGTCGGGCTTGGCGTAAATGCCAACAGTGGGATTGCGGGCAAGCAGAAATGACCTCGTAATCTCCCCCAGTTTAGCCTCGCTGAGGCTGAATGTTTTTACGGTGCTGGAATAAATGACAGCCTCGCAGAACTCGCGCTGCAGCCTTGGCGCCACAACGCTCGACCACATCTGCTGCATCTCACCGGGAGGTCCGGGCATTGCGATGATAACGTGTCTGTCTCGCTCCACCCACCAGCCGGGCGCGGTACCACGCGGATTGGGGATGACCCGGCAGGACGGAATAATGGCAGCCTGCTTGATATTGCTCTCAGGCATCTCCATATTGAAATGCTTGAACAGCTCTTTAAACTGGCTGACCAGTGACTGGTCTATCGAGATAGGTTCCTGGAAAAAATCTGCGATCGCTTCACGTGTAATATCATCCTCAGTCGGCCCCAATCCGCCCGTTGTAATGATGATATCGGACCTCTGCCAGGCATGATTGAGAGTCTCGATCAGTCTTTGCCTGTTATCGCCGACGGTGGATATAAAATGCAGATCTATGCCGAGTAAAGGCAATTGACTGGCCAGATAAGCGGCGTTCAGATCCGTTATCTCGCCAAGCAGGAGCTCAGTGCCGATTGAAATTACTTCTGCCTTCATCTAACGACATAATGTCCCTGTTAACATTTAGTGGCTGTAATGCCCAGATATTTTTCGACCAGGTCCATGGCGCAATATTCTCCGCACATGCTGCAGGCGCGTCCCTTGACCGCATATTTAGATCTGATTTCCTTGGCTTTCTCGGGATCGATAGATAGATCGGCCTGCGCATCCCAGTCAAGTTGTTTGCGAGCTATGGACATCCGGCGGTCCCAATCGGCGGCCTTCCCCTGGCTCCTGACGATATCTGCCGCGTGAGCGGCTATGCGGGAAGCGATTACTCCGTTTCTGACGTCCTCGGTATCGGGAAGTGAAAGATGCTCGGCCGGTGTCACATAGCAGAGGAAATCCGCTCCGTATGCGCCTGCAATGGCTCCGCCGATAGCGCTGGTGATATGATCATATCCGGCGCCCACGTCTGTAACCAGGGGTCCAAGCACATAGAAAGGCGCACCTTTGCACAGGCTCTTCTGCAACTGCATATTCATCCCGATATGATTCAGCGGCAGGTGTCCCGGACCTTCAACCATGACCTGTACTCCCGCCTTCCAGGCGCGCTCCACCAGCTCACCCAGAGTGACCAACTCCTGTATCTGTGGACGGTCGGAGGCATCGGCCAGGCTGCCCGGCCTCATGCCGTCTCCCAGGCTCAGAGTAACATCATATCTGACTGCTATATCGAGCAGCCTATCGTAGTATTCGTAAAGAGGGTTCTCTTTTTCGTGATAAAGCATCCAGCCAAGCAGAAAAGCCCCTCCACGTGATACCACATCTGTGACGCGTCGCTGGCTTTTCAAGGATCGTATGGCGCTTTGAGTAACACCGCAGTGGACTGTCACGAAGTCAACACCTTCGGCGGCCTGTTCCTCGATCGCGTTAAAGATATCATCCGCAGTAGCCTTAACTATGGGCCCGTACTTTTGGCCGGCCTCTACCATAGCCTGATAGATGGGGACCGTGCCTATGGGGACGCTGCTCTGCTTTAAAATGGCACGGCGCACTGTCCTGATATCGCCGCCGGTGCTCAGATCCATGACCGTATCGGCGCCGTATTTAATCGATACACGGAGCTTTTCCAGTTCACCTGCCATAGTGCCCACATCCGATGAAGTACCGATATTAGCATTAACTTTAATTTTCAGCTCTTTGCCGATCCCGCAGACGCCGCTTACCGGATGATTGACATTGGCGGGGATGACAGCGCTGCCTGAGGCTATATGCTGACGGAGACAATCGGAATCCAGTTGCTCTGCGAGAGCAACTTTTTTCATCTCGGGAGAGATGATGCCCTTTTTGGCCTGCTCTATTTGTGTCATCGTATTAAAAATTAAAAAACCAAGAGCCGCCGTCTTACAGGCATAACCCTTGGCTGTTACCGCTTCCCTACGCTCGAATTACCGAGAGCAGGTTTCAAGGGTTCTCCGGTCGAACGGAGTCTCAGCCTGCCAGTCTAAGCACCCCCAGCGGCTAATTTAATTATTAGCAACGATTAATATAGCATGGCAACGCTTTAAAATACAAGTGAAAGCGCGATTTCTCAACACTTAGCTATATCTGCTTCTGCTGATAAGAGCAATAATACCGAATACGATTATGGCTATGATTAAAGCGATGATGGTAACGGCGATGGCAATCACCAGGGGTGAAGCTGCTCTGGATTCAAATTGCCAGGAGTTCGACCATTGGCCGACTTCTCCCGCATCGTTGACCGCCCGTGCCCGCCAGTAATAAGTGCCTGTATCGGGCAGCAGGGACCGCTGCAGGTTAAAAGATGTTGAAGTGATATCGTCTTTCTGCATGGCTGTGCCGGCGAAATCCGGTGATTTCGATATCTGAAGCGTATATTTCATTCCTGCAGCATCCGTATCTGCCGACCATCCCAGTACAGCAAGGGAAACATCGGCGCCGCTTGTCTGCGATGCGGGACCGATTCCCACCAGGCTACCTGGAGATCTGAATAATCCTGTTAGGGCATCTATAACTGAATTATAATTATAAAAAGTTGCGCCGGGTCCGGGAGTGAGAAGCTGGAGCGATGGCGGCGGCAGGGAGCCGGACGTGTAGCTGGCCTGCGCAAGGCCACCCTTGTTGCCGGCGGCCTCTATAGTGTGCGTTTTACCGGCCTTCGAAGGCGCCTTCAGAGTCAGCGTAAAACTGCCCCTGGCATCAGTGGTAGTGGCTGCATCTGTTGCCGACTTGTCATATTTGATGGCGATTATCTCATCTGCGTTGAATCCGCTGCCGTCAATTCTCACATCCCTGCTGCCGATGACGGTGCTGGGCGTGAGCTGAATGCTGGGTGTGACCTCAAATTCGAGGTCGGGCACAATGCCGATGGGTGTGAAGCTGCTGCCGTATACTCCCAGTATATGCCGTCCCTTGACGGAGGGCGGCACGGTTATGACATAGCTGAATGTGCCGTTGGGTTGAGCCACCACATTGGTATCAATTATTGGGCCGTCCCATGTAAAGGTAATGCCGTCTTCCCCGGCTCTAAAACCGACGCCCGTAATGGTTATCCTGGTTCCGACCGGGCCTGACGCGGGGGTTGATTTGCAGTATGGAGAGATGGTGAATACTACGTCAGGAACATCGCCTGGACCCGTGGAGGAACTGATGGCGCTGATAGTGTATTCGCCCTTCGGCAGAGAAGGCACGTCGAACTGCGAGCTCCAGGAGCCGGTTTTATCGGCCTGAATCGGAGATTTGGTTAGAGGGGTGCCGTCCCAGGTGAATTTGATGTCGCTCTCGTTAGGCGCAAAGCCGTAGCCGAAAATATAGATGCGACTATTGATCTTGCCGTAGGGCGGTTCACACAGGATACTTGGCCGGACCGAAAAATTGGAGGTTGCCGTGATATTCGACCAGTTGCTGTCGTCGGTCACTTTTACTATGTGAACGCCCTTGGCTGCGGCGGGGACATCGAATTTATGGTTGATCTCCCCCGACTTGGAGATGGGGACGTTTTGTATCAGTTTTTTATCGTCCCAGTAAATGGTTGCTAACTTGCCGATGAATCCGTCACCGGTTATGGTTATCTTCGTACCCATCTTACCTGAGTCAGGATTCAGCGTGATCGACGTTGCATAGACACGGGAGGGGACCATCAATATGATTGACAGCATGATGGGAAGCAACGCTGCGGCGAAAAATAGAATCCCGGGGGTAACAGGGGTTTTACTGCTGCGGTATTTAAATACCATTACAATCTCCATAATCTGCATATACTCATGAATCAAGTGTAAGCTTATAATAAAAAAGATGATAAATCAATTGTACAAACGTGATGGCCGCTGGTTTGACACTGCGTATACTATGTTGATAGACTTTTAAAGCAGTTTCAGCCTCGTCTAGCTGCTTTGTATGCGTGTCCATGGCCCCGTGGTGTAGCGGTCAAACATGCCACCCTGTCACGGTGGAGATCGTGGGTTCGAATCCCATCGGGGTCGTGTCTAATTCCTTCGTTGCTTGACAGGCGAGTTATTTTTCTATAGGATTTCCGTCGCCTGATAGGCTACGTATAATCGATTGTGGTGACATAATGATCGATACAGCGATAGTCGCCCTCCTGGCTGTAGCGGCATTTTTCCTCGGTGCCTGCCCTTTTTCATTGTGGATCGGCAGGTTAAAGCTGCGAAAGGATATAAGGAACTTCGGCGACGGCAATCCCGGCGCAACCAACGTTTTCAAAGCTGGCGGAAAAGTGTGGGGTGTTGTCGCCCTGATAGCAGACATACTCAAAGGTATGCCCTTTATTCTTATAGCTCAATATGTGCTCGGCTATTCACAGCCCGTTGGCTACATTATCGCTGTTTGCGCGGTGCTCGGCCATGCGTATTCCCCTTTCCTGGGATTTCATGGCGGAAAGGCACTGGCGGTGTTTGCTGGAACTCTGTTGGCCATGGGCCGGTGGGACATCGTCGCTTGCCTTATCATACTATTCTTTATCGGATTTCTCTTCATAAACAACGATGCCTGGACGGTCATGTGCGGGCTGGCCGGTACGCTGGTGTACCTGTCGCTGACGGGGGCGGATACCTGGGAAATAGCTTTTATGGCCTGCATTACAGCCATTCTTCTGATCAAGCACTTGCATGGATTGAAGACCTCACCCGGCGCCTCCGGTCGATTGCTGAGCTGGATCAGGTCGAGAGGGAAAACAGCCTGACATTATTTTAGGATTGATATAAATTGATCTATCAACTGTTTGTGCTGGCCGGCCTGGCATTATTCTTCATCAACCTTATTCTAAACCTGGCTGCCCTGAAAAGGCCCTCCCGCAAAGCGGCTGTGCCCCCGGACCAGCCTCTTGTATCGGTCCTGATCCCTGCCAGAAATGAAGAGCGGAACATTGGCAGGTGCCTTACCTCGGTCTTGGGTCAGGATTATCCCAACTTCGAAGTGCTTGTGCTGGACGATAACTCCTCCGACCGAACTGCAGAGATAGTGGGTGGGATCCGCGAAAAAGATAAGAGGGTGCAATTAATTAAAGGTAAACCCCTGCCCGACGGATGGTCCGGAAAATGCTACGCATGCCACCAGCTTTCGCAGCATGCGCGTGGAAGCTGGCTGCTTTTCATCGACGCTGATACTGTCAGCCGGTCTCACATGATCAGGAGCACTCTCCATCTGGCAACTTTGAATAATGCCGCCATGCTGTCCGGATTTCCCCGGCAGAAGGTTTCCGGTATAACGCAAAAGATTGTTATCCCCATCCTTTTCTATTTCCTCGTCATGAGCTGGTTCCCGCTCTGGTTGTTCCATTCCTGGAAGAAGCCGGGGCCGACACTGGCCATCGGACAATTCCTGCTGTTCAAACGCGAAGATTACCTGGGGATAGGGGGGCATGTGTCGGTTAAATCGAGGATCATGGAGGACGTCTGGTTCGGCATCGAGATGCACAAGCATGGGCTCCGCATTCTCTCGGTCAACCTGAGCGATGTGTTGACTACTAAAATGTATTCCAATATGGGGACCATGGCGGAAGGGTGCATCAAGTGGTTTTACTCGGTGGCCGCTCTTTCACCGGTGGCAATCGTCGGGTCTGTTCTGGTAGCCTACATTTTTTTCCTGGCGCCTTTTTACTGGGCCTGTGCGCGCCCGGTCAATGCACTGTTCTCAGAGAGTCATATTATGGACTGGGGCGTCATTGTGCTGGCGCAGGTGGCGGTCATACTGCTGATGAGGGTTATTACGGACATATACTTCAGGGGATCGAAGATCTCGTTTCTATTTCACCCGCTGGGCATTAGCTTCCTGATTCTTGCTGTAATCGTCGGAGCTTCCCGCAGGGCCCTGGGTGTGGGCGTTGCCTGGAAAGACAGGGTTTACCAGAGCATTTCGAATATTAAGTAAAGTCAGTTAACGGCAAGGCCTGCTACGGATTATCTCGGTTCATAAAGGGGCAGACGAACTTTTCATTGCCCGTCTCTTTTACCCTGCTTGCTTCGTAAATAGCCTCGGCGAAACCATCGGCCAGATCCGCGAGTTTATACTTGTCCTGATTGTACAGCCAGTGAACCACCATCTGGCGCAGGGCGCCGTGATAAATGTGCCCCAGCATATTAAGGTTGAGGTCTTTGCGCAACTCCCCCTTACGCTGTCCCTCCTCCATGATCTTCAGGAACAGGGAACCGGACGTCCTGGCGGTTTTGTAGGCCTTTTCAAATTCGTACCAGTAGCTCAGGTTTGTCCTTGCATACACCAACTGGGCGATGTGGATATTATCCTGGAAATAATTGAGATAGTAGTGCGTCATTCGGTAGACCTTATTTCTGGTATCGGCCAGACCGGCCAGATGCATGTCCAGCTCCCGGCTGGTCCTTTCTATGATGGTGCTGATCAATTGCACGTAAAGGTCGTCCTTGTTCTTAAAATGTTTGTAGATGATGGATGTGGTGACGTTCGCCTTCTCGGCAATATAGCGCATGGTAGCCTTCTCAAAATCTTCCTTACTGAAGATGTCGAGCGCCGCATGCATTATCAAAGCTTTGGTCGATTTCCCTTCAACTTTCATACTGCCCTTCCATATAAAGAAATTGAACGGCCGTGTCCTTTGTTTCCCGTCCGGTTGACAAATTGCCGGGCCATGTGATATAAAGTGAACGTTGTTCCGGCAGATATAATTCCATTATAAGATAAAGACCCGTTTATGTAACATTGTTCACTAATAATTAAGGTTATACCATTTTGCTCGGGCACAGGTCAATTGGCAGAGGAAAGAAACTAAAAAGACTTGGGACATGTGATAGAAGCTGCGGTTATGAGCGCCGTTAAGATTACATAATCTTTATTAGTTTAAGGAGCGGGTATGGATTTTAAGTTCGGCGAAAAAGAGGAGAGGTTAAGGGTGGAGATCAGGGCTTTTGCCCGGGCGGAATTGTCGGGACACTCCGTCATCAGCGGCCTGGAGGAGGAGGGCAGGGATGAGGATTGGGAATTTACCATGCAGATATCCAGGAAGCTATCGCAAAAAGGGTGGCTGACCATGGCCTGGCCTAAAGAGTACGGGGGCCAGGGCGCATCTCCCTTTGAGCAGCTGGTGTACATCGATGAGGCCAGCTACCAGGGTATCCCGGGCACCACCATGGGAGTGAGCGGTATAGGTTGGGTTGGTCAATCACTCATGCTTTTCGGCAGCGAGGAGCAACGTAAGAAGTATATACCCTCCATTGCGGCCGGTGAGCCGGATGGTGTATGGTGCACCGCCTATAGCGAGCCCAATGCCGGCTCGGATTTTGCCAATATTCAGACTAAGGCGATAAAAACCGGCGATGAGTATATTTTAAACGGGCAGAAGATATGGACCAGCTGCGCTCACAGAGCCAGGTGGTGCTGGATAGCGGTGAGGACCGACCCCGGCGCCCAGAAAAAGCAGCACGGCATAAGCCTGCTGATACTCGATATGAAGAGCCCGGGCATCACTATTAAACCTATCATTAACTTTGCCGGCGTACACATCTTCAACGAATTATTTTTCGACAATGTTAAGGTCCCGGTGACCAATTTAGTAGGGACGGAGAACCGCGGCTGGTACCATCTCATGCAGTCCCTGGCTTTCGAAAGGCACAGCATCGCCCCGCAGTTCGGAGGCATGTCAAGGAAGATCCTGGAGGCCATTGTTAAGTATACCCGTGAAATACGTTATAATGGCACGACGCTGGCCAAAGACCCGGTGGTCAGGCACAAGCTGGCTGAAAGGGCGCTCGAGCTGGAGACGCTCAAAATGTTCAGCTATGAGATTACGTGGAAGATGAGCAAGGGGGAAATACCCATTTATGAGGCGGCCAGGAACAAGGCTTATTGTGATCTCGTTATGCAGCGCCTCGCCACCACAGGCTCGGAGATCATCGGCGCGTATTCTCAGGTTGATATGTGGTCCAAATGGGCTAAAGTCATGGGCAATGTTACGCGCCTTTACATGATGTTCCCGGGCATCTCCATCGCGGGCGGCACCGATGAGGTGCAGAAGAATATCGTGGGCCAGTTCAAGCTGGGTCTGCCCAGGGCATATTAATAATTAAGGGGTTCGAGATGGATTTTGATTTTAACGAACAGCAAAATATGTTGAAGACCATGGCCAGGGATTTCCTGGTCAATGAGTGCCCCAAAGCCAGGGTCAGGGAGCTGGAGACCGATCAGAAGGGATACGATCCTGAAATGTGGGCCAAAATGGTTGAGCTGGGTTGGCTGGGGCTGATATTCCCCGAGCAGTACAACGGGACCGGCGCCGACTTCCTTGACCTGGTCGTACTGATGGAAGAGATGGGCAGGAACATAACGCCCGGTCCGTTCTTTTCAACCGTTGCCATGTGTTCCATCCCCATCTTGAAATTCGGCACCGCCGCGCAAAAAGCGAAATATCTCACGCCCATCGCAGATGGCAAAAGCATCTGGTCGCTGGCCCTTACCGAGAAGTCCGGGCGATTCGAAGCTGCCGACATCACGGCTCACGCGGAATTTGACGGCAAAAACTATATTCTAAACGGCGAAAAATGGTTCGTGCCCTATGCGCATATTGCGGACCATCTGCTGGTGTTATGCAGGACGGAAAAGGCGGGATCGCCCGAGAGCGGGCTAACCCTGTTTGTGGTGAAAGCGGCCGGCCGCGGTGTGAAAATGGAACTGATACCCACGATCGCCGGCGATGGTCAGTGCAGAGTTAGGTTTAAGAACGTGAAGGCCGCCAGGTCTGATACTATAGGCAAAAAGGGAGACGGCTGGAAAGTAATCTCCTACATGGCGCAGAGAGCTACGGTGCTCAAATGTGCCGAGGTTGCCGGCGCCTGCCAGGCGGTGCTGGAGATGACGCAGGCGTATGCCAAGGACAGGACACAATTCGATAAGCCGATAGGCTCTTTTATGGCCATACAGCACAAGCTGGTTGATATGCTCACTGATGTCGAGGGTCTGCAATATCTGGTGCACTATGCTGCATGGATGCTGTCGACCGGCGCGAAAGCCGACCTGTACATCTCCCAGGCCAAGGCCAAGGCTAATGACGTATATCAGAGGGTTTGCGTCGACGGCATCAAGATACACGGAGCCATCGGGTTTACCATGGACCACGATATAGGCTGTTATTTCCGCCGTGTGAAATCATCCGAGTTCATGCTGGGAGATACCGACCTGCACCTGGAGAAGATCGCTGCAGGCATCGGCCTTTAATGGACGGTCGGTCAGAAATGATGGAGTACGGGTAGTACAGGTGAGGAGATTTTCCGAGCATATCTGATATTGAGATGATATGTAATATGGTGTAAAATCAATCGCTGATGGGTTGGCAGGCACTCTTAAAATAATTAATTCAGATTTAAGGAGGAAAAATGGTAGGTATCAAGTCATACGGTGCGCACATACCCAGGTTTCGTTTGGACCGAAATATCATGCAGATGTCTCTCTTGTTTCTTGGGTTTGCCCCATTGAGGGGCGAGAAAGCCGTGGCCAACTGGGACGAGGACAGCATAACTATGTCGGTGGCTGCTGCCACGGACTGTTTGCAGGGGGAAGACGCCTCGAAAGTGGACGGGATTTACTTTGCCACCACTTCTCAGACGTATGCCCTGAGACAGAACGCCGGCATTATCGCGGCTGCACTGGACCTTAACACAGATACCAGGGCGGCGGATTTTACCGATTCCACCAAGTCCGGCACCAGCGCGCTGCTGGCGGCTGCCGATGCGATCGCAGCAGGTTCTCTTAATAGCTGCCTGGTCTGTGCCGCTGACATGCGTGTCAGTAAGGTGGCCAGCAATGGCGATTACACCTATGGTGACGGCGCGGCGGCCTTCTTGATGGGCAAAGATGATGTAATAGCTACTATAGAGGGATCTTACTCGACCACGCACGATTTCGTAGACAGGCGGCGCCTGGAGGGCGAGCGCCTGGAACATATGTGGGAGGAACGCTTCATCCGCGATGCCGGATATATGAAATTTATCCCCGAGGCGTTGGCGGGCCTGACCAAGAAATATAAACTGAATGTGAAAGATTTCTCCAAGGTCATTTACGCTTGCGCCTTCGGCGGCGCACATGCTGCCCTGGGCAAGACATTCGGGCTTGCTCCGGAGCAGATACAGGATCCCATGCTGACAACGGTCGGCGATACCGGCGTAGCCCAGACACTTCTGATGCTGGTAGCGGCGCTGGAAGATGCCAAGGCGGGAGACAAGATATTAGTGATCAGCTTCGGACAGGGCTGTGACGCTTTCTACCTGACCGTGACCGACAAGATCTCCAAGGTCAAGGGAAAGAAGGCTATTAAAAGGAACATGGCCAACAAGGTCGCTCTGGGCAGCTATGAGAAATACCTGGCTTTCCGCAAGCAGATGCCCTGTGAGATAGGCATCAGGGGAGAGGAAGCATTATTCACCTCGTTCTCCGTAGTATCCAGGGACAACAGGGAGCTCTACGGCATGGTCGGATTCAAATGCAAGAAATGCGGCACACCGAGCTATCCGCCACAGAGGATCTGCCCCAATCCGGACTGTGGGGCGGTGGATCAGTATGAACCGTACCGCTTTACCGACAAGAAGGCCACGCTTTTCACCTATACCAGTGACTTCCTGGCCCCCAGCATCGATCCGCCGGCATCTTACGGTTTCATCGACTTCGATGGTGGTGGACGGGCCGGTGTAGATCTCACCGACTGCGATGCCAATGCCCTGAAAGTCGGCATGCCGGTAGAGCTGACGTTCAGGATTAAATATACCGATGAGAAGCGCGCTGCTGTAAACTACGGCTGGAAAGCGATGCCCATCGTCGCCTAAGAAAGTAGAAAACAAGGAGGATAATTAGATGGCAGAAGGAATTAAAGATAAAGTAGCCATAATCGGTATGGGCTGCACCAAGTTTGGTGAGCGCTTCGATGCCGGACCGCAGGACCTCATCGTTGACGCCTTTGTAGAATGCCTTGCCGATGCGGGAATAGAGAAGAATGCCATACAGGCAGCCTGGTGGGGTTGCCACATGCCTGATATCAGCGTTGGCCGTGGCGCTACCGTACTGGGCATGGCCCTCAAGCTCCCCTTCATACCGGTCACAAGGGTGGAGAATTTCTGCGCGACGGGCTCTGAGGCTCTGCGCGGGGCGGTCTACGGAGTTGCCTCCGGCGCCTATGATATCTGCCTGGCGCTGGGCATGGAGAAGCTGAAGGACTGCGGTTACGGCGGGCTTCCCCTGGCAGGCGGGATGGGCTACAAGGCCCCCTTATTCATGTTTAACATGACCGCGCCGGGTGGGTTTGCCATGATGGCGACCAAGTATTTCTCGCAATACAATATCAGCCCGCAGGACGGCAAGATGATGCTGGCCAAGGTCTCGGCCAAGAGCCATGTGAACGGCGCACTTAATCCAAAGGCACACCTGCGCAAAGAGGTTACCGTTGAGCAGATCGTTAATGCTCCCATCATCGCCTGGCCGCTAGGCCTCTTCGACTGCTGCGGCGTTAGCGACGGCGCTGCCGCCGCCATAGTGTGCAGGGCGGATATGGCCAAGAAGTTCAGGCAGGACCCGGTATTTGTGAAATCCATGCAGATCTCGGTTTCTTCGGGTGAAGAGATGTACTATACCAAGTGGGACGGCTCGCACGTAGAACCCGGTTACCGCGCCGGTATCGCGGCTTACAAAGAGGCCGGCATCAAGAACCCGCGCGATGAGGTCAGCATGGCCGAAGTACACGATTGCTTCTCCATAACCGAGGCAGTCACAATGGAGGATCTGCAGTTCAGCCCCAGGGGCAAGGTAAAGGATGATATAGATGCCGGACGTTTCAATCGTGATGGCGCACAACCAATCCAGATTGATGGCGGCCTGAAGTGCTTCGGACATCCCATCGGCGCCAGCGGTCTGAGGATGATGTACGAAATGTACAAGCAGCTGCAGGGCAAGGCCGACAAGCGGCAGCTAAAGGATCCCAAGATTGGTCTGACGCATAATATGGGCGGTTTTCCCTCGATGAACGTTGTCAGCGTCTGCATAGTCGGCAAATAAAGGTATATTCGGGAGGTTTTGTTAGATGGCAGTATTTACTGTTACAGATAGTCTGAAACAGCTGATCGGGCAAAAAGAGCCTCCGGTCGTTTTCAAGGTCGAAGAGGGCGCTATCCAGAGGTATGCCCAGGCGGTCGGCGATAAAAACCCACAGCATTCGGATGTTGAGTGGGCAGCCAACAGCAAATGGGGCCGCGTGATGGCCCCGCCCGGCTTCATGGGGTGGCCTATCTCGACAGGATTCAATTTATTCAAGCTCTTCGAAAAGCTGATGAAGGCCGGTGCCCCCATGGGGCTGCTGGACGGAGGCGTTGAGTACGATTTCCTGGCGCCCATCGGCGCAGGCGATATTCTGGTTGCCGAGATCATGGTAGCCGGTATTGAGGGTCGTGAAACCAAGATGGGTCCCACCATGGTGACCACGCTTCAATCCACCTATACCAACCAGAGGGGAGCTGTTGTGCTAGTCGTGCGCAATACCTTCCTCAACTTCTAAGACAGCCTGTTATTAATATGTGGAGGAACTATGGCCAAACAGATTTTTTATGAAGATATACAGGTAGGCAGTGAAGTAACAACACTTGAGAAAATAGCTACCACCAGGATGCTGGTGCAGTACGCCGGCGCGTCCGGCGACTTCAACCCGCTTCATTATGAGGAGGATTTCGCCAAGAACCTGGGTGTGGGCAGACCCATAGTACACGGCTTGCTCAAGAGGGCATGGCTGGTGAACCTTATGACCGACTGGATCGGCCAGGACGGGACACTCAGGAAGCTGTCGTGTAGATATCGCGGTATGGATTACCCGCGCAAGATGAAGGGCTTCGAAGATCCGATGGATGGCGATACCTGGTACTGCAAGGGTAAAGTCACCAAAAAGAACGATGCCGACCATACGGTGGAATGTGAGATCTGGGTCGAGAACAGTAAGGGTGAGAAGAATACCACCGGCGCTGCGACCGCGATACTGCCATCCAAGGCGAAATAGTCTCGAGACTCTAAATAACACGAAATTGAACATCGCCGGCTGTGGATCGATATTAGATCATAGCCGGCGATGTTCCGTAATTAGTCGGCAAATCGTATCGTTCAAGAGAGGACAAAATGGCTGAATTCGTTTTGACCGAAGCGCTGAAGAAGATGATCGGCAAGGAAGAGCCGCTCCTTATATATAAGGTAGAGGAGGGCTCTATACAGAGGTACGCACAGGCGGTGGGCGACTCAAATCCCATACACAGCGATGTGGAGTACGCCGCATTCAGCTCTTTCGGCCGGCTAAAAGCGCCGCCGGGTTTTGTCGGGTGGCCGGTGACCAGCGGGTTCGACATGTTCCAGTTTGTCGAGAAGCTCATCGCCGCGGGCGCCCCGAGGGGCAACCTGGACGGCGGCATGGAATACGAGTTCCTAACTCCCATTGGTGCGGGCGATATACTGGCTGCGCGGATCAAAATAGTCAGCATCGTGGGCAAGGAAACAAAGCTGGGACCGACTATGTCGACCACGGTCGAGATCACGTACACCAACCAGCGCGGCGTCGTGGTTCTAATAGCCCGCCACACCTTCCTCAGTTTCTGACGGAAATACGCAGTTCTACGTAGTAACATTTGCAGTGTCCTCGTCTTATAATAATTAGGGTGAATAAATATGATTAATATCGTGCTTGCATATGTCATTTCCGCGATCGAAAGCTACCTTTTGGGCTGCATACCGTCGGCCTACCTGGTGGGCAGATCATTTAAAGGCGTGGATATACGCCAGATCGGCAGCCGCAATATGGGCGCCATGAATACCTTTTACGCTATCGGTTTCTGGCCCGGCATGCTGGTACTGGGTACCGATATCTGCAAGGCCATGCTGGCCCTGACATTAAGCTATTTCATAACCATATGGCTGCAGGTCCCGCCCAACGTGGTCGTCCCGGTAGAGATGGTCGCCGGTATCGCGGTTATCGCCGGTCATAATTTTCCGGTCTTCCTCAAGTTCAAGGGTGGGAAAGGTGGCGCCACCGCCATCGGTGTACTGGCCTTCCTGCTGGCCTGGATCAACTGGGTGGATATCGGCTCCATCAAGCTGCCCATACCCCTGGGAGACCTGATCTATCTGGGCTCGTTTCTCATTCTGCTGGCTATTACACGCTGGCCGACCGTTTCTTATGCTGTGTCCTATATAGCATTCTGGGTGATAGCCTGGTTCGTATACAAAGATACGGCGCTCTTTATCTATTCCATCTTTATCAGCGCTGTGCCCATACTCATGTACATACCGCGCATCAAGGAGATCTGGAACAAGTCGGGCGGCAACGCCAAGCGGGCCATTTTCAGGACCAATCTGAAAGACAGGATGTAAACCGTTTCTCAACAGGAAAACGGGTGGCCTTCGCGATGGAAGTCCGGCAGGTAATGATCGGCAGAATCCAGTTGCTGCAGCCAGCCGTTTTCCAGGCCAAGGCTGTTTACGATCTCAACTACCTGGCTGTACTCTCCCGCAGATATTTTTCTTGCCAGTAGAAGTTCATCGGGAGCATGATGGCAGGGATAGTACTGCGCCATGATACTCAGTGTAACGTCCAGCGATAGAGCCGAAGCCACCCAATCCAATGAGTCCTCGCTTCCCGACAGTCTGTTGGGCAATATCAGGTGACGTATAATCAAACCTCTTTGTGCGATGCCTTTATCGTCCGTTATCAGATTTCCGACCTGTCGGTACATCTCCGCAATGGCTGGACGGCTGTATTCGACATAGTTGCCGGCATCGGAGAATCTTTTTGCCCATTTATCGGAAGAGTATTTGATATCGGGAAGATAGATATCGACTATGCCGTCCAGTGCAGAGATGGTTTCTATGGAATCGTAAGCGTTGGTATTGTATACGATGGGGATATCGAGTCCCAGCGGCACTGCCTGACAGATCGCTTCAACAATCTGGGGCACGTAATGAGTGGGAGAGACCAGATTAATGTTATGGCAGTGCGATTCCTCCTGCAGGTAAAGCATCATCTGAGCCAGGCCGCGGCTGTCAACATGTTCATAGGGGCCGTGTCCCTGGCTGATCTGGCTGTTCTGGCAGTAAACGCACCTCAGGTTGCAGCCGCTGAAAAATATCGTTCCGGAACCTCTTGTCCCTGAGAGAACCGGTTCCTCTCCATGATGGGCGCAGCGACTGGCTACCGATACCAGACTGCCGGACTTGCAGTATCCGTTATCGCCTTCAAGGCGGTTTACGCCGCATGCGCGGGGACAGATATCACATTTGGCCAGGCGCCTTTTCAGCTGTTCTGCCCTTTGGCTCAACTCACCCGATTTGTACAGTGAAACGTATCTGCGGTTTCCTTTCATATCATGCATTTTGCACGGACTAAACGATGGCCAGATTTTAACTGAAAAGGCCGGCTTTTGCGAGGGCGCATATCGTATTGACAAAGGAATCCCGGTATATTATATTGTTGTAGAGAGCGACCGTTCGCTCTCCTATTTTCAATAAAAAGAGGTCCAATTTCCGCCGGCTGAAATTTTGAAGTAGCATGTATGTTTGATTCCGGTCAAATGAATGTGTATTATTATGTACGGTTTAATCGGCGGCGACCAACTCCACTGAATGATTCGGGGGGCGAGATTTTATGGCGAAGTACATAGTTGCGCATGACGTCGGCACCAGCAATACCAAGGCGGTACTTGTGGATGTGGAAGGAAAAGTACACGGCAGGGTTGTCAGCCCTTATGATATCAAGTACCCCAAACCCGGCTGGGCCGAGCAGGATCCGGAGGATTGGTGGAAAGCCATGACCACCTCAACCAAACAGCTGATGACCGAGACCGGCGTATCCCCGGCGGACGTACTGTGCGTTATTAATTCCACACAGTTAATCGGCATAGTGCCCATGGACGATGCAGGTGTCGCGCTCAGGCATGGCATCATCTGGCTGGACAGCAGAGCACCGGAAGAAGCCAGGTGGGTCATGAACAAATTCCTCGGACCCGCCGTTTTCACCGCTATAGCCGGCGCCTCAATCACGGGCAAGGACGGGATTCCCAAGCTGCTCTGGATTAAAAAGAACGAGCCGGACGTGTACAGGCGCATGAAATATTTTCTCGATGTGAGCGGCTATCTCAACTATCGCTGCTCAGGCCAGATGTACATGAGCCGGAGCAACGCCTCGGCTTTCGGGCTGGACCTCAAGAAAAAAAACTGGATGGAAATGATTTTTGGATATGTCGGTTTCGATATCAGGAAACTGGCTCCGCTGTGCGATTCAACGGATAAGATCGGAGGATTGACATCCGAGGCTGCCTCGCTGATGGGTTTGCTGGAGGGCACGCCCGTCATGGGAGGTACCGGCGACATACAGTCGGCGGCTGTTGGCTCAGGCGCCATGGGCGAGGGGGGTGGGCATATCAGCATGGGCACATCAGCCTGGGTAGGTGTGGTGACAAAAAAAATACTTTCAGGTAAAAGCGGCGTTGTCAGCACGCAATCAGCCGATCCCGGCAAGATTCTCCTGCTGGGGCAGATGGAGCTGGCCGGAGGCTGTCTCCGCTGGCTGGGTGATGAGATGTGCAGGCTGGAGAAAGCCGATGCAACCATGACCAATATATTCGGTTTTATGGACACCAGGGTGGAACAGGTGCCGGCAGGATCCGATTACCTGATTTTTACGCCCTGGATGTATGGCGAAAGGGCCCCGGTGGCCGATGCTTTTATCCGTTCCGGCTTCTATAACCTGACTCCGGAACATACCCGCGAACATTTGATAAAAGCGGTCTATGAGGGTGTAGCCTATAATTTGAGATGGATAATCGAGGTGGTCGAGAAGCAGTTCAAATTCCCATTACCTTCGCTGCGTATTATAGGCGGAGGCGCACTCGGTCATCCCTGGATGCAAGTACTTGCAGATGTAACCGGTAAAAAGATACAACCTGTGCATAATCCTCAGGAAGCCGGGGCGGTCGGGGCCGCGATGACGGCGGCGGTGGGGCTGGGCATCTACAAGGATTTTGAGAGCCTGAAGGATGTGGTTTCCCCCGAGTTCACGTTTGAGCCGAGGCCTGCCAACCGGGAGGTATACGATTTTCTATATCCTCTCTATAAAGAGCTCTACACTGATTTGAAGGGCTTCTACACAAGAATAAATAAAGACCGTTGCGAACAGGTTTAATAAAGGGGGGACGATATGAACAGAGAAGATATGTTGAGCCAGCCTCTGGCACTGCCCGACGGGGTGGATTATGACGAATATATTATCGGCACATACGTCGTCACCGGCCCTGCGGTATTGCCCATGCCGAAAGTGGCGCCCCTGCTGGCTATTGAGCAGAGCACCGGCACATGGGTGGCAGTGCCCGGCGAGACCCCCGAGGTTCGCAGACATCATGTGGCCAAGGTGATAGGTGTATACGAACTGCCTGACTATGAATTCGGCCTGCCGGCCGGATTGCAGGAGAGGAGCTGGTTTGTCCAGATGGCGTTCCCTCTGGTCAACATCGGATCGCAGATTCCCATGATGCTGACCGCCGTGGTCGGCAATATCTCCATGGGTGGCCAGATCAAGCTGGTCGACGTAAGGTTTCCTAAAAAATACGTCGCAGGCTTCAAGGGGCCCAAGTTCGGTATCGACGGTATACGTAAACTGTTGGGCGTCAAGAAGCGTCCCCTGCTCAACAACATGGTCAAACCCTGCACGGGCTATCCGCTGGAGGTGGGCGCCGAGCTTTTCAAACTGGCGGCGATGGGTGGATGTGACATTATCAAGGACGATGAACTGATAGCCGATGCCTCGTTCAATTCCATGGCCGGCCGTGTCAAGCGCTATATGCAGATTGAGAAGCAGGTCTTCGAGAAGACGGGCGAGCACACGCTTTACACGGTTAATGTTAGCGACAGCGTTCCCAAGGTCTTCGAGAATGCCCGGAGGGCTGTGGAGCTGGGCGCCAACGCCATTATGCTGAACTACGTGGCCGTCGGTCTGACCGTTCTGCAAGCTCTTGCAGAGGATCCGAAGATCAATGTGCCCATTCTGGCCCATATGGACGTTGCCGGCGCACTTTATATGTCGCCCCTGCATGGTATGAGCTCGCATCTGGTGCTGGGTAAATTGCCGCGCCTGGCCGGTGCGGATATAGTGGTTATACCAGCCCCATATGGGAAGGCGCCTGTCATCTCCGACAAATTCGAAACGATGGCCAGGAATCTAACATACCCGCTGTACCAGTTGAAGCCCACCTGGCCGATGGCGTCCGGCGGTATAACGCCCACCATGGTCCCCAAAGTTATGCAGGTGCTGGGCAACGACATCGTTATCGGCTCCGGCGGCGGTATTCACGCGCATCCGCAGGGCCCGGTAGCCGGCGGCAAAGCTTTCCGCCAGGCTATCGATGCTACCCTGAAGGGTATTTCCCTTGAGGAGTATGCCAAGACGCACAAGGAGCTGTCAGCTATAGTCAACCTGTGGGGGGACCCGTTTAAAAAGGGTGTATAACGCCTTTGCTGCAAGGAGAAGAGAAGCCCCGTTATCATGTTTGAACACGGAGGATGATCATGACTGAAGAACAACGTTATTCGATTTCTGAATACCATGACGTGGATGATATTTATCGTCGCCTGTATGCCCTGGTAGGCCAGCCCATGAGAAAAATACGGCCGGAAAAAATGCAGGAGTACCTCGATTATTTCGAGTCTAAATGCAAACGATCGAAGGCAATGACCGATGAGGCCAAACGTTTTATTCCGGGTGGAGTTCAGCACAACCTGGCCTTTAATCATCCTTTCCCCATCGCCATAGAGAAAGCGGATGGAGCCTACCTCTGGGATGTGGACGGCAATAAGTACATCGACTTTCTGCAGGCCGGTGGCCCCATAGTCTTAGGCAACAACTACGCTCCTGTGCGCCAGAAGATCATAGAACTGCTGCAGAACTGCGAGCCTGTGACCGGGCTGTTTCATGAGTATGAGCTTAAGCTGGCGGAACTGATCAACCGCTTTATGCCCAACGTTGAGATGTTCCGCATGCTGGGCTCGGGTACCGAGAGCGTTATGGCAGCCATCCGGGCGGCCCGCACATTCACTAAAAAAAAGAAGGTTATAAAGGTCGGCGGCGCCTACCATGGCTGGAGCGACCAGATGGTCTACGGCATGCATATTCCCGGCACGGGAAGGTTTGAAGCCAGGGGCATTCCCCCCGGCTGTAGTTCGGGTACCCAGGAGTTCTTCCCCAATGACGTGGGAGCGCTGAAGCGCTTGCTGGCCAGAAATCGCCTGTTCGGCGGGACGGCCGCCGTCATAGTGGAACCGGTAGGCCCTGAAAGCGGCACGCGCCCGGTGCCCTTTGACTTTAATAAAAAGGTTAGGGAGCTTTGCACCGAGTTTGGCGCATTGCTCATTTTCGATGAGGTGGTAACAGGATTCAGGCTGGGCATGGGTGGCGCCCAGGGTTATTTCAACGTTAAACCCGACCTGACCATCTTCGGCAAATGTGTGGCAGGCGGCTATCCCATGGCTGGTGGTGTGGGAGGGAGAGCTGACATAATCCAGTGCTTCGCTGCTGGTATTGGAGGGGCCTCGGCGGAACGGGCCTACGTGGGTGGGACGCTTTCGGCCAATCCCCTATCGTGCGCTGCGGGATATTTCAGCCTGCTCGAGATGGAGAGGACCAACGCGCCGGTGCTGGCCGGAAGGGCGGGTGACCGGCTGACCAGGGGCCTGCAGGCTATAATAGTCAAATACAAGCTGCCTTTTGTAGTTTATAACCAGGGTTCGATCGTACACCTCGAGACCTCGGGAGTAATGCTGCTTGATTTCCGCAATCCGCTGAAGCTTTTAAAGGAGATGAAACCGCGAAAGCATATGATTGAAGAGATGGGCGCAGCCTATATGGCCAACGGACTGATAACATTGGCAGGCTCAAGGGTGTATACGAGCATGGCTGATACAGACGCAGTTATTGATGAGGGACTTGCCAGCTTTGAGAGAGTGTTTTCCAGCGTGGAAGGAGTATAAAAAGAATCAGTAATTAGAAGGAGGCCCCATTGTATCTGGCCGAAAAACAAACGGGAAATGTAAATGTTCTCAGCGTCGGCGGGAGGCTGGATGCCTACAGCGCTGCTGAGGCCGAGAAAAAAATCGACTCGCTGATAGAAACAGGGAAGGTAAAGATAGTGCTGAACCTGAATAGTCTGGAGTATATCAGCAGCTCCGGCCTGCGTGTATTCCTGGCTCAGCTCAAGAAGGCGCGCAAGCAGCAGGGGGATATAAAACTCTGCTGTATGAAACCGAATATCAAGGAAGTCTTTGATATCGCCGGGTTCACGCAACTGTTCAATATTGCCGGGGATGAAGCTGAGGCCGTTGCCGGCTTCAACGCCTGACCATGCTGACGCCTAAATCGGAGTACAGGCGCAAGCTTACCACGCCTGAACGGGCAGTCAGCGGTATTAAAAGCGGCAGCACGATTGTGCACGGCCTCGCCGCCGCCGAGCCGCCCGCTCTTCTGCAGGCAATTGCCGACCGGCTGCGCGCGGGAGATCTTCACGATCTCAAAGTGCATTCATTATTGCCAACCGGTAATGTTTCTAAAAGCCTGCTTTCCCCGGACCTCAGCGATTGCGTACAGGCCTTCTCCTGGTTCGTCAGCAAATCCTCGCGTTCGGCCGTCAAGGTAGGACTGAATTATTACGTGCCAAACCATTTCCATCAGGTGCCGAGGTTGATGCGTGAAAACCTCGACATAGACGTAACCGTCACCATGGTATCGCCCATGGATAAATCCGGCTTCTTCAGCTTCGGTACGGCCAACGATTACACTTCCACCGTTGCCAGGTGCTGCAAGCGTCTCATCGTCGAGGTAAACAGGAACCAGCCACGCGTATTCGGCGATTCCCTGCTGCATGTATCAGAGGTGGATGCCATCGTGGAGCACACTTCGCCGTTGATCGAATTCAAATGGCCCGGCCCCAGGCCCGAAGACGACGCCATTGGCAGTATGGTTGCCGACCTTGTCCCTGACGGAGCCACCCTCCAGCTGGGATTCGGTGGCTTGCCTAATGTGATCGCGATGAAGCTGGTCAATCACAAGGACCTGGGCGTCCATACAGAGGTTTTCGGACCGGCCATGGTAGAGCTAATTAAGAAAGGCGTGGTCACCGGTCGCAGAAAGAACATGCATACCGGGAAGCATGTTTTCACCGTGGCTGAGGGCACGCGTCAGATGTACCGCTTTATGCACGATAACCCCAGCATGGAGAGTTACCCGGTCAGCTATACCAATGACCCGGCTGTCATTGCCGGGAACGACAACATGATATCGATCAACTCAATTATACAGGTTGACCTGCTGGGACAATGTAATGCCGAATCTCTGGGGGGATCACAGTACAGCGGTACGGGCGGTCAGCTTGATTACGTGCGTGGGGCGTATAACTCGAGGGGTGGCAAATCCATACTGGCCTTTTATTCCACAGCTAAAAGCGGTCAGGTTTCACGGGTGGTGCCGAGATTGGACAGCGGCGCCGTTATTACAACGCCCAGGATGGATGTTCACTATCTGGTGACTGAGTATGGTACGGTCAACCTGAAGGGGAGATCGACCAGGGACCGCGCGCTGGACATAATCGGCATAGCCCACCCCCGCTTCCGCGAATCGTTGCTGCGGGAAGCGGAAAACATGTACCTTCTTTAACGGGCCGACCGGCCCGTCATTCAAATCCGAAGCAGGCCCTGCCTGCTTCATTCCGTTTACGGTATTTACAATACTGCATAAAACTGTAAATACAGAGAATTCCCGGGGATAGAGCGAACCGTCCTGGCAGCGCATTACCATGGCAAATTGACATATCGTATAATCCCAAAATAGCTACGATAAAATCGATTTAATAAGGTAAATAGCGGAAACCCTTGCCGCAACTAAGCATTTTGCGTTACGCCTTTTCCTTACTGATTTCTGTAAAAAAATAAAGGCCGCAACCGATGTTCCCAAGGCGTTCGTATGATTTACTTTAATAAAGACAGGACGGGCGGAAAAAGAAGGATTTTCTGCTTGCTCAGTGTAAATAGTCCGGACAGGTTCAATATAAAAGCAGGGCTCAGCCGGTCCAGCCGTCAAGGGTGAAGTGGTCCCGGAACTTGCAACCGCATGGTCATCCAAGGTCGAAATACCGGAAATAATGAAAAGGAGTACACCAGTGAAAGCGTCACATGCAATGGTATTCTATGCGATCTTTTTCACAGTTGTGGCGGCAGTGATAGTAGGAGTTACATTCAAACGAACCACGTCAGATGTCTCACCACTGTGGCTTACTCCCCAGGAAGCCAAAACACTGCTCGACGAGACTACCGACGTGGTCGTTATAGATCTATCACGCCGTTTTTATGACAAGGGCCACTTGCCCGGCGCAGTAAATTATTCAAAGGATGAGCTACCAGCGGCGATATCGGATTGGGACAAGAACGCAACATATTTAGTCTACAGCCACTGGACGGGCGCCCCGCTGTCCGCCGCCGGCCTGCTTAAGGACGCAGGTTTCAAGAATGTGTACGCCCTCAAGGGCAATTTCGGCGCCTGGGTGGACGCTGGCTACCCGGTAGAAGAATAAGATGTCCTATTTACCTCCCTGCATAGTATACGGCGTGGCGAGGCCGGCACGCGGAATTGATGGCTTCGGCAGAGATGCCACCTGCGCCGCTTCGGCATGCGTGCTTACCAGTCTGTCTGAATACGGAACGACTGATTCTTCAGCGGTGGTGGGAGTTGCCTGCTTGTGTCCGGCCTGGAGAAGCAGGGCGGTGAAGAAAAAGCCTATCGCTGAACCGACGAACGGCATGACGAACTTCAGGAAGTGGATATTGAGTGCAGCATCAGCCTGCACCCCTATCCAGAAACATAGGACCATGCATACCGGCATTATGACAAAGAGCACCAGGAGGAACTTGTACAGGAATTCCAGGGCGCCGATTTTTATGGTGGTCAATCGCTTA
>Ga0172370_10002358_pt1 | contig 27325 bp, 26 predicted proteins | sample LakKiv5m_FD_114538 | JGI IMG/M metagenome (GOLD analysis project Ga0172370, IMG submission 114538) | Freshwater microbial communities from Kabuno Bay, South-Kivu, Congo - kab_022012_11.5m | ecosystem: Environmental > Aquatic > Freshwater > Lake | place: Democratic Republic of the Congo...
CCAAGACCAGGTCCGGGCCCAGGTCCGGGTCCAAGACCAGGCCCGGGCCCAGGTCCAGGTCCGGGACCAGGTCCGGGCCCAGGTCCGGGTCCGCCGCGGTAATGAACCGGCAACAACTCCACCGAAATATTCCTGCGCCTGAGTAAGGTATGCAGTTTTGTAATGAAGCCTACGGGAGCGCAGGGATTAGAACAAGAGGGGCTTGAGCTTCGGATTTGACGACAGCGATGATGTCGGGGAGGATAGAGGGTTTTGTCCCGTTTTTTGGTCTGATTCTGAGCAAAAAACTGGATGGAAGCTTTCGTGCAACCCATTGATTTGATTTTAAATGGTGGGCGGTACAGGATTTGAACCTGCGACTTCCACCGTGTGAGGATGGCACTCTCCCGCTGAGTTAACCGCCCGACTGCCGTTGCTGATCTCAGCGATCAGAACGGAATATACTTTATAATATCCATACGCGTCTGTAAACAAAAAAAATCAGATCATTCCCACCAGCCTTTTCGTGCCTCTCACCTCATCAGCCGTCAGGTGCCGGTATCTGCCGATCTTCAGATCTCCCAACTGAAGATTCCCGAATGAAATCCGCATCAGATGCACCACCCGGAACCCGGTCGCCTCCACCATGAGCCGCACCTGGCGGGACATTCCCCTGGTGATGGTCATTCGGAGAATGCTCTGGCGTTCGTTGCGCAGGATCAGTTGGGTCTTTGACGGTCCGCTCTCCCCATCCTCCAGCAGGAGGCCTTTTGTTAGTTTCGACAACGCCAGGTCGGTGATCCGCCCTGCGACGGTGATCTTATAGGTGCGCGGGACATGGTATCGCGGATGGGTGAGCCGGTGGGCCCAGTCTCCATCATTAGTAAGGAGGAGGAGACCCAGGGTGTCAAAATCGAGGCGGCCCACCGGGTAGACCCTCTGGGGGAGATTCTTCACAAGGTCGGTGACGAGAGGCCTGCCTGCCGGGTCTTTGAGGGCGCAGATATACCCGAAAGGCTTGTTGAGGATCAGATAAACCCTTTCAGACGGGGCGGGGATTTCACGGCCGTCCACACCGATGCTGTCCACGCCCCAGACCGCCAAGGTCCCCAGGGTCTTCACCTGTTCGCCATTAACCGTTACCCGGCCTGAAAGGATCATATCGTCGGCCTTCCGCCGCGAGGCGAGCCCGGCAGACGATACTATTCGGTTAAGCCGTTGGGCCTTCCCTGTCCTTGGGGAACGGGAGACGTTGTTCCTCAGGCCCGGATCGGGTCTCGTTTTCTTTGAATCTTTCAACCTGTCCATCCTCTTCCGGCAGATGTACAGCCGCCTCGTCGCCGGACCCAAAATCCTTCAGCTCTTTCAGTTTTGGTAGGGATTCCAGATCCTTGAGGTCAAATACCTCCAGAAATTTCTTGGTGGTTCCATAGATCAGCGGCCTGCCGGGAATCGTCTTCCGTCCCATGATCCGGATCAGGTCCTTTTCGAGGAGCGTCCTCAGGATTCCCCCGGCATCCACGCCCCTGAACTGTTCGATCTCCTGACGGATGATCGGCTGTTTGTAGGCGATAATGGCCAGGGTCTCCAGTGCTGCCCGGGATAGCCGTGAAGGCGAACTTCTAAGCATTCTGAGGACATAGGGGGCGTATGCCGATCGGGTCCGTATCTGGTAGCCTTCGGCCACTTCCTTCAGACAAATGCTTCTCTCCATGGCGTCATAGGTTGTCTGCAGGCCCGTCAGCGCAGCCCTGATGTCGGGGGCCGGGACGTCCGGGAGGCACCTGTGGATCTCCTGCACGCTCAAGGGCTTGCTCGATGCGAACAGGAGGGCCTCGATAATCAGTTCAAGCGGTTTCTCCATGATTGGAACCATTCTCGACTCAGAGGGTCAGGTCTTCACCGAGTTCCTCTGTCCCATCGACTTCAAAATTTGCGACCAGGCGGATGTCGCTCGTATGGCAAGACGCCTGAAATACCTTGACAACACCGATGTGAACCAGCTCTAAAAGCGCCAAAAAGGTGACAATGAATTCAGGCACCTCCCGGTCTTCACTGAAGATCTCGTCAAAGAGCATTTCCTTTCTCTCCTTCAAAAGCGATAGAATAAGCCTGGCCTTCTCCTTTATGGACCATCTTTCGTGTCTGAACGTCAACATCATGGCCCCGGACTGACTTTTCTCGATGATCCGCCTGAATGCGTCGATCAACTGAAACAAGCTGATATCCAGACTGGGTCCCTCGGTTTCCGGTTCGGCATCATACCAGGAGACATCCTGTCTGGGAAAGACGTCTCTCCCCAGGATCTCCCGCTCCGAAAGTTCCTGTGCCACTTCCTTGATGCGCATGTACTCCAGGAGCGGTCGTGTAATCTCATTGCGCGGGTCCTCTTCTTCTCCCTCTTCATCGGAACAGGGAAGGAGCATCTTCGACTTGATATGGACCAGGGTAGAGGCCATGACCAGAAAGTCGCCGGCAACGCTCATGTTGAGGGCCTTCATCATCTCCAGGTATGCCAGGTACTGTTCGGTGATGGTGGAGATGGGGATGTCGAAGATATCCACCTCATTCTTGTGAATCAGATGGAGCAGGAGGTCCAGCGGCCCTTCAAATATCTCCAATTTGACTTCGTAGTCCATTCATAAGTGCCTAAAGTGACTAAAGTGTGAAGTGTGAAGTTAAAAGTTCAAATCGGAATTTTCTATTTTTTATCACGCCAAGGCGTGATTAGGCATTCCAAACTCGTAACTTCAAATTTGCAGAAATCAGTATCCAGCAACCAGCCTAAATCTTCACCGCCTCCCTGACCTCAGCCATGGTGTTCCGGGCAATGGCACGGGATGTTGTATTACCTTCCGCCATGATTTCTTTGACCCTCTCCATATTCGATGCCAGTTCCCTTCTCTTGGCGCGAATCGGTTCAAGCCCCTGTTTCAGGCTGGCGGCCATCATCCGTTTGCATGCCACGCACCCGATCTTGGCCGATGGACAGTCGTTGCGAATAGCCTCTATGGTTTCCAGTTTTGAGTAGATTTCGTGGAACGAGAAGACATTGCATATGGTCGGATCGCCGGGGTCAGATTTTCTGGCACGCTGAGGGTCCGTAATCATCTGCGATACCTTGGCATCGATCTCTTCGTCGCTGTCTGTCAGAAATATGGCGTTGCCGTAGCTCTTGCTCATCTTGCGCCGGTCCATCCCTAAGATCTTGGATGTGGGGGTCAGTAGGACCTCGGGGACAGGGAATACCTCGCCATAGAGGTGATTGAAACGGCGGGCAATTTCCCTCGTCAGCTCAACGTGGGGCGCCTGGTCCTCGCCCACAGGGACCCCATTGGCCTTATACATGAGGATATCGGCCGCCTGAAGCACCGGATAGCCTAAAAAGCCATAGGTATACACATCCTTCTGTCTCAGTTCGGTGAGCTGTTCCTTGTATGTCGGGTTCCGCTCCAGCCAGGGAAGCGGGGTGAACATGGAAAAAATGAGGTAAAGCTCTGCGTGCTCCTTGATCTCGGACTGGATAAAAAAAGTGGAAACCTCCGGATCAAGCCCGACGGATATCCAGTCAATGATGATGTCATACGTGCTCTGCCGAATGATATCGGGGTGCGCATATTCGCTGGTGAGGGCGTGCCAGTCCGCGATAAAATAAAAACATCGGTACTGCTCCTGGAGGTTTTTCCAGTTCAGGAGAGCGCCATGCAGATGTCCGAGATGCATTTTTCCGGTGGGCCTCATGCCGCTTAAAATGGTCCCTTTATTCATGTGATCTCTTTTCCCTTCCATGCAAAAGATCGCCGAACCTGTCCCTCACAAAACGGATTTCGTCGTCCCTTGTCTTTGTTAAATGGTTTAACCTCGCTTCCAACAGCCTGTCAAAGATTTCCTTAAAAATAGGCCCTGACTTCAGACCCATCTCCAACAGGTCTTTTCCGTCTATCAAGGTCTTTGTCCCCTTCAATCGGGTGAAATAAAATGAAATGAGCCGCTTCATCTTTTCGTTTCTGGCCTTTGCCATCAGATAAAGCAAGGTCTCCGTATCATATGGCAGCAGCAAGGTGTAGAGCTGAGAATTGGTCCCATCAAACTTGAAGAGCGCATCTAAAAGTCTTTCCCCCGCTTCCCTCACGTGCAGCGCCTTCTGACGGATGCCCATCTCCCTGGTGAGGCGGTTGAATAGGGCGGCATCGAGGTGGCTGGCGATGCCGTACCAGTAGACTTTCCACGGCTCAAGCGGTTCTTCCAGATAGAGGAGGCGATACCAGACGATCACCTCCCTGATCTCTTCCAGAAGATCTTGGAGTTGCTGAGTGAGTTGGATGTCTGGAGAAATGAATTTCAACATCTGCAATTCGTTCGTCCTGTTGATGGTCCGAAGGGGGTCGGGCTCCTTCAGGATCAGCTTGAACTCCGCAAGAATCCGGTGGGACGCGATGCCATCCATCCAGTCCATCTTGACGGCATTCTTGAGAAGGGAAAGGGTCAATTTCCCGATCTTAAAACCAAATCGCTGTTCAAACCTGACGGCACGAAGCATGCGGGTCGGATCTTCTACAAAGCTCAGGTTGTGGAGAACCCGCAGGACCTTTTCCTTGATGTCTTTCTGCGCCCCGAAATAGTCGATAAGGGTCCCGTAATGCTTCTGGTTCAATTTGATGGCAAGGGTGTTGACCGTGAAATCTCGGCGATACAGATCCAGCTTCAGGGAACTGGTCTCCACGATCGGGGGGGCGCCCGGGGCCTCGTAATATTCGATCCTGGCCGTGGCTACGTCCACCTTAAAACCGTCCGGAAAAATCAGCACCGCAGTCCCGAATTTTCGGTGGCTTCTGAGCCGCGCATCGTGATATCGGGCGAATTCTCGGGCAAACTCGATGCCGTCGCCCTCAATGACGATGTCCACATCCAGATTTTCGTGCTTCAGAAAAATATCCCTGACCAACCCCCCCACGAGATAGGCATTATATCCCAGCGTATCAGCGGTCTTGCCAAAATCCTTGAGGAGTTCAACGAGATGTTTCGGCAGCCGATCCACTATGATCCCGGCCATGTTCTTCTTCCTGACCAGAGAGGCGTTCTTCTTGGCGTCATACACGAACTCGGGGGTCTCGGAATTTCCCAACAGAATCGTGAGGAGATCGGTCCGGGTGATGACGCCTAACGCCTTCCCATTTTCCACGACCGGGAGGATTCGGAGTCTCCCCCGAATGATCAGGTCCTGGATTTCCTTCAGGGACGCATCCGGCCTGACGGTTGAGAACTCGATGTTCATGTATTCCTGTACACGAAGGTCCCCAAGCCCGAAAAAAACCGCTTTTTCAACGACCTGCCGCGTAATGTACCCCTGAAGGAGTTCATCGTTCACCACCAGAAGGACGTTGATATTGTACCGGGTCATCAATTCTGCCGCCCGCTTCACCGTCTCGGCGGCGCCGATCTGTATGACCGGGGAAGACATCATGTCAACGGCCTTCCTAACAGGGTTGATACGGGCGTTGAGAAGGGCATTCAGGGATCTTTCCACCTGGATCAGGGTCTGATTTTTGATGGTAGCCGATGCCGCCTGCGGATGTCCGCCCCCTCCAAACGCCCGGGCGATCTCCGCAGCGTTCACTTCATCGATTCGGCTGCGGGCCACGAGATAAATCCGATCGTCCATCTGGGCCAGGGCGAAGACTACGTTCAGATTCTCCATCTCCATGTATCGATGCACAAGAACGGCAAACTCCGCGATGTATACATCGGTGATCACCTTGGTAATGGTCACCTCCACCCCATGGATGACACGGCTCGCGGCGGATCGCGTCAGGTCGTTCAAGAGCCACAGATGCTCTATCGTCAATTCTCGAGTGAGCATATCCGAAATAACGTTATGGTCGGCCCCCTGCCGGGCCAGCCAGGCCGCGGCCTCGTAATCTTCGTCGGTTGTGGAGGAAAAGGTGAACGATCCGGTGTCTTCATGGATGCCAGCGCACATGATGGTGGCCTCGTCAGGGGTTACAGGGATCTCCTTCTCTTGAAGAAGGCGCGTCAGGATAGCCGTGGCCGATCCTGTCCTGCGGATGACCTCCACGTCCCCGCGGATATCCTCTGAGGAATCGGGATGATGATCGTAGATGTGAATTTCAACGTCCTTACGGCCAGCCAGTTGGGCGAATTTCCCGATGCGGCTCTTCTGCCGCGTATCGACCAGGATGAGGCGCTTGATATGATCCAGATCGACCTGTTTTACCTTGGCGAAGTTGAAGAGGTAGGAAACGGAATTAATGAAGAAATTGCGGAGGTTTTTTTCCTGTGAACCCGGGAACACGAGCGTGGCCTCGGGGTAAAGCTTGCTGGCGGCTAACATGGAGGAGAGGGCGTCGAAGTCGGCGTTGATATGGGTGGTGATAACCTCTTCATGAATCTCCCGAGGTCCCGTTTTATCCCTGTCTTGATTTTTCTCGCTTTCTCCCATGAGACGAACATATCATATATGACGGGAATCGTCATCCCTCTCGTGTGAAGCTTCAGATTCAGAGGTTCAAGGTTCAAAGGCTTCCCTGCCCTTCACAGCCATTTTCCCGGTTCGTCAATGACCCTTCATGAATCATTCACTAAAACCTCAAATCCCCTTGAGCCTCTCTTCGTTTTCTTGCCTTTTCTTGCAGTTGATGCAGAGGGTGGTCACAGGGCGCGCCCTGAGCCTTTCGTCGGAAATATCCTCGCCGCATTCTTCGCAGATGCCAAAGGTCCCCTGCTCGAGTCTGTCCAGGGCCTCCTTGATTTTTGAGATGAGCTTCCGCTCCCGGTCTCGAATACGGAGGGTAAAATTTCTTTCCGACTCCAGCGTCGCCCTGTCTGTAGGGTCGGGAAAGGTCTCGCCGTGGTCCGTCATGCCGACGACAGTCTTGTTGGCCTCCTCTAAGAGGGCATTCAGCTTCTCGTTCAGCAAGGATCTGAAATACTCCTGATTTTTTTTAGTTAGCATCGGTATCTCCATTCAAAAAAATAAGACATCGCTTTTTAACACCCTTTCCAACTTCTGTAAAGCGAGAAACATGCCAATGGACCTTGAGTGAGCTGCGGACTGAACTCCCTGCGGCGTCTATTTGGCCATTTTTTTCCAGAAACCTTTGGGCTTTTTCTTCTTGTCAGACAACGAGAGTTTCTCCGTCTCTGCAAATGCCGTCAATAGCTCTCTTTGGCGCTCAGTCATCTTTTGCGGTATTTTTACAATGAGCTTGATATATAGATCGCCCCGTTTACGATACCCCTTCAGACTGATCATCCCCTTGCCCGGCACCCGGATGACCTCGCCCGGCTGGATGCCCTCAGGGATTGCCAGTTCGTAACCCTCCTTTTCGCCCAACACAGGGATGGTTAAGGTGTCGCCCAATGCGGCCTGTACAAAAGAGATAGGGACCTGACAGATGAGATTGTCTTCTTCCCGTGTGAAAAACGCATGCTCTCTGACATGGATGACCACGAAAAGATCACCCGGAGGCCCCCCGTATTCCCCGGCCTCCCCTTCCGCTCTCAACCGCAATTGCGAGCCGGTGTCTACGCCAGCAGGGATCTTGACATGAAGGCTTTTTTCGGCACTGACCTTCCCCCCGCCCCTGCAGTTAGGGCATGGGTCGGTGATGATCTGTCCCTGCCCGTGGCAGGTGGGGCAGGTGGTGCTGACCTGAAAGAATCCCTGGGACTGGATCACCTGCCCCCTTCCTTGGCATGTGGTGCAGGTCCTGGGCTGGCTGCCCGGGGCCGCGCCTGACCCGTCACAGGTGCTGCATGTCTCCAATCGATGAAAGGTGATCTCTTCTTCCTTTCCGGTGAAGGCCTCTTCAAGGGTCAGCTCCATATCGTAACGCAGGCTTCTTCCCTGCCTGGCCCGGGTCCTTCCCCCCCTGCCGCCAAAGCCGAAAAACCCCTCGAAGATATCCCCAAAACTTGAGAAGATATCGTCAAATCCGCTGAAGCCTCGGAAACCAGTGCCCTCCAGGCCTTCATGACCAAACCGATCGTAGATCTGTCGTTTTTGAGGGTCTCTCAGGACCTCGTAGGCCTCAGCCGCTTCTTTGAATTTTTCCTCAGCATCCTTATCGCCGGGATTTCTGTCGGGGTGATGTTTCAGGGCCAGCTTTCGGTAGGATTTCTTGATCTCTTCATCCCCGCAATCCCTGGAGACGCTCAGGACCTCATAGTAGTCTCTCTTGTAGGCGGTCACTTCTCTTCAACTGCCTCTTCGCTCTCATCCATTTCCAACTCCAGGACGTCCATTGCCTCTTCGCTCTCATCCAGTGCCGATTCCGGAAAATCCTCTATGCTGTCACTCAAAAACCCTTCATCGAGGGCCGAAACCGGCTCGCTTTCCGGCAGGGCCTTAACCCGCTCATATGCGTGTCCTTTCCCGGCCTGAAAGACATCTCCTGCGGCGATTTCTCGGAGCGCCACCACAATATCCTTGTTTTTGCATACCACCGTAGGTTCTGCGCCCTTCTTCAGTTGACGTACCCGTTTAGCCGCAAGGTGAATGAGTTGGAAACGGTTATCCACTCGGTCCAGGCAGTCTTCTACTGTAATTCGTGCCATGACTTTCTCCTCTCCGCTTTATTTAGAGGCTTGGAAGTTGTCCTGATAGATGTTACCCATTAAAAATAAACTTTGTAATGTAAGGCTTCTTATGGTAAATGTAAAGCGCAAATTGGTTCCGAAGATATCTTTAGGAGGAAGATCTGTCTCCCAACCCGCCATCACAAGGAGATGATTTCCCATCATGTTAGCCAAGGTCCTCAGCAGCGCCGTTATCGGAATTGATGCCTATCTGGTAGAGGTCGAGGTGGATATCTCCCAGGGACTCCCTTCATTTTCCACGGTGGGCCTGCCGGAAGGGGCGGTGAGGGAGAGCAAGGAACGGGTCAAGGCCGCAGTCAAAAACTCCGGCTATCACTTCCCCTCGGACCGGATCACGGTCAACCTCGCGCCCGCAGACATCCGAAAAGAGGGATCGGCATTTGACCTCCCCATGGCCCTCGGCATCCTGGTGGCTACAGGGTTGGTGAACAGGGACTCCTGTTCAGACTATATGTTCTTGGGGGAATTGGCCCTGGACGGCCTCATCCGGCCTGTCAGGGGGGTCCTCCCCATGGCCATTGCCGCAAGAGATCAGGGGCTTAAGGGGATTTTTCTCCCTGTGGAAAACGCCCCTGAGGCGGCCGTGGTGGAAAGGATCGATATCTTCCCAGTCACTGCCCTGGCCCAGGTGATCGGCGCCCTGAGAGGGATCAGCAGGATTGAACCGTTCACTGTGGACATCGACCAGCTCTTTCAGGCCCAGACATCCGACGTGGATTTCGTTGATGTCCGCGGCCAGGAGAACGCCAAAAGGGCCGTGGAAATCTCGGCGGCGGGCGGGCATAATCTCATTATGATCGGTCCGCCTGGATCAGGCAAGACCATGCTGGCCAAACGTCTGCCTACGATACTTCCGGTCCTCAGTTTTGAGGAATCTCTCGAAACGTCCAAGATCTATAGCGTCATGGGGTTGATGCCCAAGGATCACGGATTAATTACCATCCGTCCCTTCCGGTCGCCCCACCACACCATCTCGGATGCCGGGCTGATCGGCGGGGGGCAAAACCCCAAGCCCGGCGAGGTCAGCCTGGCACACAACGGCGTCCTCTTCTTAGATGAACTCCCGGAGTTCAGGAGAAATGTCCTGGAGGTCCTGAGGCAGCCCATGGAAGATGGGCTGGTGACCATTTCCCGTGCCGCCACCACGGTGGCCTATCCGGCTGAGTTCATGCTGGTCGCTGCCATGAACCCCTGTCCCTGCGGATTTCTGGGGGACCCGAAGCGGGAGTGCACCTGCTCTACGTTGCAGATCCAGCGGTACCGGGCCAAGATATCCGGGCCCCTGCTGGATCGGATCGATCTCCACTTAGAGGTCCCGGCCGTGCCCTACAAAGATCTTTCAGGGATCTCTGAGGGGGCTGCATCCGGAGAGATCCTGAAACGGGTCATGGCTGCCCGAAAGGTCCAGGAAGGGAGGCTGGCCCGTACGAAAATCTTCACCAATGCCCGGATGACCAGTCGTCACATCAAGCAGTTCTGCGTGATGGACTCCGAATCCAGCTCCCTCATGGAAAGGGCCATGGAGCGTTTCGGCCTGAGCGCCAGGGCCCACGCCCGCATCCTCAAGATCGCCCGGACCATCGCCGATCTGGAGGCCAGCCCCGACATCCGGCCCCCCCACGTGGCAGAGGCCATTCAATACCGAACCCTGGATCGGAAGATGTTGAGATAACAAGCGTCCTTTGCTTCAGAAATATTAGCCAGGATCATTGCCTACACCTCCTTGCAGTGAGTCTGACCAGACCAGAAAGCCAATGAGAATTCATTGCTGTCCGATCTGCGCCTATTGCGTACGGATGGCATGGACCCTTGAAGCGAATCCTGCCGTCACGTCCGAACCGCCTGGTGCGGGCTTGAAATTGAAGGAGAGCTGTTCCCGACTCCGCTTTATGCCCTCCATCCAGCTCAGCGCATCGCTGTCTGACGAGAATATCCGTATCAGCTCGAATCGGTTTTGGCGGTTAAGGTAGTCAGGCCAGATGCGGTCCATTTCTTCACGTGTGAGTTCCGATCCTTTGATGATGTTTGAGAGTAGTCCCCTTCTATGTTTGAGTTCGGTTTCTGACCGCGCCAGTCCGATAAACTGTCGGCAGATATTTGAGGGTATCCTTTTACCGGTCTTTGATGTGTATGTACATATGGCTTGCATCACCTTATCCGCGTTGAAATGGCGCAACATAAACATAATGAGACTGTTCCGCGTCAAAGGGGCATCCAGCCAAAGGGCGAAGGCGATATCTTCGGGTGAAACAAGTCTCGCTAACTGATCTCCCTGTCTCCAGAGCAGGTCCCATACAAGGATTTTGACACGTTCAACCCTCTCCATCCTCCCTGCAGTAAGGAGTCTTTTCACCATCTCTTCAGGAAGCCGGTGTCTTGGCCTCTCTCGGGGATATCTCTGGTCAAAGAAGAGGTAACAGATGCGGGAAACACGCATGTCGTTTTGGAGTAAAATCTCAATGAAGTTTTCCAGAAACGGCCTTTTCCTTGATGCGAGGTTTAAAAACTCTCCTGTCTTGAGGCTATTCAAAAACCTCAGTAACCGCATCCCCTTACAGGTCAGAATCTTATCCGAGGCATCGTTCAGGATAGCAATTATCTCCCTGGAAGCCTCTTCGGACAAACCTGCCTGGGTAATCACCGTTTCAATATCAGCATAAAGGCCATTCATTTGCCGACGACTTCCTTTTCAGGCCGTCATATTGCCGCTTGTGATTCTGTTTCTAAGGGTGACGTTCTGGGACTTATAGAAATCACCCGTCCTTTGACACTCACATACCTCCCCCATTTCTTTTTCAAGAAACGCTGTAATCGACAGGCATTGGGAGCCTCTGATGCCCTCTGCCTCCAGTCTCACCTTTCCATCCCTTTCCACGACAACCTTGATCCGTGTATCCATCTTATCTCTCCTTATGCCACCTTGCGAAGAACCATCTCGATCTGACCATTCTGGTTCGTATGGTTCGTGATAATCGAATAGCCCCGTGATCTGGCGAACTTCATTACCTTTTCCTGTGAATACGTCTGGAAGATGTCATGGACAAGCTGATGCTGCTTCTTCTGGTTTCCATTCCAGTCTGAAATGATTTCATACGGGTCGAGATCGGACCCTGAACGTCTAAACCCTATTGCCTGACCGCTGTTTGTTGCAAGGATCTCTACGTTCTTTCGATCCCGTCCGTACCCCCCTGAAACCATGCCCCCCTCTTTCACATGGTAACCCAATTTCAAGAGGGTCTTTCTCAAGACTTGACCGTCCTTCAGTTGGGTCTTTATCTTTGTGATATGCGACATGTCTTTCCCTTCACCTTTCGAGTTGAATGCTCCGGATATGAGGCAAGACGTGTCCGCGAAAGACACCATTCCCGCATCCCGGATATCTGTTCCCCCATGGTTTTCGCTAATGGGATGAGCCCCTTGATGGCCCTTAAGAGGTGCAGTTCGGTTGGCCCTGACTCCGGACAATCGTAAAGGGTTTCGATGACGGCCTGTTCCATCTCCGCACCGCTGAAGGCCGCGGTCATATCCAGCAACGCATCGGTCACATTTATGCCGGCATCTATTCCGTATCTTTTGAAGAGAACATCGAAGACGGCCTTACGCTCTTCCCTGTTGGGCAGATCGATCAGAAAGACGGCATCAAACCGTCCGGCCCGCATGATTTCTATGGGCAGCCCGTGGATGCTGTTTGTGGTGGCGCACACAAACACCCCTTCCCTCTCAGATTGGAGGAAATCCAGAAAGAGGCCCAGTACCCTGGATAGGACCCCGCCGTCCGATGCGCTGTTGAATCCGCCTGGGAAGAATTTCTCGAATTCCTCAACCCAGAGGATGCAGGGGGACAGGACCTGTATGGTTTCCACGGCTGTCAGGAGATTCTCTTCGGTCTGTCCCACAAGGGATGAAAAGAGACGGGAAGTCGCCAGTTTCACAAGATGGATCCCCCACGACCCGGCCAGAGCAGACGCCACGAACGATTTGCCGCAGCCCGGCGGTCCTGTCAGCAGGACCCCCTTCGGTGTTGGAAGCGGCTTAAGTCGTCCGCTATGGTTGTTCCCGTGAATAAATCTGCCTCTCTTGATCAGCCAGTCCTTCAAAACGCCCATCCCACCCACATGGTCCAGGTTCGTATCAGGCCTGCACAATTCGATAAGCCCTCTTGCACGCTCATGAAGAAGCGCTGCCTTCTCTTGTTCAATAAAGGAGAGATTCAGTTTCCTGTGATGGACCAGACTGAGAGAGAGGAGATTTTCGCACTCAAGGGAAGTCAGCCCCTTGAGCGCCCTCGCCAGTTTTTCCGAATCTTCTTCGGGGAGGTCTTTATCGCAGGCATTCAGGATAGAGCGGATATCGCCCGCGCCCAGGGCAGGCTCATTGATCCGGGGGATGTCGGAAATGATCTCAGGCAGAGGGAGATAGGGTCTTCCCATCAGCACGACCGTGTAACCGTGCCGGCCGCGGTCGTTGATGAGACGGAGTTTGGTAAGGAGAAGCGGGTCTCTGTTTTCTATGAGAATGTCGAAGTATTCGAGAAGAAAGATCTTCCTCTCGGAGGTAAGCGACCTCCGGTTGACGTCGAGGATTCGGTTCAGCATCTCGATGGGATCGATATCGCCATTCTTCACCGTGCCCCCGTCCGGTCGCCAGATGCCTTGCGACATATTGTAGCCATAGACGTCTCCTGAAAATTTCCCGGTTATTTCAACACACTTGCTCACCATCCACCTGTGGTTGTGCGTGCCGAGGTAGAACAGTCTGCACAGCGAGGCAAACAGCGATTCAATGCGTCTTTCATCATCCATGGTCATCTACCCGCACGGCCTTGGCTCGGGAAATTCAGGCTTGCCCATCTCCTCGGCGATTTCCTGAATCGTTTCATCGTTCCATGAAATCATCGCCGTATCATGTTCGATCCATATTTCGATATCATGTTCCATCGCCCTTTCCCCTGCTCAATTTCCCTCTTGTTCGATTACACAGAACACAGCCGGCAAAAAAATATAGGCAAAAACGATGTCAGCAGATTGTAGGGGATTCCCGCCATCCGACCGGTGCATCCGTCCGGTTGATCAAGAGACCCAGTTCCTGCAGTCTGATGATCATGGCATGCATGGAAACATTTGTAAATCCGCCTGCTTCACACACCATGGCTGCGATACGGGCCCAGTTTTCAACGCAGGGATCAACAAACAGACTTGGCGGACCAATGGCGCTTTTCATGTTGTGCAGTACAAGGGCATCCCTTGCGAAGGCTGCGTGAAATGCGCTGACGACCTCTTTCTGCGGCATCAGGAGGCACCCGGCAAAATAATCGGCCTGCCATTCGATACGCTCTCTGGCGTTCCCTGTGCGGCATACAATGACGTCCCCATTCGAGGCCTGTCTCATCGCGGCCTGGGCATAGCGCCGATGCAGAACCCAGTGGCCGACCTCATGGGCGCAGGTGAAGATCAACCGGCCCTCGGGGCCCTGTTCCAGCAGCCGCTCGTTGATGCAGATCAGCCTTGCCCCCACATAGGTGGCCCCGAGAACACCCTTCGAGCCCAATATCGTTTCCAGATCCTCAAAGGAAAGCGTGAGTCCGAGCGATCTTTCAATGATATCCTCTACCGGCACCGGAGGCGCGACCGGATACCCGGCCACGGCCTCGTAATCCGCAATAAGCCCTGAAGCCGCTTTGGCGATCTTTTCCTTTACGAGCCACGGAACCTTCATTTTTTGCCGTCCCCCTTTCCCAGCTTGGCAATATCGGCCAATTGTGAAAGTCTGACCCAGTCGTCTTCTTCGTAGCCCCTGTCTTTGGCGGTCCTCAAAAAATCAGCAACCTCGGGCTGTTGCGCCACATATTCCGACAACTCGGGATCGACCTTTCGGGCAGCCATCAACAGCCTCTGTTTGTCCACCTTTAGGGCCCGGGCAAGACGCACAATCACATCCTCTGAGGGAGGGGCTGCCCGACCATTTTCAACATCGCTCAAGTACCCGGGCGATGTGTTGATCAGACGGGCCAGCTCCCTGAGTCCCACGCCCAAATCCAGCCTAAGATCCCTCAGTATGTCGCCAAATCCCTTTTCCATATAATCCTTTCGCAACAAATAGTGTTCTATATAGTCGAACACACCTGGCGTGTCAAGAGGAATTTCTGGAAAAATGCTATCCGAGATTCGGCTCTGCTCAACAAAAAAATCCTAATCTCGCATTTTCATTTTCACCGGCAACAATCGAGGGGCAGTACGCTTGTTAGGGAGGATTAGACGAGGCCCTACGCCTCCAAAAGCAGGCTCTGCAAGAGGTCCTGCATGTCTCTTCGGCCGTCTGCAATCACCCGCACATATGCGGCGTTGACCAATACCCGGTGATCATGCGGTAATCGGTTGATGGGGTCGGGCTCCAAGGAAACGAAAGATGGATTCCTATCCAATGAGGGGGTCCGCGCAGATTTCTCTCCTCATCTCTGGTGAAAAAAAGAGTTGGGCCGCGTCCCTGAAGAAATCCGTGACTGGGTACACAGTGGATCTTGTCCTCATAATAGGGCTCAGCGCCGGCGTAAAGAAGGAACGCCCCGGCATCGGGGTAATCCTCGAGGAATGCTTTGAGTCCGGCAACATCCCCCTCCCTGACCCGACTTGCCCCAGTCACCTCAATCCCGAAGAATGCCTTCTCGCCATAAACGGGACGTGCGGCACACCTCAATTGCAAAACGAGAATGGCTGGCGCTCACTTCTCTCAGTTGCCGTGAGAACGCGTTTTCGATCAAGAATCACTCGAAGCGGTCACAGGATGGGTGGGGCATCGCGAAACCCGTCCGTGCGATCGTCATCTGAATGTATCCCCTTTCAATTTCAAGGCTTTACATTACTCCATCGGATGTGCGATAGTCCCTTTCATCATGGGGGAAAAATATCAATTAACGAATGGGGTCCGGGATGTGGACCGGATCGATATGGTCAAAGACATATTTTCCACAATCATGGGGAAATATGATTTCTTGAACCATGTCCTGAGCCTGAGGCGGGACATTGCCTGGCGCCGGTTTACGGTAAAACAGATGCGGTTTTTCAGGACCCGGCGGTTTCTGGATGTGGCTACTGGCACCTGTGATCTAGCCATCGAGGCCGCTATGCGACATCCCGGCATCCACGTGACAGGCCTTGATTTTGTAGCCGCGATGCTCAACCAAGGGAGAAGGAAAGTTGTAAATGGGGGCCTCTCCCAAAAGATAGATCTCATACAGGGCGATGCCCTGCACCTCCCGTTTCCACCGGACACCTTTGACGCCCTCGGAATGGCATTCGGCATACGGAATATCCCCGACAAATTAAACGCGCTGAACGAGGTAAGGCGGGTTGTGGCGCCGGGAGGGCAGGTCCTGATCCTGGAGCTGTCGCTCCCTCAGAGCGGATGGTTCCGGCGCTTTTATGATCTGTATCTGAACAGACTCCTCCCCGGCATCGCCGGGGCCTTTTCCCCCAACCCCAAAGCCTATCAGTATCTGGCGGACTCAGTCATGAATTTTCCATCGGTCGCGGCCTTTGCCGAGATCATGCAGCGTGCCGGGTGGGTGGACGTCCGGGCCTATGCCTTGACCCTCGGGATATGCCGTCTCTTTGCGGGCCGCAAACCCGAAAGGAGGTGTTAACAGGTCTCATGGATTACGAAACCATTCAATACGAGACAGTGGAAGCGGGCATCGGCGTGTTGTCTCTGAACCGTCCCCGCAGGTATAACGCCGTCAACCCACAAATGGCGGAAGAGCTGGAGGTTTTTTGGAGAGAGCGGCGTTATGACCTTGACACCCACGTCATTGTCTTGCGGGGGAATGGGGACAAAAATTTTTGCGCCGGGCTCGACATGAAGGCGGTCATGAAGCGGATGCCTGAGATGGATACGGATCGATTTTACCGGTTTCAGGCCCGTTTGGCGCGTATCACCCTGGCCATGCGCCAGGCCCCCCAGCCCATTGTCTGCGCGGTCCATGGCGCGGCCGTGGGCCTGGGCTTCAGCTTCGCCCTCGCATCCGATATACGGGTGATCGGCACGGAGGCCCGTTTCTGCGCCGCCTTCATCAATATCGGGCTGGGCGGGGCCGATATGGCATGCAGCTACTTCCTCCCCCGCCTCATCGGGGCCGGCAGGGCATATGAGTTCATGTTGACCGGCGATTTCATGTCAGCCGAGGAGGCGGCCTCTCTCGGTTTGGTTAGCCGATTGGTCGACCGGGACCGACTCATGGAGACGGCTTTGGATCTGGCCCGCACCCTGAACAGCAAGAACCCCATGGGCCTTCGCCTGACCAAGGAGGCGATCAATATGAATATGGACGCCGGCGGCATGGAGCAGGCCCTCAATTTAGAGGACCGAAACCAGACCCTTCTCGCCCTGCGGGCTAAACTCGGGGAAGGGGAAAAAACGACTCGGTATTTTTGATGATGTGCCCCAACCTTGAGCATACAGCGAACAGACGTCTTCGTTGTTCTTCCCTCTGTGTTCTCTGTGTCTCTGTGTGAGAATTCTTGTAAGCGTTCACAGGTTCCGGCTTAAATCCCGCTGCAGCGGGAAACCTTTGAACCCATAAACAGTTACGAATTCTTTTAGTTCCGGCCGGGTCGGGGAAACAAGCCAGGCTTTAAGTCTGCATGCTTAACCGGTGAAGGGCCGAGAGGGCGCGAATGGCCTTTTCCGGAGATGGAAAGATAACCACACGCTTATCTTCCAGCGACTGCAGGGTCTCGTGCCTTCCGGGTTCCATGCCGGCAAGCCACAGGGCGATCGGTTTTCCGGCGGCTGCTGAGTTGCCAAACACCTCTAAGAGTTCTTTGGGAAAAAGAAACGCCATGGGGTTGAGCTGGATTGCCAGTGCATCCACGTGGGGATCATGAATCGCTGCTTCCAAAATGACCCGGTATACCTGGTTGGGATGATGAAACTGCACGGTAAGGCCGAGGTCCCAGGGATTGGCCGAGACATCCCAGGGGGGAAAGACAGACCGCAGCCTCTCCACGGTGGCCGGAACCACCTTGGCCAGTTCAAGGCCTTCCGCCTCGCACAGGTCGGTCGTGATGACCCCTTCGCCGCCCGGGAAGGTAGCAAGAAATATTCGGTTCCCCTTCATGAGCACGGGACCAAAGCGCTCTAATGCACGGGTCAGATCGAAGAATTCCTCCAGGGTGTTTGCCCGCAAGGCCCCACACTGCCTCATGGCGCTGTCAAACACCCGATCGTTTCCCCGGACCATGGCCCCTGTGTGAGATGCAGCAGCCTTTGCGCCGGCCTGGGTCCGACCTGATTTGAGGACCACAACCCGTTTGTTATGGGTGCCGGCTTCCCGGATCAGCCTCAAGAACTCCCTTCCGTCTCCCGCAATGCTCTCAAGATGAATACCGATCACATGGGTCTCCGGGTCCTTCACCAGATAACCCAGGGCATCCACCTCGGTGATGTCCATTTTGTTGCCGAGGTCAATGAGCTTATTGAGGTGCAGATTGAAGTCTGTCAGGAGCCAGATGAACCTGGGTTCATAGAGGCCCGATTGAAAAATCAGGGAAAGCCCGCCGCGCTTGATAGCGCTTAAGGGGTGAAAGCTGATGCAGAAATTGGCCGGCACATTGATAGGGCTCAGGGCATTAGGACCGATGGCCCGGATACCGTGATCCTTTACGATCTGTAGCATCTCCTCCTGGGCCCTTTTCCCCTTTTCCCCGGCCTCGGAAAACCCGCCCGCAATGATAGTAACCCGCCGAATCCCCTTTTGGACGCAGTCTCTGAGTATGCCCGGGGCCAGGGCGTGGGACACCCCGATCACCGCCAGATCCACGGGTTCATCGATATCCTTGACGCTGGAGTAGGCCCGAAGCCCCATGATCTCCTTTTCCTTCGGGTTAACAGGAAAAATCTTGCCCTTAAAGCCAAGGTGGACCAGATTGGCGACTAGATAGTAGTTGATCCCCGCAGGATTATTGGAGGCGCCCACGACAGCTACGCTTTCAGGCTCTAAAAACCTGGTAAGGAAATGTTCATTTGTATTTTTCATAGCATTCATTCATCCATCTTATCAGACAATAACCCATCTGATGGGTTGCGTGTTGTTTTCTAAAATTGCCCCACAGAAAATGCCAGGAGAAACTGCCCTCCATAGTAAAGGGGAAGGCCAATCAACCGATTCAAGGCCTCCATTTTTACGAACCGGTCCCGTGCCACGAATATGTCCGAAACATAGAAACAGCAAGCCCCTGCAAAAACCATGACCCGGCCATCCCAGGCGAGACGGGCATCTCCCCATATGGACCAAGCCCCCGAAACCATGACAGTAATGACGACAATGTAGGCCAGGACCGGTCCGTTCATGCGTCCGAGGCGGGGTCTGAGCCAGAAATATACCCACCCGCTAACGATAAGCACGACGAGGGTTCCCCACCAGGTCCATGCCCCTGTATCCGCCGTCATGAAAAAGGCGACACTGTAAAAGATATGCCCGACCAGGAAGGAAACCAGCCCGAGACGGAACATCCTGTCCTGGGGCAGGGCGAGAGATACGTCTCCTCCCAGGCAGAACAACAGTCCGATCAGCACGAAATAATAATAGCCAGGCATCGGATGGGGCTGGACCAGGGCCGTGACGACAAACAGCGCTGAAAGAGCTGCCTTTGCCGGCACGAGGCCTCTTCGGTCTTCTCTGCATTCATAGTAGAGGAGAATGGGAAGGAGGATCGCGGCTAAGACAATGATCGCAATATGAAGCATCATGGCATTTCACCTCGTTGCTGATTGGTCGTTATGGGTTGCTTTCAGCTTTGAGCTTGCCCCTTGCGCTATGCCCTATGCACAACCCGGATGCCTCAGGACCCTATACAACAGGTTCATGGGTATGGCAATGCAAAATATGTCCAGGTCTGGACCTCCCTTCCCACTGATGCGTGATCGGGATGTTCATTGACATTTCAAAATGGGGGAACTATGTTGAAGGTGTCGCTGGGGGTGGTTTAACTGAGAGCTGGATTGTCATCCTGCAACCCTTAGAACCTGAACTGGGTAATGCCAGCGGAGGAAAGCGGCGCGATTCTGGGATTGGGTCTCGGATGGTTGGGCATTGGCCCTTTGGCGCCGCTTTCTCCCTGTGAAGGAAGCGGTTTTTTTGTGGCATTTGGCAGGGACCGTGGCGCTGCACCTGACCTGTCCCAGCCTTGATAGAGCTTAAATAAGGGAGGGCGCATGGCGGGCGGCATGGGCGCTGAAACCTGACCGGGACACATGATAAAACGGATACTGACCATAGCCGGTTCCGATTCCGGGGGCGGCGCTGGAATCCAGGCGGATCTCAAGACCATCACCGTGCTGAGCAGTTATGGCATGAGCGCCATAACCGCGCTCACAGCTCAAAACACCATGGGAGTGCAGGCTATTTATCCGGTGCCCGCCGATTTCGTCGCATTGCAGATGGAATCGGTTCTTTCCGACATTGGCGCGGATGCAGCAAAGACAGGGATGCTTGCCACCCCGGAGATCGTTCTGGCGGTGTCCGAGCAGTTGAGACGGTTCAAGGTGGAACGTCTGGTGGTTGACCCGGTCATGGTGTCAAAAAGCGGACACCAACTCCTCTCCGATGCGGCACGGGTTGCCATAAAGGACGTCCTGCTCCCTCTGGCCCATGTGGTCACCCCCAATCTCCCGGAGGCATCGGAGCTCTGCGGATTTCCCGTTCAGGACCTGGAGGCCATGAAAGCGGCGGCCAGGGCCATTCACAGGCTGGGACCTCGATTCGTGCTGGTCAAGGGGGGACACATGGAGGGAGATGCAGTGGATGTGCTCTTTGACGGAGATGATTTTCAGATATTCGAGACCCGTCGTCTGAGCAACCGGAACACCCATGGAACAGGCTGCACCTTTTCGGCTGCCCTGGCCACGCTGCTGGGCCAGGGCCTGCCGACGCCCAAGGCAGTGGAGGGGGCCAAGGCGTTCATTACACGGGCCATTTCCCTGGGCTTGAGCCTGGGCTCCGGGCACGGCCCTACAAACCCCTATGCCCACGTGCTTCACTCTATGGAGCGGGAGAGGGTGCGTTGAGAACTGCAATCCGTATTTCAAAGGCTGTCCGGTAGTCGGTGGGAGATCTGATCCCGTGAATTCGGAATACATAAAATGCATAAGAACTCTACAGTCCAAAGTTCTCTTAAGGTGTTGATATTATTAGATCCAAAAATTCAACGACGTCATTCCGGCGAAAGCCGGAATCCAATATGTTTTCAATAGGTTAAATGTTCTGGATGCCGGATTCCCGCCGGCGGGACATGACGAGAAAACTTTGGACTCTCAAGATAAGAATTAAGGAGAATTTGCTGATGACCCAGCTTAAAGAGGCAAGATCGGGCGTTATCACGCCGGAAATGGACATCGTCGCTGAAAAGGAGCAGGTAGATACTGACTGGCTCAGAGACCAGGTGGCAAAGGGGAGGGTTGTCATCCCTGCCAATAGAAGGCATGCCAGACTCGTCCCGTGCGGCATTGGTGAAGGCCTTTTTGTCAAGGTCAATGCCAACATCGGGACCTCTTCGGACAAGTCTATCCTTGAAGAAGAGGTAGCCAAGCTGAAGGTGTCCATGGAAGCAGGGGCCGACACGGTCATGGACCTCTCCACGGGCAGCCAGCTCAATGCATTGAGGCAGATCATTTTAAGAGAATCCACCCTTCCTGTGGGAACCGTCCCCATCTATCAAGCGGTGGTCGAAACCGTCGAAGACAAGGGCGGGCTGACCCATCTGACGGTTGACAAATTGTTTGATGTCATTGAGAAACAGGCCCAGGAGGGCGTTGATTTCATTACCGTGCACTGCGGTCTTACGAGAGCGGCATTGGAGATGCTAAGAAAACAGGGGCGGATCACGGACATCGTGAGCCGCGGCGGTTCATTCCTGACCACCTGGATGCTCCACCACGACAGAGAAAATCCACTCTATGAGGAGTACGACAGGCTGCTCGATATCGCCGCGAAGTATGACGTGACGCTGAGTCTGGGCGACGGATTGCGTCCCGGATGCCTGGCCGACGCAACGGACAGGGCCCAGATTCACGAGCTGATGACCCTGGGACATCTCACGCAATTAGCCTGGGAAAGGGATGTCCAGGTGATGATAGAAGGGCCGGGGCATGTCCCCCTGGATCAGATCGAGGTCAACATCAAACTTCAGAAAAGCCTCTGTAACTACGCCCCGTTTTACGTTTTAGGCCCCCTGGTGACGGACATCGCTGCGGGATATGACCATGTGGCCTGCGCCATCGGCGGGGCACTGGCCGGGATGGCAGGCGCTGATTTTCTATGCTATGTCACCCCTGCAGAGCATCTCTGTTTGCCGGGCGTGGAGGATGTGAGAGAGGGGGTCGTAGTCACGAAGATTGCCGCGCATGCAGCCGATATCGCAAAGGGAAACCCGATCGCCATCGAGCGGGACAGGCAAATGGCTGTTGCGAGAAAGAACCTGGATTGGAACACCCAGATGGAACTGGCCATTGATCCTAAAAAGGCCCGGCAGTATCGGGAGCAGAATCCCCCCTCAGAAGATGATGTCTGCACCATGTGTGGCAAATACTGCGCCATTCGACAGGTCAAGGAATACTTTCGAAAGTGACGTCACTTTCCCAGACAAAACTGGCTGAATATGCTGTCCAGGACCTCCTCAGTGCTCGTCTCGCCGGTAATCTCGCCTAACGCCTCGATCCCGCTGGTGAGCTCCAGGGCCACGATTTCCACAGGGGCATCTTCCCTTATCCTGAGGGCGGCCTCCTTGAAAAAGAGTAGGGCACGGCCCAGGGCGTGCCGGTGCCTCGCATTGGGCGCGGCGTGAGACAATGTCGTATCCACCCCGCCCCCAAGGATGGCGTCCTTTATTGCACTTTTAAGTTGATCAAGACCCTGGCCGGTCAGGGCGGAGATCTCGACAGAGGGGAAGCGCGAGAGGGCCTCGACATCCGCCCCCTCATGGAGTCGGGCGGGAAGGTCGATCTTGTTGATCACGATCAGTGCCGACTTTCCCTGACACTGATGGATAATATCCAGGTCATCCTTCCCCAGGGGCCGGCTCCGGTCGATGACAATCAGCACAAAATCGGCTTCGTTCAATTTCCGCCGGGTCAGGGTAATGCCGAGCCGCTCCACCTCATCGCTCACACTCCGAAACCCCGCCGTATCCATCAGGCGGAGGGGGATCCCGTCGATGATCAGAGAGGATTCAATGACGTCCCTCGTGGTGCCGGGGATAGGGGTCACGATGGCCCGCTGTTCGTTCAGCAGACGGTTCAGAAGGCTTGATTTACCGGCATTAACCCGGCCTGCAATGACCGTACAGACCCCGTCCACCCAGATTCTGCCTTCAGAAGAGGCGATGAGGGTCTGGATCGGGGTCACGAGATCGTTCCCGATTTCCTCGGGTCCCTGTTCTCTGAGACCTGCATCGGCTTCCGCTTCCGGGAAATCGATGGCCGCCTCTGCCCGTGCAAGGATATGGATGGCCTTCTGTCTCAATCCCTCGATCTCATCTCTGAAGGCGCCCTGGACCTGTTGGGATGCCAGAAAAAGGCCCCTTTCCGACCGGGAATTGATGAGATCGACGACCGCCTCCGCCTGGGTTAGATCGATCCTTCCGCTCAGAAATGCCCGCAGCGTAAATTCCCCGGGGCTGGCCAATCTTGCCCCCTGAGACAGGAGGATGTCGAGGATCTTGGAAAGGAGCAGGTATCCGCTGTGGGAATGGATCTCGACAACGTCTTCTCGTGTGTAGGTGCGGGGGGCCTTCATGAAGGTCAGAAGGACCTCATCGATCGGTTCATTAGAGGAGGGGTCGTATAACTGTCCTAAATAGAGGCGATGACTCTTGAAGACGGACACAGAGTTCTTGGGCCTGAAGATCTTTCGAGCGATGGCGAGACAAAGGGCGCCGCTCATGCGGATGATGCCGATCCCTGCCTGGCCGATCGGTGTGGCAATGGCTGCGATGGTATCCTGATCAGGGAGCATATCGAAAGGCATGTCGGGTGAACCGTCCTGACGCCCATACGTCAGAAACGGCCAGTTGCATGGGCGCCGGAAAGGGAATCACGCCTTGGCGTGACTATACGTCGCTTTTAGCCGGTTTTGACGTGCTGTATTTTTTGGGGATAATGACTACCTTTTTCAGAATGCCCTCGCCCCTCCCCTTGGTGCTCAGTTCTTCGTCGTCTCTGAGGGCAAGGTGCACAATCCTTCGGTCGTGGGGGTTGAGCAGGTTCGTGGCAACCGGTTTCTGGATTCTCTTTGACTTGTCGCCCATCCTCAGGGCCATTTGGATCAGGAAATCCTTCCGCCTTTCACGATAATTCTCTGAGTCGACAACGACGCGGGCCCTCCTTTCGAGCGATTTGTTGACAATCTTGTTTACAATGAACTGAAGGGCGTCCAGGGTCCGTCCCTTTCTCCCTATCAAAAGCCCGGATTTGTCCCCCTCGATATTGAGATTGATGGTGCCGTCCCGCTGTGCCGCGGTAACCAGGGTCCCTTCCACGGGGATCAGGGCCAGGATATTTTCCAACGCCTCCTTGGCGGCCGCTATCCCCCCATTTTCTTCCCCGGCCATGAATTCTTCTGTCACGACCGTAGTGGACTCACTCGTCTCTGAAGAGCGCGACAGATCCTCTGCAACCGGGATCTCGGTTTCTTCAACAGGCGGTTCAGGACGCTTCGGGGTCACAGTAACCCTGATCTTGGCCTTTCTCCCGCCGACCAGACCGAAAATTCCTGCAGAGCCCGGTTCAATGATCTCGATATCCATTTCGTCTCGTGTAAGATGGAGTTGCGAGCATGCGGCCATTATGGCGTCCTCATCTGTTTTTCCTTCAAATTCATAGGTTTCCATAATTTTCCTCCAGATATTATGCCGGTTTTTTGTGAATGCGGTATTGCTGGCCGATGGAAATGACATTATTCACGAGCCAGTAAAGAACAAGACCGGAAGGAAAGTTGATAAACATAAAGGTGAAAATAATCGGTAAAAACATCATGATCTTGGCCTGAGCGGGGTCGCCCGGCGTGGGCGTCATTTTCTGCTGAATGAACATGGAGGCCCCCATCAGGAGCGTCAATACGGGTATCCCGTAAGGCGGCGTCATGAACGGGATCTGAAAGGGGAAATGGAACAGCCGGTCAGGCGCCGAGAGGTCGTTTATCCACAACGCAAACGGGGCATGTCTCAATTCAATGCATCCGCCCAACACCCTGAAGAGGGCAAAAAAGACCGGGATCTGAATGATCATCGGCAGGCACCCGCCCATGGGATTGACCTTGTAGGTCTTGTAAAGGGCCATCATCTCCTGATTCAGTTTCTGCTTATCGTTCTTGTACTTCTCCCTGAGCTTGGCCATTCGAGGCTGGAGCTTCTGCATCTCTTTCATCGACTTGTAGCTCTTGTGGGTCAGGGGCCAGAACAGAATTTTGACCAGGATCGTCAGCAAAATGATAGACAGGCCATAATTGTGGATGTAGGTGTCAAAAAAGCGCAGGACATAGAGGAGGGGTTTTGCGATGATGTCGGTCCACCCGAAATTGATGGCCCGGTCCAGGTCCTTCCCGAAATCCTTCAGTATCCCCAGATCGCGGGGGCCCAGATAGAGTTCATATCGGGAAGACCTCAGCTCGGAGGAATTGATGGAAACCGGCGGCTGGAGATAGGTCCCCTCAAGGATCCCCGATGACAAATGACGGCCGGTAAAGGTCCCTTCAGAGGGGACATCCGGAACTATAGCCGCCATAAAATAATTGTCCTCATAGGCAACCCATCCGAGCGGGCCTCTCAGGGCTTTTTCGTCAGACGGGTCCTTCACCTCCACCTCTTCCAGTTTGTCGTTGAGGAGGAGGGCAAACCCCACGTAGGCGTAATACCCTCCCTTGTCATGAGGGGACATTGCCTTCAGGCTGCCTCTGAACACTCCTTCCACGGGAGATTTCGACCCGTTGGTCACATCCACCTTCAGGTCGATAGGGTATCGGTCCGGATAAAAACGGAATGTTTGAACGATGGAAAGCCCATCCGGGGTCACACCCGTGAAGACGATGTCTTTCGGCGACGACTCCGGGCCCAGATGGATCGCATTCTGATCGACTTGAAATACCGTTGCCTCTTTCTTGGGGGCCGAGTGATTGTCAAAGCCGATGAGGAGAAAATCGCCCATCTCCTTTTTCAGCGATACCAGGTCGATGGGAGGAGAAGCGGGGTCTGTGGTCTGGCGATAGCTCTTTAGTTTAAAGCTCCTGATGGTGGGACCTGCATTGGTGAAAACCGCCGTATAGAGCGGCGTATCGATCTCAATCTCCTTTTCATTTTCAGTGACACCCGCCTTTGCCGGCGTCTTCTCCAAGGCCGGGGGCTGCGCCTGAGGGGGCGGAGGAGTCGCCTTCCGGACCTCCGGGACCTGTTGTCCTACATGGTCGGCCGGGACATCTTTTTCTACCGGCGCCTGTTCCTGTTTGGGTCCGAAAAAGAGGGACCATCCTACAAGTATGATGAATGATAATAGGAACGCTAGTATAGTTCGCTTGTCCATTTTATGTGCTTAGTCCTGATTCATTCGGTTTAAAATAAAGGATTGTCCATCCCTGGTCCGGGTTCGTGGGGTGAACAAGCGTCTCAGGCCTGGCAGATCGCCCCGCATCACGGAAGCGGGTCATATCCGCCCGGATGAAAAGGATGACACCTTGAGATCCTGACAAGGGTCAACCATCCACCCTTGAAGATCCCGTACCTACTGAAGGCGTGGCGGGCATAAGTCGAGCATGTGGGGTAAAAACGACAGGAAGGAGCCGAAAAAGGCGAAATGAAACGCTGATATATAGATATCAAACCGATAGGTATATATCTGAGGCTATACACCAAGCCCTTTTTTGAAAAAGACCTCTCCAAGTTCTTCTTTTACTTCCCGGAGATCCAGGCAGCTGGCATCCTTCTTTGCTGCGACGACGATATCGTATCCTTGGGGGATTTGTGTGGTATTGAGTCTAAAAAATTCCCGTATCAGCCGTTTGATTCGATTCCGTTTGACTGCGTTGCCCGCCTTCTTGCTGACAGTGACCCCCAACCTCGTTATGCCCAGCCCGTTCTGTTTGGTAATGACGACAAAATGCCTTACATGATAGCGTTTTCCCAACCGATTTAGATTGACAAAATCCGCTCGATCCAATAGCCTTTTTTTTTTGGAAATGAAAAAGGTCTCATAAAACCAGAGGAAAATCGGCCAAGACCGGGAGGCATCCTACACGGCTATCCGCTTCCGCCCCTTGGCCCGCCTTCTCTTTAAGACGTTTATTCCGGCTTTTGTACGCATCCTCACTCTGAAACCATGGGTTCTGGCCCTCTTAATATTGCTGGGTTGATATGTCCTCTTCATAATGCTATCCCTTTGAGTGAATTTTATAAAATGGTGAATATAATGACAGAAAGGCCATGTTGTCAAGCTAAATTATCCGGATACGGATATCTTCGTCATTCTAAAAGGTTATGGCAAAAGACGGCGTTTCGCTCTATTTTCACTATTTTGTAATTGCTAATTTATGGCGGTTCGGTTATTTACTATAGATTAAGATCCATTTGAAAGGAGACCGTGATGCTTTTTGATCCTATTTTGGGTTTATTCTCCAACGATTTAGCGATCGACCTCGGCACAGCCAACACCCTCGTGTACATGAAAGGGAAGGGAATTGTCCTGAGCGACC
>Ga0172370_10002359_pt1 | contig 27323 bp, 43 predicted proteins | sample LakKiv5m_FD_114538 | JGI IMG/M metagenome (GOLD analysis project Ga0172370, IMG submission 114538) | Freshwater microbial communities from Kabuno Bay, South-Kivu, Congo - kab_022012_11.5m | ecosystem: Environmental > Aquatic > Freshwater > Lake | place: Democratic Republic of the Congo...
AGTAAAATAGTAGCTATTAAAGCAGAAACTGATTTTTTATTTCTAAACATAATTATCTGACTCCAAAAATATATTTATAAATATAAGAAAATTGTAGATAATTAAATTTAAATAGGTTGCTAATATTAAAAACTATATCTTTAAAAACACATCTATTTATATGTTATTTATAATTAACACATAATCAGGTAATATGTTAATTATAATGCGCGTATAATGGTGGCAATTATGTCTGAAATAAATCTAAAGAAATTAATAATATCCTATAATCCTTGGTGGGATGAAATCTTTACATTTAATTATAAAGAACGAGAAATATATACCACAGAAATAAAAAAACAAGTGCGATCTTCTCAAATTATTGCATTAACTGGAATTAGAAGAGTAGGTAAAACAACAATCTTATATAAAATAATTACAGATTATATAACCCAAAAAACAGATCCTAAATCTATTTTTTATTTTTCATTCGATAACACAAAAAACATAGATTTAATGGATTTATTAGAAGAATATGAATTAATTACAAAAAAATCCATTAAAAAAGATAAAATTATTCTATGTTTTGATGAAATCCAAAAAGTAGATGATTGGGAAAATAAACTAAAATCAATATATGACATACATAAACTTAAAGGAAATATAAAAATATATATATCTGGTTCAGAATCTTTGTTTATTAAAAAAAAATCAAAAGAATCTCTTGCTGGGAGAATATTTGATTTTAAAATATCTCAAGTTTCATTTAAAGAATATCTTGATTTTAAAGAAATAGATTATTCAAATCAAATATTACAAGAATCAAAATTATTGAAGGCATTTGATGATTATATATTAACACAAGGTTTCCCTGAGCTTATAGGAAACAAAAATTCAATTAATCCAATTGAAAGCAGTAAAATGTACTTTACAAACCTTTTAGAAAAAATAATTTATTGTGATATTACTAAATTATATAATATAAGAGATATTCCAACTTTAGAATCTATGGTTAGAATAATATCAAACGAACCTGGTCAAATAATTGATTTAGTTGGACTTTCAAATGAGCTTAAAATTTCAAGACAAACAGTATCAAACTATATGCAATACCTAATAGATTCTTATTTAGTTAAAAAAATATACAACTATTCTAAAAACACACGCAAATCTGAAAAAAAATTAAAAAAATATTATCCAATAATAATTAGTAATAATATTCTTTTTAGTAATGATACATTAATAAGATCTAAAGTATTTGAAACAGTAGTGATTAATCAAAATAATGTAGACTTCTTTTGGAGAGATGAATACAAAAATGAAATTGATGGTGTTTTTGTTTCAAAAACTACAATTCCAATTGAAATTAAATATGGAAAAATAGATATTAAAGGGATTGTAAGATTTTTAGAAGCCCATAAACTAAAAGAAGGATATATAATTAGTTATAAAGAAGAAAGAACAATTAAAGAAAAAAATAAATACACAATATATGTAGTTCCAGCTTGGAAGTTTTTATTAAACAAAGATAAGTATCTAAAATAAATAAACTTACTTCTTAAAATTATAAACTTATTTCTTCCAATAATCATCAAAATGTGAAAGTAATGCTGTTGCAAGACTTGGATTGTTCTCAAGTACAGCTAAATGGTATGATTTTTTTGGGTTTGTTAAATCTGTGAGTGCCATAATTACTTTCTTTCTATCAAGAACAAATGCATCCATACTATGATTCATTTCTTGAATATTAAAATGCTTTGGTAAGTCATGTACTTTCGTCATTGGCTTTGTTAAAAATTTAACAGAGATGTTTTTATTTGCCATTAACCCTTTAAATGCATCAATCCTTTCATCCATGTGAGTAAATCCATGTACTTCTTTTTGTACACTTTGGAACTCTTGGGATAAAAATTTATTATAATCTTTAATATTATTAACTTGTAATATTTTCTCACTTGGCCCATTTGCTTTTTCTGACCAATGTTTACCCGCAACAAGCTCATCAACTTTTCCAGCAAGCTCTTTGAACTCCTTACTTTTAACTAATAGTAGATTAGTAAATATCTCATCAGGATTAATAACTTTATATGTTTTAGGTTTCTTATAAACTTCAAGAACAAGCCCTCTATCTTTTAATTTTTCAAGAACATCATATATTCTAGTTTTAGGAATCTCTGAATTTCTACTTATTGTAGGAGCATCACACTCAGAAAATTTAAATAAAGTAACAAGTGCTTTAGCTTCATATTCTGTTAAATTAAGCTCTTTTAATAACCCAACAACATTATTTTCCTTCATATCCTGCACCTTATTCTTATTAAACTATATCATATATACTACCATATAGTTTAAATAGTTAACTATAATACGTTAATTGTTTTTTAATCAGTTATTGATTTCTCAAGCCTTTCAAACCTGCCTTGTCTTCTAGTTCTGTCTCCATAATTGAATCTAGAAGACCTATCTCCTCCAAATCTGGATGTATTTCTTGACATCTCTTTATCATCTTTTGAATCATCTGAAAGAGTATATACAAAATCATCTATTTTATAAACAAACTCCTCTTCTGATTTTATAAGTCCATTCATAATCATAAGTTCTCTATTTAAAAGCCAAAAGAACAATGCAACTGATTTTCTCCCCTTGTTATTAAAAGGAATTATTAAATCAATATCTCTTACGTTACTTGATGTAGTTGACAAGGCAACGATTGGTACTTTAATTTTCTTAGCTTCAACAATAGCTTGTCTATCTATATTTGGATCAACAATAAATACTAACTTTGGTTCAGTAAAATGTTCTGATTCTGGATTAGTGAATGTTCCAGGAATAAATCTATCAAGTTTAACATGATATCCGAAATTTTTTTCAAGTAATTTTAAACCAAACAATGCATACTTTTTTCTTGATACAAACATTACATCACTTGGATTATATTTTGAGATAAAATTTATCGCTATTTTTATTCTCTTATCAATAATCTGTACATCCATCACGTTTAGTTTATCACTTCTTGATTTGAATATGAATCTTCTCATTGCTCCATTCTTATATTTAGTACCAATATGGATTCCATTCTTTAAATAGAGATCAACATTTACTAATGTTTTTATTCCAGGATTTACTGGAGGAACAATGTTTTCTTTTGTATCATTTATTTTATCCATTTATTTTCACATCTTATTAATTGTCTAATTATTAATATTCCATAACTTCATCAATTGTTTCAACATGGGTTAAAAACATTCGTCTACAACAATATTTTGTAACTCCAAGGTGATCTAGAGCTTGTGCTTCTGTCATTTTATCTTCCTTTATTAATCTTATATATTCATCATATTTGTCAGCAACAACCTGACCACATGAAAAACAGCGAACTGGAATTATCATATAACATTCACCTCTTAGAGTGTTGCTTTTTCTTTCTAGCACCAAGACCAAGTTGTTTTTTTGGTTCCTTATTTCTTACATCATCAACAACTAGATAACGATCATAAGCAGTAATTTTATCTCTTAATGTTTTTTTATTCCCATTTGCAAGCAGAATTCCTTTTGCAATGCAAGATCTAATTGCTTGTGTTTGGGCAGATATCCCCCCACCAGCTACTTTAACAAAAAAATCATAGCGATTAAACTCATCAGGAATAATTTCAGAGATTTCAAGTATAAGATCTTTATTATATCCTCTACTAAAAACATCTAATGCTAAGCTATTAATCCTAATGTTTCCAGCCCCTGGTTTAATTGTGGCTCTTGCCATTGCTGTTTTTCTTGATGATTTTACAGTATAATTTTTGACCATAGTTATCATTTTTTACATTTTTAATTAAGTTTTGCTCCAAGATATTTTGCAAGTTCTTTTAAAGTAACATGCTTTATATCTTTTTGTTTTTCTTCCTTTGGTAATTCTTTTGTGTATTTTTCAGGAACATCTATATAAACAAACAATCTTTTTAATGCACCAGCTCCCTTTGGGCTTCTGGGTAACATTCCTCTGACTGTTCTTTTAACTAACATGTGAGGATATCTTGGATATTTTGGATTTCTTTCTGGATTTCCATGTTGCCCCTTATCTGTTCTTTGTGAATATTTTTCAAAAACTGTTTTTCTATCTCCACTTACAATAACATCATTTGCATTAACAACAATTACTTTTTCTCTTGATTTAAGAAGAGTTTCAGCAATGTTTGTTGCAAGTCGTCCTAAACTTTTATTTTTACCATTTATAACAACCATAAATAACACCTAAATTTCATTTAATAATTATTGCTTTTTTATAATCGATTACATCTCTACAAAATTCTTTTATACTTTTTATATCTTTATATTTTTTATTTGCGGATTCGGATACTGAATTTGCATAAATAATTATTTTTTTATCTAAGGTACCTGATCCTAATAATTTTCCTGGAATAATAATTATTGCGCCATCTTTTACTATTGGAAGTTCATTAAGTTTACTAAGATTAACCTTAGTTTCTTTTCTTCTAGGAACACCAATTAGCTCTGCAATCCTGAAATAAATCTCTTTCTTCTTTTGTTTTCCAGTTTCGTAAAGCAAATCAATTATTCCTTTTTTTTCAATATTCATCTTATCTTTTTTCATTGTCATATTAATCATCTTTCAAATATTACAAAAATATCCAAATGCAGGGGACAGGATTCGAACCTGCGAAGCACTAAGCACAGGATCTTAAGTCCTGCCCCTTTGACCACTCGGGAACCCCTGCCTAATCACTCACAATATATCGAATCTATTTCAATTTCTTTTTTAATATTGATATATATTCCTTATTATACCTCTCAAATAATTCAAACAATTCCTTAATGTTTGTTTGACCAATTAATTCAATGTTTAATATATAATTATTTGTACCATTAAGTTTTAAACACTCTTTTTTACAAGAATCAATACAAGCTAAACATCCATCACACACATCTTGATTTTTTAAGATCGGTTTTCCCCCTTGCATTTCAATACACTTCTTTGGACATGCAACTAAACAATCCTTACATGAATCACATCCTCTTTTTGTTTCAAGTTCATACATTCGTTTATATGAAACAATTGCTGGAGAATATTTAACATGCTCATGACCAACTCCAAGAGTTGCATATGCATATAATTTTAGTTTTTCATTCTTATTTAATTTGGTTAATGGGATTGTTCCATAAACAACTTTAATATCATTATCAGAAGAGATTAAATCTTTAGAATAGACCACGCAAGGTCCTTCTTTTTCAAGTGTGAATGTAACCTTCTTACCAGTATTAACTAATGGAGTATTAATTGGAGTTAATGCAATTCTATTTGCAAGCATTTCATCAATTATACAAGAATCATTTTCATAAAATTCAATATCATCTATTCCATAAGTAGGAAGACGATAACCAATGAATCTTCTAAGCGTATTAAGATAAACAACATCAATATTTTCAATAATAAATCTAGATGTTTTTTTATCACTATCCAAAAATTTCACTCGCACCATATTAACACACTCAAATCAATTTATTTCTATTTCTTTGTTCTATATCCTTTCTTTTTTCTACAACCATCATGTGGAATTGGGGTTGTGTTTTGTATACTTAATATTCTGAGCCCATATCTGGTCAATGATTTTAATGCTGGTTCAGCACCTTGCCCAGGATTATTATACAAGTTACCACCTGGTGCTCTTATTTTAACATGAACTTCTCCAATTCCTCTATCTCTCGCTTTTTCTGCAATTATTTGTCCTATCTTCATTGCAATATATGGAGAACCTTCTTTGTGCTGTGATTTTGTTAATTGCCCACCAGATGACTTTGCAATTACTTCTGCTCCAGTTTCATCTGTTAAAACGACAATTGTATTGTTTCTAGATGCAAATATATTTACTATTCCAATTTTATCTCCAGCCATAATTTATCACTCCACTTCTGCCTCATTATTTTCTACCTTAGCTGGTGCATTTTTGTGCGCTTCCTTTTTATTATCTTTATCTTTTGAAATTGGTTTCCCTTTCATTTCAATAGATTTATCAATCACATTTTTAATATGTGATTTTGTATAAGATATAACCTCATCCACTTTTATCAAAGATCCAGGAATATTTCTTTTTCTTCCATTAACTGCAATGTGTCCATGAACAATTAACTGTCTTGCTTGGAGTGGAGTTAATGCAAGTCCTTTTCTTAAAACAATTGTTTGCAATCTTCTATCAAGAAAATCAGTTAAAGTAAGTTTCAATACATCTTCAATCTTATGATCTTTAGTGAATATCCCTTGCTTAATTAATCTTCCAAGGATTTCATTTTTTCTAATTTCAAAGTTGTCTGATATCCCAGCTAAAAGAAGTCTTGCTCTTTTTCTCAATTCCTTGACTTCTGTTTCTGCTTTCCAAAGCTCTTTCTTTGTTCTAAGACCATATTCATCCATGATCTTTCTATCAGAAAGTATTCTTTGCTTGTTCCACTTCATTCTTGGAACATCATAAAGTCTATTTAATCTTTTTGGATCACCCATAGTTATTCACATTAACTTATTTTTTTTCCTTTTGTTTAGTTACACCAACAGAAGCACCTTTTCTAAAAGTGGATCTTGTTCTTTGCCCTCTTACTGGAAGACCCCACTGTAATCTTAGCCCTCTGTAGCTTTTCAATTTACCTAATTTTTGTAATTCCTTTCTTTGTGCAAGTTTTAGATCAGCCATAATTAAATGTGCATTCTTGATTTCTATTCCATCATCCATTTTTGATCTATTAAGCAACCATGCAGGAATTTCTTTATCTAAGTTTTCAATAAGTTTGTCAAGAACAATCACATCGTCATCTGTTAAATATCCTATTTTTTTAACATCCTTTCCTGTTTTTTCAATAAATTTCTGTTCAATTATTCTTCCAAGTCTTGTGTTGATACCATATATCATTACAAGTCCATCTCCAATCTTTAGATACCCAGGAATATCAGTAGTACACACTCTAACAACTCCCCTGAAGTTCTGTCCTTCCTTAGATAAATCTATGTGACTTGGAACTGGTCTTTGCTTTGAAAAAACCCTCTCTGCTTTATTTTCTTTAACTGTAGCAGAAGAGTCCTTCTTTACTTTTTTATCATTTTGTTTTGCTCCTTTCTTTAGAGCATCTTGTTTCTTTTTATCAGCCATATTAATCAATCTTATAATTTATTTATTCAACTGGAAATACATGAAGGATATTTATTTTCTTTTCCTTACCCTTTTCCTCAAAATAAACATCATTCTTATCCAATTTGGTTATTTTTATTTTTTTACCAAAATCATTTCCTTGAATTATAATACAATGACTTCCTATTTTTAGTGCACCCATAATATCTCACATTTATTCAATTTTTTTAATAATCATATTTATATACTTTATATATCTAAAATCCACTTCTTCTTTGGTTAATACATTGTACTTAAGTAATACTGCAGATAGATAAACATCTTTTCTACAAATTGGACAAATCATTGATGCAAGTGGGGCTTCTGGTCTTCTCTCTGTTTTTGACATCTTTTGCACTTCAAAAACACGTTTTCCGTGTGGCATACCATGAAGCATTTCTTTGCAAATTGCACATTTGTGTATTCCTGTCTTTTTTTTAACTAATTGTCTTTTTATTATTCCTCTCGGAGTTCTTATCTTTTTGTGTTTTTTAAATTTTTCATTTGGGCCTGGCATAAAACCACCTTTTGATATAAATTATTTTGTTATATTAACATCAACGTTTTTTGTGTACTTTTCAATCAATAGTTTATCATAAAGTGAACTAATAATGATTGAAATTATAACACCTAAGATAACATATGTCCAAAATCCATTAACTGTGAAAAAACCAAAATTATACATTATCTTCAAATAATATTTATTAACAAACCATAATAATGGGAAAGCAATTACAAGCATAACTAGCATTGATTTCATTGACATATTCCATTGTTCACCAACCATCTTAAATGCTTCTTTTTGTTTTGCTTTTACCTCATCCATTTTTTGTTCTTTAGCAAGTTTGTTCATTTCTTTTTGAATGTCCTTACTTTTTTTCTTATGTGCAAAATATCTATATGGATCAATTGTAAGATGTTGTATTAACTTATTCAATCCAGCAAATAAAATAACTATGATTATCATATCTACCCAAGCATTAATTAATGGTGCTGTAAACATATTTCTATCTTCTCCTAGTTATTTTTTCCAACTACTTTTTTTAAGAACGAACTTGATTCAAATACTTGTTCTTTTGCAAGTTGCTCATAGAATCTATAAACAATTCCAACAGTTAACAAAATTCCAATTCCAGAACCAATTGCGCCAGTTAGATCAGATAAAAATGCTAAGATTCCCACAAAGATTGATCCCAAAATTGTAATTGTTGGAATGTATCTTTTTAATACGGTTGCAAGAACTCTCTCATCTCTTCTAAATCCTGGCATAGACATTCCTTGTGATTGCAATTGGTGAGCAACAGATTCTGAATTTTGCCCACCTAATTCAACCCAAAATTTACCAAATACTACACAAACTATAACAAATATTATTCCATATATTAGTGCTTGTCCCCATGCTCCAAAGGTCGTACCACCAAGCAAGGTGTTTTCAAGTAATCCATATTGTGGAGTTAAGAAGACCCCCACCTTATAAAAGAAATTTTCAAGAAATGTGCCCTTTGCAAGATTAACAAACAGCACCACGTTTGCAAATAATGTTGCGGTTAAAATTACTGGCATATTCGATACATATAATAGTTTAACTGGATATTTAGCACCCATTCCACTTCTTCCAACTGTAAGAGGAATATTAACATGCATACCTTCAACATAAACTACTACAAAAAATACTAACAAGGTAATCAATATAGGCAAAATCACAGTTGACAATAACTGTAACATGGCACCTGTCCTCAAGGCTTCGATTGCAATAAATATTAAACCTCCGGTATTTACTGCCGAAGGAAGACTAAACAATCTCCACAATATCTGTTGAGCAACCCCACCAGCAATGAATAATCCAATTCCTGAACCGATTCCATATTTACTAACAACCTCATCCAAATACAACAATACAATCGAACCTAATGCAACCTGAATAACAACAAACAGCCACATTCCAGGTAACGGAACAAGCATACCAACAGTCACAGCAACGATTGCTTCTACAAATCCTAAGATAATTGCAACTAATTTTTGTAATAGACTAAATTTTGCTCTATCTTCTGGATTAGAAAAATTAAGATTAATTACCTTTACTCCTACAAGCAACTGTAAAATAATTGATGCCAATACAATTGGTCCAATTCCAAGACTTATTAATGTACCTAAATCACTTGCCATTACTGTTTGAAAAAACTCTAAACGAGACAAAGCAGTTGGAGAGATTCCTATTAATGAAATACTACCAAGCACAAAAAACAAAGCAAGAACTATGCCTGTCCAAATTAATTTCTTCTTAATATTTGGAACTTTAACTGGATCCTTTACTGATGGTAATATTTTACCTAGTGCATCATAGAAACTCATTCAATCTTCCCTCCAGCCTTTTCAATCTTTATTTTTGCAATAGCAGTACATTTTGCATTCCTAATTATTAATGGTTTCTTAATATCCCCAGAACCCAATATTTTATCAAATCCAAATTTTTGTAAATCAATCTCTTTGTTGGTTCCAGCTAATTTATCAAGAGTAATTAGATTTATTTCTAATAATTTTGGTTTAGCTTTTAATCTTATTTTTGTATTACAATTAACGAATGGCAAAAACTTTCCTCTTTTGTGCTTAAAGGAACCAGCTCTTCCACGCCCTCCATTACTTCCAGCCCCTCTATGGTTTTTAGTATTGCCTTTACCATGAGTTCGATGGCCTCTTAATCTATCAACTTTTGATTTACTCATAATATCACAAATTTGTTTAAATCATTCTCTTAATTAATTCATTTATTTTTTCACGTCTATTCCCTAGTGCCCCTCCGATAGAGAAAGAATTTTTAACACCCTTTCGTTCATATCCCTTTCTTGGTGGCCTAAGTCTAAAAACTGGTTTTAGATTCAATTGTTTTACTGTTGTTTTACCAGATATCAAATCATCAGCTATTTTTTTGGTTTTTGCATCATCGTACATTACAGAAAAATCAACTAATTTCTTTTCAGAATTATATATTTTTCCTCTTTTAAGTAAAAGCTTTGTTAACGTTTCTAGATCAATTGTTCCCCAAGTAATGTAATCTTTTCCTTTTTTTAACATTCCTGCAATTTTATCTGATTCTTTATATAAAACACAATGATTAACTCTTGTTAAATTTAATAATTTGATTGTGTCTTCAATATCTTTATTAACACTAATCTTTCCTCTAATTCTTATTATTGCATACATATATAATCAAACCTTATTATAATTTTATAACTCATCTTTTGCTTTAAGCTTATCAGATAATTTTAATTTTGATAAATTTGCAAGTGCATCAATTGTTGCTTTTACGAAATTCAATTTTGTATCTGTTGATCCTCTTGTTTTTGACCAAACATCCTTTATTCCTGCAATCTCGAGAACAGGCTTAATTGCATCAGATACCGCAAGACCAAGTCCATTAGGGGCTGGTAATAATTCAATTCTCAAAGACGCACATTTCCCAACAATCTGATATGGTATTGAATGTCTATTTGTACAGTTACATTCCCAACTTCCACATCCTCTTTTAACATAAATCATATTTAATTTTGCATCTTGTACTGCTTTTTCTTGGGCATTAATTCGTTCAATATTTTTACCAGATCCAATTCCAATGTGACCATTTCCATCTCCAACAATTACAGAAACTCTAAATGAAAAATGTCTACCAGCTCTTGTAACTCTCGTAGTTTTCTTAATATCAACAACTTTAATTTTCAAATCAGGTATTAGAATGTCCACAATCTGTGGTTCCATTATCTTACCCCATTTTTTTGCATCATCAAGTGTTGTAACTTGTCCATCCTTTACTGCCCTACCAAGATTTGTTTTTGGTACCCAGGTAGCTGGATCAAATGGAACGTTTAATGATCTCTCTAATCTAACCCGTTTTTTAACAATCACTTCTGCAAGATCCTTCTCAAGATCCCTTTCTTTTTCCTTTTCAATCAAAGTTTTTTTATCAAATGGCATATTTAATCATTTTTATTTACATTTTCATTATTTTTTGTTTAAGGTCATCAAAATCTTTAGAAATATTATTCTTTAAGTGTTTTGAAATTTCTTCTCCCTTGATTCTTTCATCACTTGGGAAAGCATCTTCACTATATGGCACATCTAACCCATAATCAATTATTGCTTTCAAACCAGCAAATATCTTGTTTCCTGATTTAACATTACGTCCAATATCAAACACAACCTCTTTAATATCTTTCTTTTTTGCAAAAGTACACAATAATAATGCAGTTAAGTAGATAGCAGGTGTGTTTTTCAAACTATATTTCCAACCTAATTTTTTAAGATCATTACTTGTTTTTGATAAAAGAGTAATATCTCCTTCTTTCTTGTATCCGATTATTTGTGCTCTCACAAGTTTATTTGAAACTCTAATTACAAACCTATCTTTTTCTGCTTTTAAGATAGCAAGTCTTTTTGAATAATTTGTTTTCTGTTCTCTCTTTCTTTTAAACTCAACAGAGTATATTGGACCGCTTTTCATAATAATTTCACCATTATTTATTTAATTTCATTAACATATTCTTCTAAATGTTTTTTTCCTCTAAAGTAATTGCCTTTAACCATTCTATATAGTTTACGATAATTTTTATCATTCAGTTTATTATTATTTTTAATTTCTTGCAATTTATTTCTTAATCCTCTTATCTTTATGTTATATACACTACTTTTTTGTCTTGCTTTTGGAGTTCCTTTTCTTTTTCCTGGCCCTCTCTTTCTTTTTAATTTTTTCTTTTCTAAAAGAATTCTTACTCTTCCTCTTGATTGCCCAGTGTCTTTTTTCTTTTCAATAATTCCAGCAACTATTATTTTTCTATTATCTTCTCTGGTTATTGCATCATCAACCATTTTTTTATTGTTTGTATATTTTTCTTGGTTGATTGTAAGTTTGTTCTTTCCAACTCTTAATAATCTACTTGACATTTCAATAAGTTTATCTTGTTTCATATTACTTCACTTAGTTTAATACTTTCAGTCCTTTTTCTTTTGCGATTTTTATTAATTCTTGTTTTTTCTTAACACCAAGTTTTCCTGAGAACCTAACCACAACATTTTCTTCAGCAATGTTTAATAAATCTGTTTTTGAAGAAACAAGTACCTCTGATTTTTTACTTGGATGTAGTCCTCTTTCAGCAACTGGGTGAGAAAATCCAACTTTTGGCATAGCCCCTCTTGATGATGAAAGAGTTCTATCAATACCTCTTGGAAATCTCCACTTTTGTAAATCTTTTCTTTTAACGTGTCTTTTATTTGTTAAGGAATAATGTCCTCTGAATTTTGGTCTGTCATTACTCATAATTATCTTCTCTCATAAACATTATTTTTAAATTAATCTTTCAGTTATATAACACCCATCATCGAATATTCTGTAATCATGACCGATTACTCTTGTTGTTCTTTCAATATTCCCTGCAGTCTGAGATACGTTGTATAAGTTATGACCTGACACGGTGATTTCTTTTCCAGAAACCATCACTTTCACACCGGGCATAACCTCTGTTTGTCTTGGTCTTTTCTCACCAAGAAAATTTAAAATTAATAATTTATTGCCCTCAATTTTTACAGTTATTGGAAAGTGAGAATAAACAATTGCTAATTTGTACACAAATTCTTTTTTAAATCCTAAAATTGCATTCTTAATTAATTTAACAGTAGTATTAACAACAGAAACAAATCTTTTTGGGGTTTTTTTTGCAGTAACTATTAACTTATTATCTTTTTGTTCAATTAGAACATAAACTTGATTGTATGGTAGAACTTGCGTAATTCCTTTTGATTCAAGAGAAAAGGTATTTTTATCAATAACTATTTTAATATCATCTGGAATAATAACGAAATTATTATACATTTCCTTTTTTGTTTTTGATTTTGTTTCTTTTATAACTTTTGTTGTCATAATTCTTCCTACTTTTAATTTAATAAACAAAGGCAATTAATCTGCCACCTAATTTATTTTTCTTAGCATCTATGTGTGTCATAACTCCTTTTGTAGTACTTACTACTAACAATCCAACATCTCTTGAAATTAAAAATGATTTTTCAAACTTTTCATAATCATCATACTTAACAGCGAATCTTGGTTTGATTGCTTTACATTTATTTATCTTTCCATCAAGATAAATAATAAGCTTTTTGTGTGGTTTTTTATCAATGACTTTATAGTTTGCTATATAGCCTTCATTCTTCAACACCTTGATTATGCCCTCAAGGAAATTCGAATGACTTAAAGCACACGTCCTCTTTGCAACGTTTTCCGCATTGTTTATATTATTTAATGCATCTGAAACTGGATCATTTAAACTCATTAACTTCACCTAATAAATAAATTCAATCTTTTAATCATATTTTTTAAAACCTAATTCCTCTGCTGAATCATTAAAACATCTTCTACAAATGTATATATTGTATTTTCTTATTAGACCTCTTTGCGATCCACAGAATTTACATTTTCTTGCTCTTTTTAATTCCTTATTGGTTTTACCCAAGATTGGTCTTTTAGATTTTGCATCTGTATTCATTCAATCACAACCTTTAAATTATCTTTAGCAAAATTCATTGCATCCTCTTTTGTAACTAAATGGTTTTTTCCAACCTTTGTTGACTTTAGTTTTCTTAATTTTACTCTGTATCCTCTTCTTCTAAGAGAAACACAAACATCAAAACCTCTAATTCCAAGTTCTGGATTGTATTTAATTCCTGGCACATCCAAATACTCTTTTATACCATAAGAAAAATTACCATCTTTTGAAAACGATTTTTTCTTAAGAATATATTTTTTTGCTTTTAATGTAAGATCAATAAAATCAATTGCTTCCTTCCCTCTAAGAGTGGTTTTACATCCAATTGGAAGTCCAGGTCTGATTCCCCAGGTAGGGAGTTTCACTCTACACTTTGTTTTTACTCCATGTTTCTTTGTAACAAGTTCAAGAATCTTTACTGCTCTTTCAAGCTCAGCACCAGACTCACCTACTCCGATGTTTACAACAACCTTATCAACATATATTTTTCTCATCAGATTATTCCCTGACTTTGATTTTGTTTCTTTCTTAAACTCATCTCTATCTTGCATAAATATCACATGATTTAATTTATAACAATCACATTCTTTTCAATGGTTTCAAATTCGAAATTTTTGGTTTTCACTTTGATTAGTTCATATTTTTGCATGGTTCCAGGAGTTACAGCAATGATTTTCCCTATCTCACCAATGTGTTTCCCTCCAATTACAAGGATCTCGCTTCCTTTCTCAAGTGGGTAATATTCTTTGATAACCCCCTCAACTAAATCGATTTTAATCGATGCTTTTGGTTTGTATGCTTTATTTGTTGTAAGTATTGCTCTTCCATCATTTGTAACTAATTGTATTTGCCCTTTCCTAACAACTTGTTTCTTCATAATTTTACAAACCTTATAATTTGATTCATCCTTACTTATTTCTTTTACTGAATAGGCACCATTAGTTGTTGAAACAATTCTATAACATTTATTTAATTTAGAAATTTCGATCACATCAAATAATCCCACTGACAATCTATGATCACAAACTTTTCTCTTATCAACAATGATTTCTCTGTTGTTAATTATGTATTTTATTTCTCTTGTATTATCAGCTAAATGCAATACATCTCTAATAACAAAACCTATTGATACAGATGTTTGTTTATCATGTTTTCCAGATCTTGGATTAATTAGAAATCTTTTGGTTTTATCAATTCCTGATATTTTTTGAGCTTTCTGGAGTTTTAAACATTTTGTTTCGCCTTTATTTGCCATCTTATTCCACCTTCTTATTGATTGGTGTTTTTATTGATTTTTGCTTTTTTGAAATTCTTTTTACATCTGTTAAAACAAGATCTGTCACAAGCAGATTAGATGCAACGAATGGAATTAATTTTTCTTGCCCTCTATTATTACTTCTTTTTATATCTTTAATATATATTCTTTCTTTCGTATAATCAACTTTGTCTACTTTTCCTGTTTTTCCTTTATTATCCCCAATCATAATTTTAACAGTGTCTCCCTTTCTGACAGGGATTCTTTTTTTACCAACACTTGCAAACAATCTTTTATCAAGTGGAGCAGTCAAGATTTTTCTTTTATTATGATATATAATATTATATAATCTCTTTCTTTGTTTTCCAGGATTAATTGTTTTTTCCATATTACATCTTTCTTTAGTTTTTAAATTTAAATTACTGCAGAGGAAAGACCAGCTATTTTTGAATATCTTTCACCAACCTCTTTTGCAACACAACCCTTTACCTCTGATGCTTTTGGGAACCCTTTTACATCAGTCAAAACAACAGCATTATCTTCGAAGCATATCCTAAGTCCATTAGCTCTTCTATACTCTTTTTTAACTCTAACAACAACTCCTCTTTCAATCTTTTTTTTCATTGATGGGTTTCCTTTTTTTACAACAACGTTTACCATTGTTCCAATTCCTGCTTCTGGATGTTGTCTTTTTCTGGTTTTTTGATTAAATACTGATATTATTTCAACTATTTTTGCACCACTATTATCAGCACAATTGCATCTTGATCCTGCTTGAAGACATCTTACAACATTTGCATTAATTTGCTTCATTTTTCATCACCTATTTTTTGAAGCGTATCTATTGGTATAGAATCAATTTTGTTTTTTTCAGGAACAATTGATTCTATTTTTTTTATAATTATCATTGATTTTGTTTTACTTAGCTTACGTGTTTCTCCGCAAAGTACAGTATCCCCAATATTAACATTTAATTCATCAGGAATATGCACTGCAAAAATGCTTTTTTTAACCAAGTATCTTTCATATTTAGGAATAAATTTAATTGTTTTTATTTCTACGTGTGCTGTTTTTTTTGATTTCATTCTAATTATTTTTGCCTCTATTAATTTTCCTCTTATTGAAAAATCACTTTGGTTTTTATTTTTTGCATCTTTCTTCATTTAATATCACGTATTTTTTCCAAATTTAATATTTCTTTTTTTTTAATCGTAATTATCCTATTTGTTTTTGTTCTCAACGTTAATAATTCTCGTGTCTCGTTTATTATTAATCCACAAATTCCGATCTTGCTTGGATCACTAGAATTTGTGATTTTTATGGTACTACCAAGCTGATCAAGGTCCTTCACATTAGTCATCAATAAACTCCTGCAAATATCCTTTCTCAACTAATAATTGCTTCACCTTATCTTTTTGGCTACCTTGTATTTCAACAACATTATTTTTCAAGGTTCCTCCACAGGCTAATTTCTTTTTTAAAAATTTTTCAATTTCTTTTCCTTCTTCAATTGTTATAAACCCAGACACAGTGGTTACAAACTTCTTAAATTTTTTTCTTTGAATTGCAATTTTAATGTGTTGTGATTCTTTTGATCTTGCTCCACAAGTACAGACACTTTTTGGTAAATGGCAAGTCGGACAAATTTTATTTATCATTCTATTATCTTTTTCCTTATCTATTCTTTTTTAATTGTTTTTGCTTTATTTAATTGATTTTCTTTTGTTAGTAATCTTGCAATTTCTTTTTTTAATTGTTTCTTTTTAGCAATATTATTGGATTTGGTTTTTGAAGCGAGCATGCCCTTAAACTTTGCTAATTCTATTTTAAGTTCAGAGATCTTTTGATTTATTGCTGCAATTGTATTTATTTCAATTTTTCTTTTTTTAACCATATAAAACCAACATTTTATTCATCTATTTCTGTCAAGTGTTCTTTTTTTATTTCAATTTTTTCTATCTCGTCTTTATTAGTGTCTTCTTTGGCTTCAAGATTATCGATTGCTTTTATTTTTTTCTTAGTTGTTTTTTTTTCTACAGTATTACCTTCTTTAACAACTTCGCTTTTTGTTTCTTCTTTTGATACTACTTTCTTGTTTTTTTTAATAAGCTTTGTAATTGATTCTGTTTTTTCTTCAAGAATTACTTTTGAGGGACTACTTTTTTGATTCTCTGTGTCTTCTATTTTTTCTTTTCTTTTTTCTAAAATTTCTTCCTCTTGTTTTATCTTAAAATCTGCAGCTAGCTTTTTTACATCAACTTTATCACTAAATAAAATACCAGGAGTCACAATTCTGAGCGTGATTCCAATTGTTCCAAGCCCAGGGAAGGTAGTTTTCTTTTCACAAATTACAAGATTTTTTTGATCTCCTGCTTTTTTCATATAACCGAAGAAAAATCTTGATTTTCTTTTTCTTTGACCTTTACCGCTTGTATTTCCTTTTGCAATTATTTCAGCACCAATTGCACCCGCTTCTTTTATTCTCTTAAGTGCATTATAAACTACCGTTTTCCAAGCAATCCCTCTTCCAATTTGGTTTTGTATGGATTCCATAATCACTTTTGCGTCTAAATTTTTATTTAATATTTCTCCTATCTCAATGTGTACTTTACTTAACCCAAATTGATTTTCAAGATCATCAGTTAATCCTCTAATATTTGATCCTTTTTTACCAATTATGAAACCAGGTTTTAATGCATATATTATTATTCTTGTATAAAGAGATGTTTTAATTACATCAACATCAATAAAACCAGCACCCTTGAGTTTTTTCCTTAGAAAATTTGATATAGCTATTTTTTTCAGCTTATCTTTAATAAAAATATTTTCTTTCAAAATTTATTCCTCCAAAACAATCACTTCTATGTTCGTGGATTTACTTTTTCTATTTTTTCCAGAAATTCTACCAAGAGGTTGCATCTTTCTTCTTTGCACTCCTTTGGTTGCAAACATATGTACAATTCTTAATTTATCTGCATCTAAATTTTTGTTTTCTGCATTTGCTCTAACTTCTTCTAAAAGTTTTTTAACTTCAAAAGCAGCTTTTATTGGAAATCTACCAGCTGGAGTTCCACGCTTTGTATCTCCTTTTCTATGCGCTACTTTTTTTCTAAATCTAACTAATGGGAGATGTTCTTTTTTATCTGCTATATTTGTTGCAATTGTAATTGCCCTATCAAGTTTTTTTCCAACAAAATAATTCGAAAATTCAATACCGTATTTACTTGAGATTGATAAATTCGTTCTTTGGGATCTTGCTGATCTCTTTGGATCAATTGGCTTTTGATAATTAAACTTATGAACCATATCATCACTTTATTTTCTTTCACTTATTGCTGTACTTGATTTTGTCGCACCAATACCAGCCTTACCATGCTTAACTCTTTTTCTTGTAAACGCAAATTCACCAAGATAATGCCCAAGCATCTCAATTTGAATATCAACTGGGATAAATTCCTTACCATTGTACACTTGTATTTTTTTTCCAACCATCTTTGGAGTAACAATTGAATCCCTTCTGTGGGTTCTTATGTTTTTATCCATCTTACGTTGTGTTTCAAACCTTTGATAGAATTGAGAATTCCCGTCCCTTAACAATGTTCGTCTTGCTCTTGATGTAGTGATCTGTGCAAAATCTCTTAGAGACATCTTCTTTAGTTCTTCAAGTGTTTTTCCTTTATAATTAATTTCATAATCCATTTTGATGTCACGTTTTTATTTATTTAAATACAAAGAAGCATCTACTTCTTTTTTCTCCCACTCCTACTTGCAGCAATTGAACCAACTTTTCTTCCAGCAGGATCATGCCTTGATGTTGCTTTTGAATGTCCAACATGATGTTGAGCTCCACCAAACGGATGATCCACAGCATTCATTGCAACTCCTCTTACTCTTGGATACGGTTTTCCTTTTGCTTTCATTGCATAAAATTTATTACCTGCAGTTACAAAAGGTTTATTTATTCTACCACTTGATGCAGTAAAACCAATTGTTGCACGTGCATTTAATGGGAAAGATTTAATTTTTCCTGAGGGTAATTTCACAAGTGCATTTTCTTTTTTTGAAACAAGTATTGCATATTGTCCGCTTGCTCTTGCAAATTTACCTCCATCACCATAATTTTTTTCAATATTAAATATTTTTGTTCCTGGTTCAATATCTTCAAGGAATAATACATTTCCTATCTTTTGTATAGCTCCTTTTCCAAATTCAATTTTTTGCCCAGAAATCAATCCTTCTGCACAAATTAAGTTAGTTGTTTTTCCATTTTCCAAAAGGATTTCAACTATTGGTGTTGATCTTATTGGATCAGTAAACATATTTGTAACCTGTCCAACCACTTTATTAGTAAATAACTCGTAATTAATATCGTATTTTGAGTGTATTGTTGCCTTATATTTAGGAGATCCTTTTCCTCTTCTTTGTAACTTAAGTCTTCTACCCATAATCTATCAACATTGATTTATATAATACCAAGTTTATTTGCAACATCTTGTGCATTACTTGTTTTTGCAAGAGTAACAAATGCTTTTTTTCTATTTTTTGTATCAAATAATAAATTCACTTTTGAAACCTTTATATTGTACATTTTTTCTGCTGCTTCTTTTATTTGTGCCTTTGTAGCTTTATTTGCTACAATAAATGTTAAACGGTTTTCTTTAGTTATTAAGTCAACAGCTTTTTCTGTAATCACAGGATACTCTATTATTTCAAAATATTCTGTTTTTTTAGTAGGTTTAATAGTTTTTGATTTACCTTTTCTTATTTTCATATTTTTTGCCATTTGATATTCACCTAATTAAACCTTTCTTGAAGTTCATTAATTGCATTCTCAGAGAAGATAGTTAATCTACCTGCATGTGTTCCTGGTGCTAATTCTTTAATTGAAATCATCTTTGCATTAGTTACATCTACTCCTTCAAGATTTGTAAATGCCTTATAGTTTTTTGAATTACCTAATACAAACAAAACACTTTTTCTCTTTTTATATCTCCTACCTCTCATTTTACCTTTACCAGCTCTTTCTGTTTTTGCATCCTTTGCTTTTTCTATATTCCCAGAAAGCCCTATCTTTTCAAGGAATGAATAAACGTCTTTTGTTTTTTCTAGGTTTTCTATATTCTTTTCAATAATAATTGGTAATTTTAAATCTGTTGGAATTACACTACCTCTTGTAATTACAAGAGCAGGATTTGCAGTTGCTCCAATTGCGGAAAGTATTGCTTTTGTTCTTTCTTTAGAATTGATCTTTTTAATTAATATTTTTGCAATCTTTGGAGGGTGTGCAGAAGGTCCACCAACAGCATGTGAAACACCAGCAACACGACCAGCCATTAATACTCTTCTATTCTTAAGCCTTGGAAGTCTTGCGTGTCCTGTGTTTATTGTTTTATTCATTGGAGATCCATATTTTCTAGAACCATTATAGTGTGCTGTATTTAATCTATTAGAATAAGGAGAAACTCCTTTTGGTTGATAATAATTACTCTGGCTAGATATTACTGCTTTTTTAATTAAATCAGGTCTATATGATTCATCAAAGAATTTTGGGACATCAATTTCTTTTACAACTTTCCCATCAAGATTATAAACATTTGTTTTCATGTTAATTCCTACTTAAATTTAAATCACTTTGCAATATAACTTATATCAACTATTTCTGTTATCTTTCTTGTTGGTCTTATTGCATTTCTTAAAGCAACAACTCTTTTTGCTGGACCAGGAACTGTTCCTGCAATAAGTAAATAATTATTTTTAACCACACCATATCCACAAAAACCAGCTTTTTTATTAATTTTTGATGGATCTGTTTCTATAGAAACTAGTTTTTTATTAAAGGTTGTTCTGTTATGGAACCCATGTTGACCAGCTCTTGCAACAGTAAACATTACAGTTGCTGGATGCCACGGCCCAATTGATCCAACATGTCTTTGGTGTTGCTGTGTTTTTGGTCTTTGAACTTTAATACCAAATCTTTTTACTGGACCAGTAAAACCATGCCCCTTAGTAATAGATTTCACATCTAAATAAGAATCAGGTTTTACCATTTCATTAATTAATATTGATTTATTAAATTTTTCTTTTAAATAATTTATTTTTTCATTAAATGTACCTGATAAGGTAATTTCGAAAACTATTGGCTTCTTTTGACCAACAGTTGTTGATTTCAAATCAAGTGTACATAATAAAACTAGATCATCAGCATTATCTTTTTTCTTTAATAATTCATCAACTGGATTTTGTTTCTCCTTTGATTTGTTTCCAGTAATTCGTTTTGAAAGAAGATGATCTCGAACTAAAAATTCACATATAGTTTCTTTCCCAGAAAAAGAAGAATTTAATTTATACAATCTCGCACCTACCACTTTCAAAGCAGGAGTCTCAATAATAGAAACAGGAACTGCAATTTCTTGACCATAGCTCGAAGAGTTCTTGTGTGCATCTTTTGCTATTACATGTGTCATTCCAACCTTCACACCATAATAACAAAGAGGTTTACATTCTTTTTGATCAGAGAAATCTCCAAATGTATTAAATTTTGGAACAATGCTTTTTGCTTTCACTCTTGGATAAAACGCCATTGATCCATTTCTTGGTTTTGTTCCGCTTGCCATAAATTATACACTTTTTTGTTTTTAATTTTTCAGACTAATAGTAATAAATACTATAGTCCAAAAAAACAATCCTTTTTTGTTTTTTTAAAAAAACATATAACACAAATGCTTTGTATTTATATGTTAACCAATTTTATAAAATGGTTATATAATGTACTACTGTTAACATGCAGTGTACAAAGCTCAAATACTTTCAAATTATATAATAATTGGTTGGAAATATTTATAAAGGGTTTGTTTTTTTCCTCATAAACATGGATAAAAAACGTGTTAATAATATAAAATTGCCTTTTTTTCACTTTAATTCACAAATAGAGGTTAAAATAAGCTTAATTACACCAATTCTTGCTAATTTTTCGTTTCTCAAAAATCAACTTATTCTCTTCTTCTTTTGGATCTTCTTATTAAATATCCAGCTATTAATAAAATTACAATTATTAAAATAATTAACCAAATTGTTCCAGACCATGTTTTAAAAGTGAAAAATGCAGTTAAACCTTTTCTGTCATTATCCTTCATGGAATAAGTTATAGAATCACTCACTATTATCTTCTGTGACTTTGGATCAAGAATATCATAAGTAATTGAATCTGTATCTATTAACTTGTTTTTTGTAACAATCTTATACTCAATTGTTTTGTTTTCATCACTATTGATTGTAAATAATCTATCTCCATCAATAACTATGTTTTCATCAACTTTAAATATAATTTCAAGATCCTTTGCAAATGAATTATTATTCTTTAACATTATTTTCAAATTATATGCATTTTCAAAATCATTAATCATTGTCAAGGATTTTCCAATAATCTGCACATCAGAAAGAGGTGGAGATAAATCAACAGTTACTTTTGTTTTTGAGAGTAACACATTTGATTCATATAATTCAAAATAGCCATTATATTTTGTTTTTGTTGTATTATCAGGGATAAGAATTCCAAAATAAATTGTTTTTGTTTGATTACTTCCAATTACAAATCTATCGACATTACTTTTTGATAGATCAATAAGATCAATATTGATTAAACCATCACTCCCTATTATCTTCCAAGTGTTTGGAAGTCCAGTTAACTTTACTTGGATGCTTTTTTCTGTATTGAAAGTATTTAAAACAGATACATTTGTTAAAATTCTTAATTTATCAGTAGTTATTACAGATGGAGAAGATGTAATAATTATCTTTTTATCAGAAGATACGGTTGGTATTAATTTTGTGGAATACATTTTGTCTTGGCATCCATTTAGCCTTACTGTGTAAACAACTAAAGTTGGATTATCAAAATTATTAATCATTATGGTTCTTGTGAAATTATCATATCCACTAAGATAAATTTGAGGAGTATCAACTACTGCACCATAAGCAGAAACATCAATTATTCCTCCATTTCCTGATTTATTATCAAAAGTTAAATAGATTAATTCATTTGCATTTGATATATCTTGATTTGCAGGATAGTTTATTTCAAAATCACACTCTCCAGCTTGAAAATTAATGTTATCTTTTGTGCTTATTGTTCCAGGTGTGGTTCTTGTATAATCACAATTATCTCCATCAACAAATTTACCAGCAACTAGTAAATCAGCAGATCCTTCTCCATTAACCCCAATTCTTATGTACTTCATAGAGTTTGGTTTAATTATAGCACTATTATCAATAACATTTACATTCAATCCATCTTTATTCAATACAACGACATTATTCAATCCAAACTCTTTATCTGTATTGTTTTTTATTGTAATATTATTTGTACCTGATAAAACTTTCTGATCTTGAACAATAATATTTGAACAATTATCAGATGAATCAAGATTATTGATTGTAAAATCAGATTTAATATCTGAATACGTACAAGTTACTCCATTTTCAAATTTACCAATTAACGAGATCCTTGCTTTTGATGAAATTGTTGTTGTTACTGGCAAGGTTTTAAGATTAAAATTAATAGAATTTTGTGAATTTGGATTAATTACATAACTCATTGTGTTTTTTACAACTTCTAAATAGTTTGAGTTATCAGAAATACTAATATCATTTATATTAAATTTACTTCCTGATCTATTTATTACATAAAACCCATTTGCATTTGTATAATCTTTCATGGTGTTTTCTTTTTGAGAGATATTAGAAGTATATATTTGGATTTGAGAGCATTCATTAGAGCTATTGTTAGAGGTATTATTTATTCTTACTGATAATTTAATTGTTTTCTTACAGTTTTTGTTTTCGTGTCCAGATCTTTTCATATAACCATTTACAGTAAGTTTAAGTTCTTCTGTTAGGTAGTTAGTTATTTCCTCAGTAGTTAATCTTATTTTTATTTCACCATAACTATCTCTCTTTACTGTTGATGGATCATAAGTTATTTCTGCATCAATATGATCAGAATCTTTAACACTTGTTTTTTCAAGAACAAAATCATAATCATTAGATTTGTTTTCAATAGTTATTTCTTTTGTTTCAGTATCGTCTTCATTCATAGTAAAATTCAAGTTCTTAAAGTAGATATCCGAACAATCCGCATTACTAGAATTTTCTCCATCTTCTATATGGTAATAAACAGTATATTCTTTTGTACAAGATAAGTTATCATATCTTGCATTAACAGTAACATCAAAAGAACCAGAATAATCAGAATCAACTGTGTCTGCGGTCATAGCTATTTTTGCTGATCTTGTGCCATAGTTTCCAACAATATAAGGATAATCAATATCATCTATATCAAGATTAGTTGGATTTGTAGTGGTTACAGAAGTTACCACCAACTCACTATCAACTGTGTTAATCAAATAAAGATAATAATCATAAGAATCATCTTCTTGTAAATAAATGTCTCCTTGTCCAGACAAATAAAAATCATCACATGTGATTGTTTGATTGGTAGGACTTGTATTTCCATTTCCTGTATTTCCAGGAGTTGTTCCTGAACTATAAATATATGCAACATCATTTGCGATTGGATTCCCTAAAACATCAGATACGTTTAACTCTATTTTATACCCTAAATAATCAGCATCAAAATAGAATAAATTATTATATATAAAATCATATGGATTTGAGGAATAAAGATACACAATACTTGTAGGTACAGCCATAATCTGGGTTACATAACCAGTTGGATGAATTCCATAAATTATTGGAGAAACAAATATTTGTTGATTACCAGTAAAACCATAACCTGTTAATTGATAGGAAAAATCAACATTATCAAAATAATTTGCATATTGCACATTTAAATATTGGTTATAGGAATCACTTCTTACATAAGTATAATCAACATCCACATAATAAGCAGATATATTAGTTATAAAAAATAATATAGCAATTAAAACCATTCCAAATAATATGTTTTTTTTAATCATATTTATTCTCTTTTAGAATTTTTTCTAAACAATTTAATTTAACTTTTGTCACCTAAATCATCTCATCCAACTAAATGATAAGCTAGTTGTAGCATCAGAATAACTCACTGTATTGTAACCATACCCTACTCCATAATAACCATATGCTGGATAATAATCATAACCTGAATAATATCCATTGTATCCTGAATAGTAAGCTGGATAAACAGTTGTATAAGTAGGAACATATGTATAGGTTGTATAAACCGGGTAATCAATCATTCCTGTATATGGATTAATGTATCCTCCATAAAGATAAGCTCCATATACTGGGTACCCATACCCCACATAAGAATAGGAAATATCTGTAACATCAAAATCTTTTGCACTAACATCTAGAGTTAGAAATAAAAAAGATAAAAGAACAACCGAAATTAAAACCATTTTGTAATTCATATCCATACCTCCACAAAGGAATACTCTATATATATTTAATCAAACAAATGGTTTATAAAGGTTTTTAATTAATTATGGTTACATAATTAAGTAAGGTGCGAGTATAGAGAGATAAACTTTAAAATTAAACTGATTACATATAATATAAATACCTTAAAGGAAAATATTTATGAGTGATGAACAAACTGGATCAATCCAAGATATAAAAGCACTACAATCAAGCATACTTGTGTTATCTCAGAAAATAAAATACTTAGTACACAATGAAAAGATACTTGGAAGAAATATACTTATTTTAAATAAAAAAATTGCAGCAACAACAAATGATTCTCAAAAAGGAGAAACAAACATAACTAATTCAGAAATAAAGGAAATTCATGAAAAACAAAAAGCACTTGAATCAAGACTAAAACAAATAGAAGCAACACTTGAATTTTTTTCAAAAAGATATGCAAGAAATGAAGAACTAAAAGAAATGAAATACATAATAGATAATATTAATCCATTAGAGTATACAACTGTTGCTCAAGTAAAAAAGATAATTAAAGAAACAGAAACGAAATAAAAAATTATCTCATTTTTCTTAATTTTTTCTTTTTTAATTTAGAGGTATTAAATCTTAACCAAAACCAATAAAACCCAAGAACAACAATAACAAGAAATAATCTAAATAAGAAACTATGAAAAAAATTTGCCCAAGATAGATTAAGAATGGTTATTAAATAACTTGTAATACTAATTCTCATTACATTTAAAAAAATTACCACTAAGATAGAAAGACCAACTCCAATCAATCTTCTTTTCCAAGAAATATTTGAACTCGCAAGTATTGCAGAAGCAAGAAGTGCAAACTCAAGTATTCCGGTACATAAAAAAGTAATATAGATTGGATAATTAATTGAAGAGATAGTTATAATTGAGTAATTGTTAATTATATCGTAAGAGAAGGTTGCAATTATGCCAAATAGATTGTTTATAACAAAGTTAGAAGTAATCCCAAAAAAATAATTTATATAATTATATAAGAAACTATAACCCAATAAACAATAAATAAATAAAAAAAATAAGAAAAAGAGAAAAAGAAAAAGAAGACCTACTTTCAATTTTTGAAAACGTTTAATTTTTTCTTTTTTCATTTCATATCAAAGAATAAATTTATTTAACAAGAACAGCAGAAACTTGTCCAGATTGTCCAGGTCTTGATGTTACTTTTGCAAGGTGTTCTTTATCATTTAATATCACTTTAATTATTGCACCCTTTGTAACAATCTTCTGTCTTACAAATTGCTTGTTAGCTGGATTTTCAACAACATCAACTACCTTTGCCTTTGTTGTTTTACCAGCTTGAGAGATTAATACAGTTTGGACCTTTGCGATCTTAACCTTTCTTCCTCCCCCTCTTGTTTTTGTTTGATATCTTTTATCTGTAGATGTTACTTGGGTTTTTGAAAAAAGTCCACCTCTATCAGATAATTTCTTTGTATTAGCATTAACAGCATTATTTATTCCGCCAGTTACTTTTCGTCTAGATATTCTTTTCCATTCAACCATTTTATATTCACCTTAATATTTTTCTTTATTGTCGAGAGAGTTGACTTCTTTTAATAATAAACCTTTTTAATACCTTTCAAGAATTATAATGTTTATGAAATCAATTATATTTCAAATAAACAACCATGATAAAAGACATCTTGAAATATTATATTGTTCTATTAATATAAGTAATATAGAAAACTATTTAAAAAGAATAGAAAAAGAAGAAAACAAGAGAAATATTAAAATTGCCCTAATTTCAAATAAATTTATATATTCTTTAAACCACCTATTGTTTGCCACATATATAACCGAAAATAGATTTCATGATAAAATAAATATTTCAAATTCATTTAATACTGAACTCTCGCTTGTTCTTTCAGTAACTAATCAAATAAAGGGGATCAATAAAGAATTTTATCTTCAAGAAGGTAAAAATAAGAATAAAGAA
>Ga0172370_10002360_pt1 | contig 27323 bp, 17 predicted proteins | sample LakKiv5m_FD_114538 | JGI IMG/M metagenome (GOLD analysis project Ga0172370, IMG submission 114538) | Freshwater microbial communities from Kabuno Bay, South-Kivu, Congo - kab_022012_11.5m | ecosystem: Environmental > Aquatic > Freshwater > Lake | place: Democratic Republic of the Congo...
GCTCCCCGGCGGCGCGGTAAAATCGGGTGAAGATATGCGGCAGGTCCGCGGGCGAGATGCCGCGCCCTCGATCGGTTACCGAAATAATCACCTGGTTGCCTTCCGCCCATGCCCGAATCACCACCGGCGTGTCGGGATCGGAGTATTTCAACGCGTTGGACAGCAGGTTGGTCATCACCCGGTCCAGGCTGGGCAGGTCCACCTTCACCGTCGGGAGTAGATCCGAAATCTCCATGGCCACCCGGTCCTGTTGGGCGGCGATGATGTCGTGTTGTAAGAGATCGGCGAGGTAGGCGCGCAAATCGACAGGCTGCAATTGGAGTGGATACTGTTTTCCCTCCAACCGTGCCGCATCCACCAGGTCGGCGATCATCGTATCCATGCGGCGCAGCGCGCGATCGACGGAAGCTACATGCTGGGAAAGTGATTCGGTAAGCGAGCTCCGTTCCTGCTGCAGCACTTCTTTCATCATCTGGATATAGCCGTGGCTGACGGTCAGCGGTGTGCGCAAATCGTGCGATACCATGTGGGTGAATACCTGCAGGTCCGACATCATATCCTGCAATTGCGCCGTGCGTTCTTCAATTCGCGCTTCCAGCGACTCGTTCAGGCGGCGAATCTCCGCCTCCGACTGCTTCTGCGGGGTAAGATCGGTCATTATCAGGCAGACGTCGGCGACATCCCCGCCCGGCAGCGGGGCGATAGCCATGCTCACCGGCAGGTTGCCTCCCGCGTGCCGGATCATCTCCACCTCTCCCCGCGTGCTCTCGCGCAACCCTGATGACAACATTTTTTGAAAATGATCCTGATAATCCGGGGCGATGAAAATAAACAGGCAATTCCCGATCAGCTCGGAGTGATCCAGCGATAACATTTCGTCAAAGCGCGGGTTGGAGTAGAGGATGGTGCCATCCTTCGTGATGGTCACCGCGCCTTCGCCCATCTCCTCCAGAATCACCCGGTAAGCGTGTTCGGCGCTCTCCAGCGTGTAAATATAATCGGTCGGCTCGCCGTGCACGACCACGGCGTCCACTTCGCCGCGGTGGATGGCGCGCAGGACTTCCTCAGCTTCTTCCAGCCGGCGAAGCAGCGCCTGATATTCTTCCTCGGTATGCATGGGGCCGGTCATTCTTCCTTCTCCTCGATGCGTATATCCAGCCCTTTCAGCACGTGTTCCAGGTCGGAAAGGTCGCCGATCAGGCGCTTCAACGGAAGGGGAAAGCTCTTTACCAGAGTGGGTGCCACCACTACATCCTCTTTTCGGGTGGCTTCCGGCTGCTGGTAGATATCGATGACCTCCAACTGGTAGCGTCCGGGCAGGTATTCGTCGCAGATGCGCTTGATGTTAGCGATGGCGCGCGCGGACTTCGGGGTAGCCCCGGTAATATACAGGCGAAGCACGACAACCTCTTTGCTTCTTTTTGCCGCCGCCTCTTCGATCTGCTTGATAATCCTGTCTTCCTGCGACTCTTCAGACATAACACCTCCCCCGTAGACTCACGCTCATACTCATACTCTTGCTCTTGCTCTTACTCTTACTCATACTCATACTCGTAAACAACCCCTCAAAAATACCGGGCAACATTATGCATTTTGCATTTTGCTATTTCATTTTTCATTAAGATTGTCGTGTTATCGGCTGGTCCGTTCGTTCACTTCCAACCCGACCAGTACGCGCTCTTTGTCCGAAAGGTCACCGATGATCTTGCGAATGGGCTCCGGCAGCTTGCGCACCAGCGTGGGGATGGCGATTATCTCATCCGCGCGCGCCCGCTGCGGCTCCTGCATCAGGTCGATCACCTCGATCTGGTACTTGCCCTGCAGGTGCTCCTCGGCATATTTCTTCAAATTGGCTAGCGCGGTGATCGACTTGGCCGTTTGGCCGGCCACGTACAGGCGCAGCTCCCACTCGGCGTCACCGGGCGGGTTGGTCGCTTCATCAGGCATTATTTCCGTCCCTTCTTCGTTCTCACCTTGCATCAGTTTTTCTCCTCTTCGGCTTTGCGGCTGCGTGCCATCGTGTCGCGCTCTTCTTGCACCGTTTTCAACCGGATATCTTCCCGTGTGGCCATCCGCTCGTACTCTTCCTCATCGGCGGCGAACTCGGCCTCGATGGCGGCGATCTGCGCCTCCTTCATTTGCCGCCGCCGCTCCAGCGCGTTGCGGCGGCTTTCCATTTCCTGCTCGCGCTCCAGCGCCGCGGCGCGCTCCTTGGTCTCCTGCGCCAGCCGCGCGGAGCCGGTCAGCACGCCTTCCGTGCCCAGAGAGGCATTCACCAGTTTGATTCCGTCCTTCGAGATGATAAATTCGCGTATCTGGTTCGAATGCGGCATGCCGCGCGATTTTAAAATGTGCAGGCCGCGGTTGCGTTCGCCGCCGATTTCGATGTCCCGCACCAGAATCCACGTGTCGATGATCGATGAGATACCCACATCGGTACTCTCCTGCGACCGGCCTCCATGGGTGAGGCTGGTGAACAGCGTGGTAATTCCTTCCGCCTTCAGGAAGTCCACCAGACGAATAAACATATCCTTGACTTCCGGGTTGTCCCCCACCGTGATGAAATTCGTAATCGGATCGATTATTACCACACTGGGAGCGAAGTCCTTGACCATCTTATGGAACATCGTCAAGTGCGTCTCCAGCCCGTACATGGTGGGGCGCAGCGAACGGATGCGGAGTAAATCCTTCTCGATGCACGGTTGCAGATCGATGCTGATCGAGCGCATGTTGCGGATGATTTGCCGCGGCGCTTCCTCATAGGCGACATAGAGCGCCTTCTCGCCTCGCCCGCACGCGGCTCGCGCGAAAGCGGCGGCCAGGCTCGACTTGCCGGTGCCCGCCGTGCCGGAAATTAGGATGCTGCTGCCGCGGTAATAACCTTTTCCGTCCAGCATCTCGTCCAGGTCCGCCACGCCGGTGGAGATGCGCTCGCTCGATACCTCATGCGCCAGGCCGATCGAGGTGATCGGCAGCACGTTGAACCCGTTATCCCCGATGATGAAGGGGTACTCATTGGTGCCGTGCTCCGAGCCGCGGTACTTCACCACGCGCAGCCGGCGGGTGGCTACCTGCTCGATGACGCGGTTGTCGAGCACGATCACGCAATCCGAGACATACTCCTCCAGCCCATGGCGGGTCAGCGTACCTTCGGCGCCTCGTTCCGCAGTGATAACGGCGGTCACGCCTTTGTTCTTTAACCACCGGAACAGGCGCCGCAACTCGGCGCGCAGGATGCCTTCGTTGGGAAGCCCGCCGAACAGCGACTCCAGCGTGTCCAGCGCGATCCGCTTCGCGCCTACGCTGTCGATGGCAAATCCCAGGCGGATAAACAGCCCCTCCAGGTCGTATTCGCCGGTCTCCTCGATCTCGCTCCGCTCGACGCGGATGTGTTCGATAACAAGCTTGTTTTCCTCTTCCAGCGTTTTTAAATCGAAACCGAGCGAGGCGACGTTTTTCGTCAGTTCATCCGGCGACTCCTCGAAGGAGACGAAAACCCCGTTCTCGCCGAACTGCGTGGCGCCGCGGACCAGGAACTCGATGGCCAGCAACGTCTTCCCCGCCCCCGCATTTCCCGCCACCAGCGTGGGCCGCCCGCACGGCAAGCCCCCGAAGGTGATCTCATCCAAACCGGCGACCCCGGTGGGGCATTTTACCACGGTCGGCAGATTCATCTTGGCATCAGAAGGAATATCAGACATCTCTTTCTCCCGGCACGATATGCATAATATACAATAGCAAACTATCCTGTTTCTGCCTAAAGGAAGCGTATCCCTTCAGCCTCAATTACAGCTTTGTCACATATCTCGCTCATTCACATTCTCGTGTTCATGCTCAAACACGAGTCGGACCTTTGAACGACTGTTTGTTTTGAGATACAGTGCCGTTTTGGTTGCCTGCGGGGACTTTTTCGAAGCGTAGCGAGGTGAAAGCCTGATACCTCTTGACATCATGTATTGCTCGAATAAGGGAGGTGAATTCGGTGGTTGAGTAGGCAGGTAAGCTGTATTATTTTTTCCACAGTCCTTGTGCCATATCGAAACCACCTCTGCGGCGGTACTCCGCGGCATGAGCGGTAAACCTGGTCGATCCCTCATTATTTCCCGTGAAACAACGTAACTATACCAGCTTCTCGATCCTCTTCCAATCCTCGACTGCCGCCCGCAGCGCCTCCTCCGCTTTCGGCCCACGCCGTTTGAAGCCGAGCTCGGCGGTCATCTCATCGAGGATCTCCTCGTCCGTGCGCAGCAGGCCGTCTGAATGCAGCCAGCGGATGAGCCGCACCAGCTCGCGGCGCGGGTAATCGGCAATGCCCTCGCGCCGCGCGAGGCGCGGCTTCGCTCCTCGCGCGGCAGCCGCGCCGGCCTGCGCCGGAGAGGCCGCGGGCGCGGCGGTCTCCGCCTCCTGCTCATCCCCGGCGTCGTCTTTGTCCGCCTGTGCCGCGGCTTCGCGGTAAGCGGCGGCGAGGCGCGCCAGTTCTTCCCCGCGCCGCATGTGCCAGTCGATGGCCCACAGCCGGGTGAAGCGCCAGCCCAGCCGCTGGAGCTGTTCCCGCCGCAGCCGGTCGCGGTCGCGCGCTGTTGCGGTGGCGACGTAGGCGCCGCCGTCAGTCTCTACCGCCAGCACCAGACGCTCGGGCCGCTCCGGGTGCGGGACGGCGCACTCCAGCCGGTAGCGTGAGCTGCCCCAGTTCGTGCGCGCCGGCACCCCCGCCTCCGCCAGCCCCGCCGCCACGTCCGCCAGGAAGGGGTCTTCCGCCTTCGCCGACTGCCGGTCCTCCAGCGACAGCCCGTTATGCGACGCGTATTCCAGGTAGCCGCGCAGCAGCTCCACCCCCCGCGCGGTGGAGCGCGCCGGATCCATGTCGTTGTGATCGAAGGAGGAGACCAGCGTCAGCCGCGTTCTCGCTCGGGTGATGGCCACGTTCAGCCGCCGCTCGCCGCCGGCGGTGAGCAAGGGGCCGAAGCGGTACGGCACTTTCCCCGACTTGTCCTTGGCATACCCGACGGAGAGGATGATGGCGTCGCGCTCGTCACCCTGCACGCGCTCCAGGTTCTTCACGAAGAACCGCTCGGCTTGCTGTTCGCTGAAGAAGTCGTCCAGCTCCGGGTGGCCGTCCAGCGCGTCGTCGAGGGCGTCCTGGATGCTCGCCGCATGCTTGATGCCCAGCGCAATCACGCCCAGCGTCTCGTGCGGCCGCTGCTGCGCGTGCTCCAGCACCAGCTCGACCACCCGCCGCACTTCCGCCGCCGAGCTGTCGGTGTCCTCCGTGCCCGGTTCATTGACCAGCACATGGCTCACCGCCACCGACTTGCCCACACCGGGGAAGGTGACCAGGCGGTCATCGTAGATGTGGTGGTTGGAGAAGGCGATCAACGCCTCGTCGCGGCTGCGGTAGTGCCACTCCAGCGACCACGGCTCCAGGAAGGCGGAGAGCAGGTCGAGCAGGCTCTCGAAGCCCTCGGTCGGCGCGGCCTCCTCCGCCGGCTCGTCCGCTTCGCCGGGCATGAAGAAGATGGTGGGTGGCAGTTGGTGCTTGTCGCCGGCCACCACCGCCTGCCCCGCGCGCAGCAGGGCGGGCACCGCATCCTCCGGCAGCACCTGGCTCGCCTCGTCGAAGATCACCACGTCGAAGTAGCGACGGTCGGCGCCGAGGAGCTGGCTGACGGACAGCGGGCTGGCCATCCAGCACGGGCACAGGGCGGTAAGCACGTCCGGAGCCTGGGACAGCAGCGATCTCAGCGGCAGGTGGCGTGTCTTCTTCTCCGCCTCGCGCCGCACCAGCGCCTCCTGGTCGGGGAAGCGGTTCATCACCTCCACGGCATGCTCGCCGTGTGCTCGCCGCACCCGCGCCGCCGCGGCCTGCAGGCGCTGCCGGTCCAGTTCGCAGAACTCTTCCACGAAGCGCTCGTGCGCGCGCCCGTTGAAGCCGCCGATGGCCGCGTCTTCGTAGCGCGCCGCGTCCAGGCAAGAGGCGAGCCAGGCGTAATCGAAGATGCGCGGCCAGCGCTCGGGTTCCGGCCGGCAGGCGCGAATCTCCTCGACCAGCGGTTCGATACCGAGCTGTGTCAGCTCATGCTGCAGCTCACGCAGGCGGGGCAGGCGGAGCGGGGTCTGCCGGTCGGCATCGAGCGCGGTCAGCAACTGCTCCGTGTCGTCGAGGGAGAGGGTGAACAGCTTGTGTGCGGGCAGCAGCGGGTCGAGTGCAGCCAGATCGAAAACCGCCGCCTCCAGCGCCTGCCGCACCGCGCTGTCGACCGGTACCGGCGCGGAGGACAGGGTCCGCCAGCGATGAAGCTGCTCCGCCGCTGTCTGCAGCACCTGCAGTAAGGCCGACGGCTGCATATCCGCGCACTTCAGCGCCTCCACCCTGGCGCAGGCTGCCCGGTATTTGCCGTCGCCCAGCCGCTGCAGCCACCGCCCGACGGCGCCACTCCCGGAAGGCGCATAATCGGCGACCAGCGTATCCAGATCCTCGGCGAAGATCTCCGGACGGAAATGCCCCAGCGTCGCCGTGATGTCGTTAAGCAGATCGACGAGGTTGCGCAATTCGTTCAGCGTGGCCGGCGGGCGCATCTCCGGCAGGGAGACGAGGGCCGTGCGCAGTGCGGGCAGACGATCGCGCTGTAGCCGCTCTGCCAACTCCAGCGCGCGCTCCACCGCGGCGCCGTCCGGCAGCGCGGCTTCCGCCCACGGTGACGGGTCGGCGCCGGTGAGCAGGCCGCCGAAGCCGCCGGCCTCCGTCAACAAGGCGCGCACGCGCTCCGCCGCCTTCGCGTCCAGCGCCGCCAGGTGCGCACCGCGCCAGCGCGTCTTGCCCTGCTCTTCCGGCGGTACGCGCAGCAGGCGGCCGAGGATGGCGAAGGCGCTCAATCCGGAGGGTAGGCGCGGGGTGTTCATGCGGGCGGCATGCTCGTTCAGCCGGCGCCGGCGTTCCGTGAAGCGCTCGTGCAACTCCTCGTATTCCGCGGGCGCGGCGTCGCGCACCAGCGCCAGGCTCTCCGCCAGCCGCTGCATCACTTGCCGGCGCGAGATGTCGGCGCCGTGCAGATCCAGCGCCAGCCGCCCGAGTCCGGCGCGGTCCAACCGGTTCAACACCACGTCCAATGCTGCGCGCTTTTCCGCCACGAAGAGCACCCGCCGGCCCGCCGCCACCAGCGCGGCGATCAGGTTGGCGATGGTCTGGCTCTTGCCGGTGCCGGGCGGACCCTGGATCACGCCGCTCTGCCCGGCCAACACGGCGGCAATCACCCGCTGCTGGCTGGAGTCGGCGTCGAAGACGAGGAACTCATCGTCAGGGGAGGTGCGGTCGAGGCTGGCCGGGTCCACCTCCGTGCGGTTGGCGGTGATCGCCGCGCGCGCCTGGCCGTCGCCGGCGAGGGCGGCGATCAGGTCATGGGCGGCCAGCTCGTTCACCCGCTCCTGCAGGTCCTGCACCATCGCCATCTTCTGGAAGGCGAAGTTGCCCAGCACGGCGCGGGCGTCGATGTTGAAGCCGGCCACCTCGCGCGCGGCTTCCGCCAGCTTCGCATACACGGCCACGGGGTCGAAAGGCTGGTCGTCAGGGGCGTCCAGCAGTCCTTCTTCGGTGATCTCGCAGCCGAATTGATCCGCCAGCACGTGCAGCAGCACCAGGTTGACCTGCGCTTCGCCGGTGCGCTGGAGGGCAAAGCCACGCCCGTCCCGCCCGTGGCGCTCGATGGCCACCGGCACCAGCAGCACCGCCGCCGCCGGCGCCCGTCCCTCGTCCTCCGTCGTCCACGTCGCCAGTCCCAGTGCGAGGAAGAGGGTGTTCAGGCCCTTCTCCTCCAGGTTCGCCAGCGCGCGGCGGCGGATCTCCTGCACGTTGATGCCCAGCTTGCCGGGGTCCGTACTGGGGAGGAGGCGAGTGAAGGAGACGGTGACAGGTCGGCCGCCGTCAGGTCGAGGGTGCCGCGGCTCAGGTCGCGGAAGAACAGCAGGTTGTTGCGCCGCGACAGGTCATACAGCCGCCGCACCCACCCCTCGCACGCCCGCGTCACCGCCGCCGCACGGGCATCCCCCGCCGGCACCCGGTGCCCCACTGCTTCGGACGAAACGCTCATGCACCTTCTGTTCCACGTCGAGGGGGCGGATTCCTGCGAGATAAGAGAGCGGTGAAAGGCACATTCCAGTCTGGAAGGGTGCGAGAGCCCCGCCTGAATCCGAGAAGGCTTACCGATTAAAGGTGGGGCTCTCGCACCCTTCCAGACTGTGAATGTGCTCTCCACCGCTGATTTACAAAAGGGACAAACCTCTATCCTTCCACGGTGAAGGTGCCGGACAGGTCGCTGACCATCACCTGGAATTCGCCCGGCTCCACCACCCAGCTCATCTCGTCGTTGAACAGCTCCAGATCGTCCCGGCCGAGGGTGAAGGTGACGGTTTTGCTCTCGCCGGGCGCCAGCTCGATCTTTTCGAAGCGGCGCAAGGACTTGACGGGGGTAGTGACGGAGCTGTAGAGATCGCGCAGGTAGAGCTGCACGACTTCCTTGCCCGCGCGGTCGCCGGTGTTGCTGACGGTCACCTTCACCGTGACCGAGCCATACGGCGAGATGCGCTCCGGCGAGATCGCCAGCTCGGAGTAGGCGAAGCTGGTGTAGCTCAACCCGTACCCGAAGGGAAAGAGCGGGGTGGGCGAGGAGAAGACGTAGTCGCGGCCCGGTGTTTCCGGCGTGCCGGGGCGGTGGTAGTAGCCGCCGGCAGAGGGCTTGTGGTTGTAAAATGCCGGGACGTGGCCGGCGCTGCGCGGCACGGTGATGGTCAGCTTGCCGGAGGGGTTGACGCTGCCGAAGAGGATCTCCGCCAGCGCGTGGCCGCCTTCTTCGCCGGGGTACCAGGCCTCGAGGATGGCGGGCACCTGCTCCGCGATCCACTCGCTGCTGATGGGGCGGCCGTTGAGCAGCACCACGATCACCGGCGTGCCGGTCTCCGCCACCGCGCGCACCAGCTCCTCCTGCACGCCGGAGGGAGAGAGCTCGGTGCGGTCGTACCCCTCGCCGCAGGTGGCGCTGCCGGTGTCGATGCCCCAGCCGGTGCCGCCCAGCGCGTGGCTGGTCTCGCCGATGCAGATCACCGCGGCGTCGGCGGCCTTTGCGGCCTCCACCGCTTCCGCAAAGCCGTCTTTCGACAGGCCGTAGAGCTCACATCCCTTGGCGTAATGAATCTCGGTCTCGCCCGACACCGCGGCTTTGATCCCCTGCAGCGGCGACACGGCGCGCTCCACGGGACGGGTGTAGTCACCGAGTTGCGCCATCGCCGCGTTGGGGCCGATGACGGCCAGTGAGCGAATCCGCGGGCTCAACGGGAGGAGGTTGCTCTCGTTCTTCAGCAGGATGATCGACTCGCGGGCGATCTCGCGCGCCAGCTCCCGGTGCTCCGGGCAGTTGATCACCGTGAGCGCTTCCTCATCGGCATACGGATTTTCGAAGAGCCCGGCGGCGAATTTGACGTGCAGGATGCGCAGCACCGCGCGGTCGACCAACTCTTCGGGGATGACCTTGTGCTGCACCATGTCGATCAGGTGTTGCCCGAAGCCGAAATCGCTGGGCGCCTCCAGGTCCATGCCGGCTTCCAGCGCCAGCCGTCCGGCTTCCGCCGGCGTGGCGGCGGTGCGGTGCATGCTGTGCAGCATATCGATGGCGCCGTAATCCGAGTAGGTGTAACCCTTGAATCCCCACGCTTCGCGCAGCACGCGGGTGAGCAGCAGGTAGGATTGCGAGGCGGGCACGTCCATATATTCACTGTAAGCGGGCATCACCGACAGCGCGCCGGCCTCCACCGCCGCGCGGAAGGGCGGCAGGTAGGTGGTGAACAGGTCGCGCAGACTGCCGGCCACCGGCGCCAGGTTGACGCCGGCCTCCGGACTACCGTGGGCGGCGTAGTGCTTGAGGGTGCAGACGAGGTGCTCGCGGTCGATGCCCGGCCCGCTCCCCTGCATGCCCTTCACGTAGGCGACGCCGAAACGGCCGGTCAGATACGGGTCTTCGCCGTAGGTCTCCTCCACCCGGCCCCAGCGCGGATCGCGTGCCAGGTCCAGGTCAGGCGCCAGCGCCTGCGCCACACCCACCGCCCGCGCCTCGCCGGCGATCGCCGCGGCCATGGCGCCGATCAGCCGTGGGTTCCACGTGCTGGCCAGCCCGATGGCTTGCGGAAAGACCGTCGTTCCGTCCGACATGTGCCCGTGCAGACATTCGGCGATGACCAGCGCCGGGATGCCCAGCCGCGTCTCCTCGACCAGGTAGCGCTGCAGCGCGTTGACCGTGTTCGCGTTCGTCCGCGGGTCGCGGCGCGGGTCCTGCAGTGTGCCGATGCCCATCTCGCCGAAGGTCTCGCGGAGCGCGGCGGGGTCGACGTCATCGCCGCGCAGAAATTCCGCGGCGTCGCGCTGGCTCATCTGGCGCACCTTCTCCTCCAGCGTCATACGGTTGAGCAGATCTTGCGCGCGCGCCTGAGCGGGCTGCGAGGGGTCGCGGTAAAGAGCGTTCTCGGTCGGCATGGCTTCATCCTCCGGGTGATATTGTTCGGTTTAGCGATAACATCTCCTTCCGGAGATCTCCTGTCAGGTACCGAGTTGTCGAACATAAAAAGAAGTGCCCGGCAATAATATTGCCGGGCACTTCAGAGACCTTTCGGTGTATTGTCAACCATTATCCGATTGCGGCGACTTGGATACTTCCTGCATATGAGCCTTGACTTGTTCAGGGTCCGTGCTTGCGGATTCTGCGACATAGATGAGTTCGCTAAGCGAGTACCCCAAAACATGTGCAATGCTCTGCAGCATACACAAGTTTAACCTGGTCGTATTACGGTGCTCATTCTCGATCATTGAGATGCTCGATTGCCTGACGCCAGCGCGTTCGGCGAGCATCGCCTGAGTCATGCCACGCATTTTGCGTAAGATGCTGACGGTAACCCCCACACGTAGATGAATATCTACGTGTGGGGTCTTCTTCTGTCCCATATCGTCAAGTGAAGTTGTCCATCCCAATTCTTACCTCCTCTACAATGCGCAAATAGCTGATGATAGCTTCTTCGATTTCCTCAAAGGGATCACCATTCGCATATTGTGCGCATATGTGGTCCAAAAGCGAATTGAGTTCTTCGATTTTGACTGGGTCGCATTTCTCTAAACCCAGTTCGAGAAGCTTCAATTCGACATTGATTTTCGCCAGGCGGAGTGAAATTCGTAATTCTTCTCCGCTCTGCGGAACCTGTAACTTCGGAATAGATGCCATGTCCAATACTCCTTGTCATTGAAATATATGGACCCTGGCACCAAGACCCACCAGATGAATCAATTGTTATCGCTATGCGATAACTAATTAAGCCGGGAAATCGCCTTCATGAGCCAAGCTACCCGATATCAACCTTACTGTTCAGCAAATTTCAGGATATCGGTGTTGGCTCGTCAATGCATTAGTAGAAGTCATCTGCCAAGAATGAATTGATTTTATTTCCCGTCCCCGTGCCGTCCTGGGCCAAGCGCCCAGGATAAACACTGATTCCGTCTAGCGGGTCACATGCAGCTGTGCGACCCGGTAAACCATTGTCTTTCCTCCCATCGTCTGCCAGCTCAATGCACGAACTGACGAACCCATTCTCAACCTTGGCAATCAGCAGATCGCCATCGATCCAATACCCGAACGATTCGTTTGTTGGTGATTGGCCATCCCTCCTTAATACTTTGATGCCACACCTCTCAACGGTCATTGATAGCATGGGGAAAAGCTCATCGGATCGATCGCTTTTCATTTCCCCATGTAAAAGGTCCGGTAGATTGTCATACAAGTGATATGGCCAGATTCGAGAATCTCGCAGGTCTGATTCAACCTTCGTTTGAGTTTCGACACTGTGGTCGTCAGTCGCGACAGCGTTTTCCTCGATCTGGTGATCACTCGCAGGAGTTTCACCTGGCGTTGACACACCAGGTGCATTTTTGAACGGATAGTAGATCTGGAATGGGATTTCCAACACACCCAAACCAGCCGGATTGAAGTTGATTGGGTCCCTGTGCGGATGAAACCATTCGGTGAGGTTTGTTAATTTGAACAGATCGTCGTTAGCACCAACTAGTTCAGCATATCGATACGTCAGATGGTGAGACAGCTTCAGACGCCGATCGTCACTCGCAGGTTGGAGCAGGTATGCATTTAAACAAAGAGCTATCTGCCGGTCGGAGTACTTGGTATATTTCGTGAGTTGAGAGTACAACCTTTCGTATTTGTTCCAGATTGTATCGTCTGGCAATGTGGTAACCGTATCCAACTCTCTCTTGTAAAAGGGCCAGATAGGATCCTCTAGTATCTTTGGTAATGAAAACTGGTGTTTGTAATAATCTGAAAAAAACGTGCTGATGAAGTACGCTAAAGATGATTTCCCAGCGCTTGAAGTCACAAAAATTATTTTTCTCAACTGGTCTGAGGACATAGTGATATTGTCCACCTAAACCACGTTATTAGAAATGCGTTGGCGGGCACCGAATATAATTGAGCGCACGCCTGATAACGGCTAATTCCGTTATGCTGTCCAATTATCACATACTGTGATAATTGTGTCAAGTACTGTTGGTCAAGCCAATCACCCTAACACCAATCTTTTTTATGGCTTGCCCGGCAAGTATCCCTAAGCCAGACTTCTCGGACGACTCCGGTATTATGATTATATCCCCATACGGGTTCTTCTAACCGATGCAGGCACAACTCTTCCGTGCCCTTGCTTCTGGTTATAACGCCGGTCGGTGAAAACGATTGCCTTTCCCAATCAGCTCTCTATACATCAGTGAAGAACATAGCAGTGGGTGAAGTTTCCGCTCTCAGAGTATTTCAGCAGTCAAACATGACATGACTCCGCTCTTTTCCCCTGCCGCCGCCTTTTGCCCGACCAGGCCGACAAATCACCCCGGTGATGGAAGATGTTGGTTTTTTTATGCAATTATGAGGCGAAATATCCGCCATTATGGAAGCGGCACCAGCGCTGAGGGTGGCGACCGCACGTCAGCAACTTGGAACATGGCGTACGGCGACCTTTCCGCGAGTGGTGCCGACAACACGATATGCAGCGGAAAGGAGAGACAGCAATGAGCAGATACCTGCCGATGTTGCTGGCAGCGGCGGTGCTGGCGCTGGCGACCGCCGGCCTGGCGTATCCGAACTTCAACGGAGCGACGGGGATTATCAGCGTGCCCAACGCGACGATCCAGACGAACGGCGCCTTCTTCGGCGCGGCGGATGTCATCTTCTTCAACGACGCGGAGGTGAACGCGCGGGCCGTGCTGGGCTTGACGAGCAATCTGGAAGTCGGCGCCGTGTTGACGCTGGGCGACAATACGGGCTTCGGCGTGAGCGGCAAGTACCGCCTGCCGATGAACGCAGGCGCCGCCGCCTGGGCGTTGGGTCTGCAGTTCGCGGATTCCAATGATAGCGGCAGCGGCTTCCAGGCCTATGTCGTGGCGTCGCGCGCGCTGACCGGCGCGGGCACCGGCATGGACCTGATGGGCACCCTTGGCGCGACCTTCACCGACTTCGAAGACACCAGCGGCTTCCGGCCCTTCATCGGGGCGCAGTTGATGCTGCCGCAAGCCTTTGAGATTGACGGTGAATTCGAGCTGGAAACGGGCGATTTCACCGATTCGATCTTCTCGCTGGGCGTTCGCAAGCAGTTCTCCCCCCGCTTCGGCGGCGAAATCGGTTTGACCAATGCGCGCGGCTTCCTCGCCGAAGGCGACACCAGCGCCTTCATCGGGATCAACATCGCGCTGCCGGCGCCAGGTTAAAATATGGAAGGTTGGATGAATGGAAGGATGGAAGACTGAACTGGTTGTGCTGTGTCTGGTATAACTCACATCCAACCCTCCCATCTTCCAACGTTTGTTGTGCAGGGCCTGAACCCCCCGGTGCGGCGCGGGAAAGGATCCCGTGCCGCATCCTGTTGCGTTCTCCCCACATCCGTCCGTTCTCCGCGAAATGGCCCCCGCTTTGCACATGATCCCGCCGGCGATCCATCTACACTGCTGATGCAATACCCGAATGCATGGAAAGGAGAAGATCATGCCACTCGAGAAACATCTGGTCGTTCACCTGCAGGAGATGCTGGCGACCGAGCGGGATTACCGCGATTATCTGGCCGGCTGGTCGGATCAGGTCGTGAACGCGCAACTGCGATCCGCGGTACAGCACCAGATCAACGATATCCAGCAGGAGATGGACATCCTGCACCGCTGCATGGGGATACTGGGCGCCGCCCCGAAGGACACGCTGCATAGCCCGCTGGTGGCTGCCTTCCGGCAGGATGACCAGGAGACGATGCAGGAGATGCCCGATGCCACCCCGGCGGACATGGACGTGCATCTCTGCATCTCCGATATCAAGTTCGGGCACTCCGAGATCGGCGCGTATCAGGCAATGATCGACATGGCCAAGGCGCTGAACCGCACCGATGTGGTGGATCTGCTGCAGGACAATTTCCGCAGCGAGCAGCGCGACGTCCAGCAGATGCAGAATCTGCTACCGATATTGATCAACTTCGAAACGGGGCAGCAGGCGGCATAAGCTTACTATCTTGCTCTTGCTCTAACCTCTTGCTCTTGCTCTAAGCACCTCACGATCGAGAATTCGTGAGGTGCTTAGAGCAAGAGCAAGAGGTTAGAGCAAGAGCAAGATAGCCTGCGGTTGAAATTGAGAAGCCGCTCGTTCTCACATCCCCGGGAAGGGAAGCAGACACAGGCGCCGAATCATAGCGTAGACGTCACCTATGCTCACGCCTTCCGCCAATTCATCTGCTACGCTGTGCAACACACCGGCCGGCGCCGGTGCGGTCTGGCGCTGCCTGTTATTGGGGATACTCTTCGGCATTATCGGCATCGCGCTCACCATCGGGCTGTATATTTACAGCGGCCAGAGCACGTCGCACTACCTGCTCTACCATTCTCTGATCGAACTGTTCAGCGTCGGCGTCGGCGTGGCGATCTTCGCCATCGGGTGGAACACCCGGCAGTTCGCCGGCAACAGCTTCCTACTCGTCCTCGCGGTGGCGTTTCTCTTCGTCGGTCTCATCGACACCGTGCATACCCTGGCGTATAAGGGGATGGGCGTGTTCCCGGGCTATAGCGCCAACCCACCGACCCAATACTGGATTGCCGCACGTTATGTTGAAAGCCTGTCGCTGCTGTTTGCGGCGCTGGTGCTGTTCACCCAGCGGACACTTCGACCGTACCTGTTGTTCATCGCCTACCTGGCCGTCACGCTGCTGCTGGTGTACCTAATCAGCCCCGCCGGCATCTTCCCGAACTGTTACATCGATCTCCCCGGCGGGGGCGGGCGCCTGACGCCATTTAAAATCATCAGCGAATACGTGATCTGTGCCATCTTTGTGCTCGCCGGCGTCTTTGTCTGGTGGCGCCGTGATCGGCTCGATCCACAAATCCTGCACCTTATCATCGTCGCCATCGTCGTCAAGGTCGTTTCAGAATACAGCTTCACCCTCTACGGTGACGTCACCGGCTTTTACAACTTCGTCGGCCACATCTTCAAGCTGATCTTCACCGTCCTCATCTATCTGGCGCTCGTTCGCGCGTCGCTGCTGACGCCGTACCGGTCGATCTTCCGCGACCTCGTCTCCTCGCAAGAGCGGTTGAACAAGGAACTGGAAGAACGCCGGCAGGCGGAGGCGGCGCTGCGGCGGAGTCAGGAGGAGCGCGAGGAGCTGATGCGGACCATCTCCCACGATTTGCGCGCACCGCTGACCATCATTCGCGGTCACGCCGAGGTGATCCCCGAACTGCTGCAGATGGGAGTAGAATCCACGCCGGCGGTGCAGGAGAGCCTGGATGCTGTCCGGCGCAGCGTCGATGCGATGAACGCCATGATCCAGGATCTGGTGGATGCCGCGCGCCTGGAAGGCGGGCAGATCACCCTCGAACCGGCGCCGGTCCAACCGGCGGAATACCTTCCCGACCTGCTGCAGCGGATCAGCACCATCGTCGAAATCGGCCGGATCACGTTGCAGCTCAATCCCGACCTGCCCCCGGTGCTGGCTGACCGCAACCGGCTGGACCGCATCATGTTGAACCTGCTGACCAATGCGCTGAAATATTCGCCGCCGGGCAGCCCCATCGAAATCCACGCCGCCTGCGAGGGAGCGCAAGTCACCTTTTCCGTCAGCGACCACGGGCAGGGCATCGCTCCGGAGGACCTGCCGCATATCTTCGACCGTTTTTACCGCCCCAAAGCCGGGCGCAAAGCGGAAAGCGTGGGGCTTGGGCTATATATCACCAAAGGCCTGGTCGAGGCGCACGGCGGCCGGATATCTGCCACCAGCGAGCCGGGGAAGGGCTCGACCTTCACCTTCACGCTGCCGGTGGCGTAAGCAATCTTTTTTCTCCGCAGATTGAAATGATTGAAAAGAAAATTGACGAGTAAGGGAAGTCTTCCGATGGAGTAGGAACAAGGAGGAGAACGGCATTACTGATGAGCGTGGAGAACGATTACAGCCGATCACTTTGCCGGTCGCGCTTTCACTCCATCGGCAGCTGACCTGAATGGCTATTTTATCTTTTCAATCATTTCAATCTGCGGAGAAAAAAAGAACGAGGATGACGCATGAGTAACTTCACCCGCGACGAGATTCGTGCCGCCCTGACCGGGCCGATCGCTTCGATCCGCGTGCCCTTCCGGCGCGATGGGAGCCTGGATGTCACCGGATTGCGCAACGCCGTCGAGTTCGACATTGCCGCCGGCAGCCGCACCATGCTGCAGACCTACGGCGACAGCCTGCACTCGCTGCTCACCGATGATGAAGTGGGCGAGGTAGCGGGCATCATCGTAGAGCAGACGGGCGGCCGCTCGATGGTGGTGGCCGCCGACCGCCAGTGGAGCACGCCGCAGGAGGTGGAATACGCCCGTTACGTGCGTGAGCTGGGGGCTGACGTGCTGATGGTGCTGCCGCCGGATTGGGCTGCGTCGTGCACGGTGGATTCGCTGGTCGAGCACTACGCCGCGGTGGCGGCGGAGATTCCGGTGATGGCGGTGACTGCCGTCTTCATCGCCCGTGGCGCCAACTTCGGCCTGCAGGTGATCGAGCGGTTGATCCACGAAGTGCCGAACGTGGTGGCGGTGAAGGACGATTTCTGCGGCGAGTTCGGCCGCAAGCTCGCGTTGCTGGCGCACGAGTACATCGCCGTCTTCTCCGGCGGGTTGAAGCAGAACCACCTGGATATGTATCCCTACGGTTGTGACGGCTACCTCTCCACCTTCATCACCCTCAAGCCGGAGATTGCCCACGCCTACTGGGCGGCCATCGAGAAGCAGGACATTGCGGAGGCGCGTGACATCATCGCCCGCTACGAGATGCCGTTCTTCGATTATATCATGGCCTTACCCGGCGGTTTCGACGCCGGCATCCACGCCGCGGGCGAACTCTACGGCATTAGCGGGCGCTGGCGGCGGAAACCGTATTACAGCCTGAATGACGAGGAGATGGAGGGGCTGGCGGAGCATTTACGCGAGCTGGGGCTGTTGTAACGACCGCCCGCCCCCGGCCTTCAAAGGCCGGGCTATTATTAGACGCCGGCTGAAGCCGGCTTCTTCTTGAAGAAAGATGAATGTGAGCATGATTTTAAACACTGTGCTCGATTATCGTGTCGTTTCTCGCGAAGAGATGCTGGCCTGGCCGGTGGACCGCGATGAAGCACCGCCGCAGACGTGGACATCGGTCGCCTGGCCGGGGGATCAGCTCTTTCATGCGAATATCTGGCCGAATCGCATCGTCTTCGAGGTGAGTGAAGAAGGCGAAGTGGCGCGGGCGGAAGCGGTCTGGCGGCGCTCCGGGCGTTCGATCCGATTTCGCGGGATGAAGCTTATCGCCGCCGATACCGGGGAGGTAATCAAGGATGCGGTGGTCGTGCGGTATGACCAGGAGAGAATCGTCATCGATTTCCGGCCCGTTGCCGGTCTCGGTCGATACGATCTGTATTTCGGCGCTGTCGGGGAGCCGCGGTTCGCGCCGTCGGAGGAGTGGCTGCGGCAATTGCCGGCGAAAACACCCGTCATGGCTGTGCCGCAGGTGGTGGAAGCGCGCTGCCGGCTGGACAGCTTCGCGCCGATGGAGATCATCGCGCTGCCGGAGGAGGTGGAGGCGCTGCTCGCCAACCATCCCGGCGCGCCGTACCTGGTCTTCCCGGAGGATCGCGACCGCTCGATCAAGCTGACGCGGGAGATTCCCGCGCACTGGGCGATTAATGGCCCGCATGAGGAGGTGATCCTTCGCGCGGACCGTAACGAGTACCGCGTCTTTCAACTCGGCATATGGGCCTGCCGTAAGGGGGTGGCGGACATAACAGTGTTATGTTCCGATCTCAAGTCAACCGCTGGCGATATTATCCCCAAAGAATGGTTCCAGTGCCTCACCCTGGAGTCGCGCTGCCACAGCGCACTCATCGCCAAACCGAAGGGACCGTATCCGGTGCCGCAGGGGGGCGTGCGCGCGTTGTGGTGCGGGCTGGACCTGCCGGAGGAGCTGGCGCCCGGCGAGTATGCGGGGACGTTGACGGTGCAGCCTGTGGATCAGCCGGCATATTCGCTACCGCTGCGGGTGACCGTAACCGGGCACGTGGCGAAGGACCGGGGGGACCACGATCTCTGGCGCTTGAGCCGGCTGCGCTGGCTGGACAGCGACGCCGGCCTGTCCGATGCGGTATATCCGCCGTATACGCCGCTACGGGTCGAGGGGCGCGCCGTCTCCACCTGGGGGCATACGCTGCGGATTGATGAGAACGGTTTGCCGGACAGCCTGCGGGTGGATGGCCGGTCGGTGCTGGCGTCGCCGGTCGCGCTCACCGCGGCGGGCGTCCGGCCGGATTTCAGCGGCTGTGCCCTCACGGAAACGACAGATGGGCATGTCTGCTGGGAGAGCAACTCGGCGTTCGGCGAAGCGCATCTCAACGTGCGCGGGCGGGTGGAGTTCGACGGCTGCGCCATCATCACGCTGCAGATCACCGTTGAAGACGCCTGCCGGCTGGAGGACCTGGCGTTGAACCTGCGCTGGCGGCCGGAGCACGCCTGGCTGGCGGCGGGCATGGGCTACCGCGGCAAGCGTGAAGGCGACCGCGCCTGGCGGCACATCGCGCGCGGGGCGAAGGGCTTCGACCCGATGCTCTGGCTCGGTTCCATCGAAGCCGGCCTGGGGTTCGCCACCTGGGAGACGAGCCCATGGGAAGACGCCGCCCGCGCCGATGCGGCGCTAATTACCGAAAACGACGAAGCGGTCACGCTGCGGTTGAACCTGGGCATGCATGAGATCACGCCGGAGCACCCCTGGCAGATGACCTTCGCTCTCCTGCCCACGCCAGTGAAGCCGCCCGATCCGCGGCACTGGGACTTCCGGTATATGCACCTGGGCGGCGGCTTTTCGCCCGGCGAGCACGACACCCCGCAGAGCTTCCTGCAAGACAATTGCGCGCGGTTGGACGAAGCAGCGGCGATGGGGGTGAAACGGCTGAACCTGCATGACTGGTGGGGACCGGCGTTCAACTACCCCTGGCAGTGGGACGGCCCGGACAACCTGTCGCGGTTGACGGAAGAGGCGCATCAACGGGGGATGTTCGTGAAGGCCTACAATTCCGGCCGCGAGCTTTCCACCAATGCGCCGGAATTCTGGGGCATGGTCTACGAAGGCACGGGCTACGACTTCAGCGCCGACCGAGACGCACCGAATCCGCGCCTGCACGCCGCCGACGCCTGGCACGAGAACCACTTGCCGGACGGGCTGCCGAAGGGCTGGCCGCGGGTGCATGAGGCGGGCAACGAGCATGCGGTGCCGGTGAGCAACGCCACGCGCATCGGCAACTTTTACCTGGAATCCATGCGCTACATGACCCAACACTTCGGCACCGACGGCGCGTATTGGGACGGCGCGGACGGCCCGACCCTCGGCCACCGCGAGATGGCGAAGCGCTTGTGGACCATCTTCCGCGAGACGAAGCCGGAGGCGGCCACCGACGTGCACCACGGCAACACGCTGCTGGACTCACCCATCGTGCAGCACATGCTGGTGCTGCCGTTCATCGACAGCATCTGGCACGGCGAAGGCTTCCCGTATGATGCCTTCGACCCGTGGGCGTGGCTGGTGGAGATCGCCGGCCTGCCCTTCGGCGTCCCGTCGGAACTGCTGGGTGGCGAGGAATACTTCGGTCGCGCCATGCTCTTCGGCATCTGGCCGCGCATGGGCTGGTGCGCCGGCACGGAGAAGCAGGAGAAACTGTGGCAGTTTTTCGACCGCTTCGACATCCGCAATGCGGAGATGCGCGGCTGGTGGACAGACAACGGCGTCACCCTCGACCGCCCGGATATCAAAGTGACCGCCTTCTGCCATCCGGAAAACGGTGTCTTATTGGTCATCGGTTGCTGGCACCAGGAAATCGCCGCCTGGATGGAGATGACGCTGGACGTCTCGCTGCTGCTCGACCGCGGCAAGCTCGGGTTGCCGGGAGGGGAACTGCGGGCGACGGATATCCTGACAGGCGAGGACGTCAATATCAGCCGGTCGGTGTTGTTGCCGGATCATAAAGCCGGCCGGATGCTGTGGGTACGGTAATCGAATTTGCACCCGCCGTTCGTAGTAAGCCACGCAGCCGCAGCGGAGTGGCGTCGTGGTTAGGTAAGCTTGCCTGTCAACGAAGCCACTCCGCTGCGGCTGCGTGGCTTACTACGAACGGGCTTGCCTATTTTCGGAGGTCACGTGCCATGTTATCTCGGATTTCGCACATCCGCTTCGCCCTCCAGGGGCCGGTGGCCGGTTACCTGGAGGGCGTAAGCCGGAACTGGTTGACGGTGGCACCGGAGTCCAATCCGGCGATGCTGGAGATCTTTCGCGACCGCGACCGGCGGCCCTTGCGCGACCTGCTGCCGTGGTCGGGGGAGTTTGCGGGCAAGTACCTGACCGGCGCGGTGCAAGTGCTACGGCTCACCGGGGAAGCGGAACTGCGATCATATCTGCAGGGGTTCGTGCACGAGATGATCTCACTGCAGGCGGAGGACGGTTACCTGGGCCCGTGGCCGCAGAAGTCTCGGCTGACCGGGCAAGCGCCGAACTGCAAGGACACCTGGGACGCCTGGGGGCATTATCATGTCATGCTCGGCCTGTTGCTCTGGCATGAGGAGACCGGCGATGCGACGGCGCTGGCGTGTGCGCGACGGATCGGCGACCTGTTTTGCGATAGGTTCCTGGGCGAGAAATTCCTGCGGCTGGTAGATACCGGCAGCACGGAGATGAACCTGGCGCCGGCGCACAGTCTCTGCCTGCTGCACCGCGCGACGGGCGAGAGCCGTTACCTGGAGCTGGCCCGGCAGATCGTGGACGTGGAGTTCGCCGCCAAGGATGCCGGGGGCCACTACCTGGCCGGCAATTACCTGGAAGGCCCGCTGGCTGGGCAAAGATTTTTCGAGCTGCCGAAGCCACGCTGGGAGAGCCTGCACCCGATCATGGCGCTGGCCGAGCTTTACGATCTGACCGGCGAAAAGCGCTACCTGATGGCGTTTGAGCGCATCTGGCATACCATCGCCGAATATGACCGGCACAACAACGGTGGTTTCTCCTCCGGCGAGCAGGCGCAGGGTAATCCTTATCATCAAGGTGCCATCGAGACCTGCTGCACCATCGCCTGGCTGGCGCTGACGGTGGAGATGCTGCGGTTGTCCGGCGACCCGCGAGTGGCGGATGAGCTGGAGCTGGCCACGCTCAACTCGGTGATCGGCATGCACTCGTATACCGGGCGTTGGGCCACTTACAATACCCCGATGGACGGCGTGCGCAAGGCCAGCGCGCATGACATAGTGTTCCAGTCGCGCGAGGGATCGCCGGAGTTGAACTGCTGCAGCGTGAACAGTGCCCGCGGCTTCGGCATCATCAGCGACTGGGCGCTGTGCCGGGACGCGGACGGGCTGGTGCTGAACTGGTACGGTCCCGGCCTGATGACGGCCAACCTGCATGGCAATGACGTCACACTGACACTGGACACCGATTACCCCCGCGAAGGTCACGTGGCGCTTTTCGTCTCACCGGCGCGGGCGGCGGAATTCACCCTCAAGCTGCGCATCCCGCGCTGGTCGAGCGTCACCTCGGTCTGCGTCAACGACACGGCGGTGACCGGCGCTGTCCCCGGCAGTTACCTGGCGCTGTCCCGCCGCTGGCAGGCGGATGACCGGGTGGAGATCGAGTTCGATTTCGGGTATCATGGCTGGGTTGGTCAGGAAGAGTGCGTCGGCAAGGTGTCACTGTACCGCGGCCCGCTGCTGATGGCCTACGATCGCCGCTTTAATGATCTGGACCCGGACGATGTGCCGGTGCTCGATGCGGAAGAGCTCGACGGGAAATCCATCACCTGGCCGGGCCGTATTCCGCCCATGCTGCTGCAGGAATTCACCGCCGTTGATGGAAAGATACCGCGCCTGTGCGACTTCGGCAGCGCCGGCGAGGGCGGTACGCCGTACCGGTCCTGGCTGAGAATTGACAACGCCGACCGCCTGCCGCAGTATTTTGGCGGGAAGGTGGCGGAAAAAGCGAAAGCGTAACCCCTGAGATCGCAGGGACAGAGGGGACACATGGTTCACGTGAGCCTTGATTTAACTGCCTGCCGCATCCGGCAGCATCGCCTGCGCGAGCGGTTGCAAGAGCAGCATCTGGATACCGCGCTGATCATGGATCGGCGGCTGGTGCATTACTTCACCGGGTACTGGCATTATTCGTCCAACAACGTGGTGGCGGCGGTGGTGCCGGTGGAGGGGCCGGTGACGGTAATCGCGCCGACGAAGGTGGAGCGGGCGGCGGACCAGTCGCTGGCGTACGAGGCGAATAAATTCTGCACGCTGGTGGACGACCAGGTAGGGGCGCTGCTGGCTGTCGCCCGGCCGTTGCTGGTGGGCGCGGTGGGCAGCGACTGGCGGTTGCCGGACACGACCGATCTCAAGCCGACCCTGTATGCCATGCGGCGGGCGAAGGATGTGGACGAAGTGGCGATGATCCGCAAGGCCATCGCCTGCTGTGACGCCGCCTATGCGGCGGCAAAGGATCTGCTGCAACCCGGCGTGACCGAGGTGCACCTGTATGCGCAATTGCTGGCGGCGGCCAGTGAAGAGGCGGGCGAGCCGATCGGCGATTTCGGCAACGACTTCCAGTCCGGCACCCCCGGCGGCCTGCCCCGGCAGCGGACGGTGGAGGGTGGCGAGATGGCCATCTACGACCTCACCGCTATCTACCGCGGCTACTGCTGCGACCTGTGCCGCTCCTTCGTGGTGGGCGGCCAGTCGTCGGTGGCGCAGCGGGAGGCGTACCGGCTGATTATGGATGCGCTTGCGCACGTCGAAGCGAAAGCCAAGCCGGGGAAGAGTTGCACAGAGCTGTATCAGGAAGTCTACGCGATGCTCGACGGGCAGCACGGCTGGCGCTTCCAGCACCACCTCGGCCACGGCATCGGCCTCAACCCGCACGAGGCGCCGCGGCTGAATCCGAACTGGGACGACGTCTTCCAACCCGGCGACACCTTCACCGCCGAGCCCGGATTATACGGCGAAGAATTGAAGGGCGGCATCCGCATCGAGCAGAATTACCTGGTGACGGAGAAAGGCGTGGAGCGGCTGAGCCAATTCCCGACCGAGATCGCATAATATTCTTTGCGTCCTTTGCGTCCTTTGCGTGAAATTTACAGAGTTTCACGCAAAGGACGCAAAGGACGCAAAGATAACGTTTTGGAGGATAACATGCAATCGTTTACTATTAATTTGGAACAAGCCCCCGCCGATCTTCGCGACGGGCTGGCCGCCGTGATGGCGGATTTTCCGCAGCGGTTTAACGGCGTCGTGCCGGTGAACTTCGTCGCTGATCCGACGGTGAAGGGCCAGCGCGTGACGGTGGCGGGCGGCGCCACGGTGGTCTACGGGCGGACGGTGGACGCTTTCCGGGCACTCGGGCGGCTGCTGGGGATGGAGCGGGCGGAAAGCTTTGCCGAGACCGCGCACTTCGACACCGTGGGCGTGATGTTCGACTGCTCGCGCAACGCGGTGCTGAATATGGACGGGGCGAAGAACCTGCTGCGCCGCTGCGCGCTGATGGGCATCAACGCCGTCATGCTCTACACTGAGGACACCTACGAGGTGCCGGGCGAGCCGTTCTTCGGGTACATGCGCGGGCGCTATACGCACGACGAATTGAAGGAACTGGACGATTACGCGGCGGCGCTGGGCGTGGAGATGATCCCCTGCATTCAGACGCTGGGCCACCTGGAGCAGATCCTGCAGTGGCCGGCGTATGAGGACATGCGCGACGTGCCGGGCGTGCTGATCGCCGAGGAAGAGCGCACGTATGCGCTGGTGGAGAAGATGATCGCCGCCGCCAGCAGCCCGGTGCGCTCGAAGCGCATCCATATCGGCATGGACGAGGCGCACGGCGTGGGCACCGGCCGCTACAAGGAGCGGCACGGCGAGAAGGCGCCATTCGACGTGCTCAACGCCCACCTGGATCGCGTGCTGCAGATCTGCCAGGCAAAGGACCTGCGCCCGATGATCTGGAGCGACATGTATTTCCGCCTGGGCTCGAAAACAGGCGATTATTATGACAAGGAGACGGTCATCCCGCAGTGGGCGATCGACCGCATCCCGAAGGGCGTGGACCTGGTCTACTGGGATTACTACCACGCGGATGTCGACTTTTACCTGGACTGGATCGACCGCCACCGCGCGCTGGGGTCGGAGCCGGTGTTCGCCGGCGGCGTGTGGACCTGGGGCCGCTTCTGGGCCAAGCTGCCGTATGCCTTCACCATGACCCACGCCAGCATGACCGCCGCCCGCCAGAAGGGCATCAAGGACGTCTTCACCACCGTGTGGGGTGACGATGGCAACGAGGTGGACAACTTCTCCTGCCTGCCCGCGTTGCAGCTCTTCGCCGAGTACGCCTACGCCGACCAGGTAGACATGGCGCAGGTGGCGCGCAACTTTGCCGGCTCCTGCGGCGCCGACTTCGATGCGTATGTCAACGCCTCGAAGATCGACTACTTCGCCTTCCAGAACGACGGCACCGAGTCCTACAGCGCACACAGCAAGTGGCTGCTCTACGAGGACGTGCTGCTCGGCATTGCCGACCCGATGATCGAGGGGCTCGACCTGAAAGATTATTACAGTAAGCTGGCGGACGAGCTGCAGGTAACGGCGGACAAGGGCGGCCTGAACGCCCGCGTGCAGTTCCCCGCGCTCATCGCCCGCGCGCTGTCGTTGAAGACGCACCTGCGCCGCGAGCTGCAGGCCGCCTACCTGGCCGGCAACATGGCGGCGTTGAAAGATCTCGCCGACGGCGAGGTGGCGGAGCTGCGGCGGGTAGTGGATGAACTCTGGCGCTGCCACCGCGCCATGTGGCTGGCGACGTATAAGCCCTTCGGCCTGGAGGTCATCGAGCAGCGCTACGGCGGCATCCGCACCCGCCTGGAAAGCCTGGCGATGCGTCTGAATTCTTATCTGTCAGGCGAGATCGCTGACATCCCGGAGTTGAAAGAAACGCCGCTACGCTTCACCGCGCAGCCCATCGAAGAGATGTGGCTGCCGTTCCGGCGGGTGACGACGGCGAGTTGCATAAAATAAAGTCTGGGAGCGCGGACCTCCGAGTCCGCGCGTGTTGCTTAATCAACCACATGCGCGGACTCAGAGGTTTGTGTTCCCAGACCTGGCAAGTGTAATACCGGGTGCTTACATATGAGCGATAATACAATAACTCACAGGAGAAAATCACGATGGATAGTGAAAAAGAAGAATGTAGCATAACTAAAAAGAAGGCGGGGGTAACAAAACTGATCATTGGTATCGCTCTGGGTATTGTTGCATTCGGGCTCATCGGTGATTTTTATGCGCGACTATTAAATTATGCTCAGACGCCGCGTTGTATAAGGAATCAACGCTATATTGCACAGCAAATTCAACTGGATGCCAAAGACCATGCCGGCCATTACCTTAAATCATTGCGAGAGCTGGATTATGTCATACCGGAGGATAGACGCTATTGCCCCAAATACTACTTTTATTTCCTGCATACAACCAGTACCTATGTATTTAATGGGCATCTAGCCGGCAAGGAAGTGCCCGATGCATATCCAGAACGGACGATACTTACCGCCGAAGGAAAGCGCAAGGGCATGGCATTATTTTATGACCCGTCGGATATGGATTTGAGAAATCATGGCTCGGTAACCTTCCTTGACGGTCATTACGCGCGCCTCGACCGGGAGAGCATATCAACGCATTTTCCGGCTAATGGAACAGTCACCAAAGACACCTGGTTCATTCAACCGCAGGAAGAGCAGTCCCGCTGATATGGTCGCGCGGACCTCCGAGTCCGTGCGTGTTGCTTAACCAACCACACGCGCGGACTCAGAGGTCCGCGCTCCCAGCTCTACACCGCCGCATCACGTCGCGCAACTGGCTGCGGGTGAGGGCGTCGCGGCTGTCGAGGCCAGGGAGGGGGTAGTCGTAGCTGATGGGGAGGTAGTAGGAATCCAGCTCATCGGCGGCTTGTTCCGCATCCTGCCAGGCGCGGTTTGCTCCTTCGTCATCGTGGCGGAGGAGGGCATCGTGATAGGTCACCAGCGCCGTCATGATGCGCATGGTGTCGATGCCATAACGCAGCAGCCGCCGGTCCTCGCCCAGGCGCAGCTCGTATTGCGGCTCCTCTCCGTCCTCCCGGTTCTTCCGCTGGCAATCCTGGACAAGGTGCATGGCGCGGCGCAGCAGGATCAGCGCGCGCCGGCCGTCCTTGATCGCCCCTTTATCGTCTTTCAGGTGCTCGTCGAGCTGCAGCGGCTTTTCCGGCGCCGCGCCGTCCCACGAGAGCAACTGCGACAACACGCTATCCCCGCGCCAGGCGCGCCAACTGGCCACCGTCAGCCAGGCCTTTTCGATCTGTGAGTAAGCCTCGAACATCCACCGGGTATACGGACCGTACCAGAGTGCAAAATATTCGCCGAGGAAGACCAACACATCAGTCTCCGGATCCCACGCGAAGCGGGCGAAGAGGAGCTGCGTCAGCGTGCGCATGCCCCAGTTCACCATCGGCAGGTGCATATACGTCATCCCGCGCGCGCCCAGCGCATGATAGGCGCACAGGTCGCGGGTGATCCGCGTGGTGAAGAGCAGGGGCAGGTCTTCGAATTTGCTGACATTGTAATATTCGCCGATAACGATGGGCAGCGAAGGGGACTGCGCGAACCAGCTCTTCAATGCCTGGTGATATCGCCGGTTGATGCCGCAGCTCTCGTCGGCGAAGTCGTGGGCGTA
>Ga0172370_10002361_pt1 | contig 27322 bp, 28 predicted proteins | sample LakKiv5m_FD_114538 | JGI IMG/M metagenome (GOLD analysis project Ga0172370, IMG submission 114538) | Freshwater microbial communities from Kabuno Bay, South-Kivu, Congo - kab_022012_11.5m | ecosystem: Environmental > Aquatic > Freshwater > Lake | place: Democratic Republic of the Congo...
GAATTGATATTCGTCATAATGCCTTAATTGTACCACCACCTCGCTTACGCGTGCAGGGGGATATCCCCCTGCAACCCCCTTAAGTTGTAGACTGCGGCAGAGACCGCAGTGTGAAATTATTATTTAACTATAATTTCGCGCGATAATTTGAAGCAACAAGGGTGGCTTTTAATTTTGATAAATTTTTCACGACACTAATAATAACTTTAGGAATTTTTTTTAAAGGCAGTCCGCGGGATTGGCTTTGTCTTTGCCGATAAGTTATCGGCACTTCTTTAAAATAAAAACCGCTATAAATGCTGCGCAAAACAATTTCAGAGGCAATCAGCTCTTTATTAATCCAATTTTCATTAAATATTTTACCCACCACTTCCCTTCCATATATCCTGAATCCGCAATCCGAATCTTTTACTTTTACTTTAAAATAGACGGAGAGTAGTTTATTATATCCCCATGTCAATAATCGCCGATAAAGCTGATCAGTGCGGTTGGTTTTAACGCCCACGATTATTCCATCGGGCTGGCGGTAAGGATAAAGCTTCCAGAAATCATTCGGCTCATGCTTATTGCCTGTATCGCTAAAGAATACATAAGGATTTTTAGCCAGCTGAAACGCGTCCCGCAAAGCTTTTGTATACCCTTTGCGTTCTTCGCTAGTGGAATGAATTATGCCTAACTCGGTTATCAAACGGTGAATTATTTGTTTAGTGCCGTCACGACTGCCATCCTCCGCCACGATTAATTCCGAGCCCGGGAGGCGCGCCACAATTGTTTTATAAATCTCGCGAATTTCACTCTCAATGGTCCCGGCTTCATTATATACATTTATAATTACCGATACCGGCTCTAGTGTTTCTGAATTATTAATTTTTATATCCTGCATATTGATAAATTTTTATACCATTATTTTCATATACTAAATCGCCTAAAAATATATCTGTCGGCTGGGCATTATTAAGTGTTTTATCTATATATACATAATCAATTCGGTATGGGATTTGGTATTTTGATAAATTATTCTTCATCTCATGATACTCACTGACTTTTTGCTGATAAACTGCATCCGGTAAAACACGATTGCTTTCTCCTTTAAAATAACTATTAAATGAACTATCCGTTAAATATTGATCGTGGAATAAATGCGTTAAAATATATTTATTGGGGCTGATTGAATCCGCGAAACTTTCCTCGGAAACATTAAATATTAAATTAATAGCTATGAAACGACTCCATATTTCTTGATTAGGCGCTAATGAATTGATGCCGCTTGGATAAAAAACTTTATTATGAGTATGTAGCAGTAAATCAACGTTTGTTTCCGGCGATAAAGCGGCCACAACCGATGCCTGCTTAGTATTCGCCGCGAGCCATTGATAGCTATCCAGGTAATTTTTGCTGATGATATGATCGTTGGCATAATTTTTACTATATAAAAATTGCGCGTATGCTTGGCCGCATAATAATAAACTAGCTGCCAAAACAGTCGCGATAATAATGGGCGGTTGGAAACGCTTTAAGGAATATTTACAATACGCCCACGCGATGATCGCCGACCAGCTTATAAACAACGGAACGAATAACTCACGATACCAATGGTCAGGCTGGGGATTTATGCCGGTAATAAGCTGTAAATTTAAAACTGCTATGATGGGTAAAATTAGGCCGCTTAAATATACCCATAATGTTAAATTTTTTTTATTCAGAATCAGCCATAATATAATAACCCACAAAATACTGCGAATATAAGTCTTCCAGGTGAAAAATCTAAATAACCGGCCGCTTTCAACTCCGATGCGGGTAATAATATCTTGATATTGAGGCAAAGATGACAGTACAAACATATTAAGCCAATAATAAGCGGAGCAAAACAAAGCGATTAAAATAATGGATAATATGGTTTTTGCCTGCTGATAATTTTTTTGCAATAAAAAAATAATGCCCATAATGCCAAGGCCGCTTAGCACATAAACCCAGTCGTAGGTATAGGTATAAAAAAGACTGCCCGCGCTAAGGCCAGCCAGTATTACATTCAGCCGTCGGCTGTCTTTCAGCGACCGGTAAACAAATAAAAGCGCGCTTAAATAAAAAATATAAGTTACATTAGGATACTCAAACCTGGCAAGAAACAGCGAGTCGCTAAAATTTAAAAAAGGCAATAACTTATAGCCTAGCGATTGTAAATTGTCCAAAGACAAGGGAGGTATTAATATCCCTGCAGTAGGCATAAAAATAAAAATAATCGCCCCGAATATAGCCCCCCACTTTTTTTTAAATATATCCCTTAAAAGCAGGTACATCAGCCAAAAAATAATTATCGGCAATAAAAAATCAGCTATAACAAATGCCCTTGACAACGAGCCTGCGCCTAAAGCGATTAATGACAAAGCATAGGGATTAATAATCGGCAGAACCGACGGTCCTTTTATATATTCAGCTAAACTTATATCCCCGCCGGCGCCCATGCCGAGGTAGGCTGATTGCGCTCGCGGTCCATAGGTAATTGCCTGGTCAAACTCTGTTTTAAAGTTAACTGGATAATAGTCGGCATTATTTATAAATTTAGGCATTAAAAAATGGTGGCTTACATGTATAGCTCCAACTAAAAATGCGACAATAATTAACACTAATTTATGAATGCTAAAATTATATTTATTCATCATAAATTTTATCTGCTGTTTCATTATAGACTGGCAAAGATTTATAATTAATTTTTCCAAAAGACTAACCTAAAAAAATGCACGAGTAGCATCTTCTTATTTGGGGCTTTTAATCCTAGTCTAATAATTCTCCAGGGAGAGAAAAAATGAAAATACGCTTTTTTTATCATTTTTTCCAATTCCTGCGAGCTAATCTTGCTTAAGTTAGGAAACTCTTCTTGGCTGAAAGTATAAGTATATGCCTCCGGCTTATTGCTTAAAGTAAAACCCCTGTTAACCGCCATTTTATATAATTCCGTGTTCGGATAGGGAGTGACCTTAAAAAATGTGGCCATATGCAATTTTAAATGACGGGCAAACTCAATAGTCCTCATCATCTGCTCTTTGGTTTCGTCTAAAAAGCCAAGCATAAAATAACCGGTTGTTAAAATTCCTTTTTTAGTGGTCAAAGCAACGGCCGCCCGTACGTTATCTAAATTAAGATTTTTATTAATAAATTTTTGTATATCTTTATCCCCCGATTCTATGCCGAAGCAAACGCTGTATACGCCCGCTTTTTTCATTTTATCCGCCAACTCCTCGTCAACAAAATCAGCCCTGATTCCATTTGGAAAAGATATTTTGATTTTTATCCCCGAGTTAATAATAAGATCCATTGTTTTTTTCGCCCGAGGCAGGTTGATATTAAAAGAATCATCTAATATTTGTATTTCTTTTATGCCATATTTATAATATAATAATTTTATTTCCGCTATAATATTTTCCGGGCTGCGGTATCTTATGACTTTGCCGAAAATTTTATGGCAATATATGCAATGGAAAGGACATCCTCGGGAAGTAAAAATTTGCGCAACCCTGTCTTCAGCCTTAAAGAAAGCGTGCACATACCGGTTATTGACATAATTTTCAATATTAATTAAATGATAGGCTGGGAACGGTAGATCATCCAGATTCTTAATTTGCTCTCGGGGACGCGTCGCTTTTATTTCCCCATGTTCTTTGTACATAATGCCGTCAATAGTAGCTGGGATTTTGCCGGAAATAATTTCAGCTAAAGTGATTTCCCCTTCTCCAATAGCCACATAGTCAATAAACAGTTTGGCTATCATTTCCGTTGGGTTAGCTTGGGCATGCGGTCCGCCGGCGATAATAACGCAAGCAGGCTGTATTGATTTGACAAATTCACATATTAAATACACACTTGCAGATAGGTATGTTAAACACCTGATGCCAAAAAAATCAGGCTGAAATTCAGCTATAATCTCTTGCAATTTTTGGCGGGAAACATTATCGGCTTTCATGTCCACGATTTTTACTTCATGCTCTTTTTCAATGTATGACGCCAGATACATCAACCCCAGTGGCAAAGGTGTCGCCTTTTCTGTCTCTGAGGGAGGATTGCATAATAAAACTTTCATATGGAATAAATTTAAAAAACTAGTAATTTTAAATATAAATTAACTATAGTATATAATTATAAAAATAAATAATCAATTGAATTTTATTTTAAATTTTCTCTTGCCAGCGCCGATAATCTATGATAAGTTAATGATGTTAAACTGTTAAAATCCAATAATTTTAACTAATATGATAATAACGCGCACTCCCTTTCGCTTGCAACTAGGAGGCGGATCAACAGATTTGCCGGCTTATTATGAAAAGTACGGCGGCTTTATTTTCGCGGCGGCCATTAATTTGTATATGTACATAGCGGTTAACCGCGGACCGATTGATGATTTAATCAGATTAAAATATAGCGAGAGTGAAGAAGTAAGTAATCTGGCTGACATAAAAAATGGCTTTATCCGCCTAGCTCTTCAATATACCGGCATCGGTAAAGGAGTGGAAATAACTTCAACAGCTGATATACCCGGCGGAACCGGTCTGGGAAGTTCAGGCAGTTTTTTAGTGGGCCTTTTAAACGCACTACATTCCGCTAAAGGAGAAAATGTAAGCTATGAACAGTTAGCTGAAGAAGGATTTGAAATTGCAGCCCGCCATTTAAACTTACCGGACGGCAAACAAGACTTCTATGCCGCTGCTTTAGGGGATTTTTCAGTTCTAGAAATATCGCCTAACGGCAAAGTAGATTTTAGAAAAGCGAACATAACGCAGCATACTCGTGAAGAATTTGAAAAACGGCTGCTTTTGTTTTATAGCGGCATTAAACGGTCTAGTGTTAATATATTAGAAGAGCAGCAATATAGAGTTAGGGAAGAAAATATTGATGCCATTCAATTAAAGCATCAAACAAAAGCTATCGGCAGACAAATTTTATCCGCTTTTGAAAGCGGAGATCTAGATAAATACGGCCAGTTGCTGCATGAACATTGGGAGCTGAAGAAAAAAATGTCAACTAACATGTCATCTCTTTTGTTTAATAATCTATACAACCGCGCCAGAAATAGAGGGGCGCTGGGAGGAAAAATAGTGGGAGCCGGCGGCGGCGGATTTTTTATGGTATTCTGCCATGACGGTGCTCAGGATGAAGTGCGAAAAATATATGACGAAGCTAACTTTAAAGAGATTTCCTTTAAAATAGAGCCGAGCGGCACGCAAGTGATACTTAATCACTCCCCTAGGCATCCTTAAAAAATTTATTTATATATGGCAAACAGGATAAAAGGCGTTGCCTTTGATTTAGAAGGCGCGGTGGTTGATGTGGAAGAAGCGCACCATAAAGGGCATTTAACCACTGCCAAAGAAGTAGGGGTTAATTTAACGCTTGACGCCGCTTTAAAAATAATTCCTCATTTTATTGGCGGCCCGAATTCAAAAATAGTTGAGGAAATTTGGCGTTTAAGCGATCGTAAAAAATCAACGGAATTTATTTATAATCGCGATAAATATTATTATTTTAAATTTCTAGCTGCGCTTAATATCAAACCACGCGCGGGATTTGTGCGAATACTAAAAAAGCTGCGCGCATTGGGATACAAAACTTGCATTGGATCTTCCACAGTGCAAAATGAAGCGGACATGCTTTTAACAAAATCCGGATTAAATAAAATTTTCTCGCGTGCGATGATAGTTTTACGGGAGGACGTGGCGAATTTTAAGCCGGCTCCTGATGTTTTTTTAGAAACAGCTAAACGCATGGGCATTCAACCAAAAGAACAGCTAGTATTTGATGACTCCCCCCGCGGGATCCAATCGGCGGTAGCGGCTGGATCAATAGGAATCGGCATGCCTGTTTATGATAAAAAAATAATTATCCGGCAATTAACTAATGCCGGAGCAAAAGCAATCTATCAAAGCTGGCGAGATGTTGATTTAAAAACAATTGTTATTTTTTAATTACTACCCCCTAAAATTATGGAGACTCTATACTCTTCAAATTTTTTATCAAAAATAGCAAGTGTGAGCGATCAGTTGAAAATTAATTATGGCGAAAAGCTGGAGCAAGCCATTAATATTTTATTTGAAGCTTGGAAAAATAAACAATGGGTTTATATTATGGGAAATGGCGGTTCAGCTTCAACCGCCACTCATTTATCGGGCGACCTGGCAAAAACAATCTGTGATAATCCGGAAGAAAAAGGCTTGAAAACTATCGCTTTATTTGACAATATACCGCTGGTTAGCGCGTCAATTAATGACTGGGGATGGGAAAATTTATACGTTAACCAACTAAAGACTTTTTATGAGCCGGGCGGAGTGGGGATCGGCATCAGCGTCCATGGCGGCAGCGGGCAGGATCGCTCCGGCCAATGGTCGCAAAATTTATTAAAGGGGCTGCAGTATATTAAAAATCATGGCGGTAAAACAATCGGCCTATCCGGATTTGACGGAGGCGCTATGAAAGAATTAGTTGATATAAATATTACTGTAGAAGCGGGATCTACCCCTATAGTTGAAGGCATGCATGTAGTGCTGTCCCATTTGATTGTTTTTGGATTAAAAAATAAAATTCATAATAATCTAAACTAAAATTATGAAAATATTTATTGATACCGCCAATTTAGAAGATATAGAAAAATGCCTTAAACGCGGTTTTGCGCATGGCATCACTACCAACCCTTCTTTGTTGGCCAAGGAGCCAAAAACGTCTTTTAAGTCTCATGTTGATAAAATTATTGGATTAATAAACACTTACCAGCCGGGGATACATCTTAGCGTGGAAGTTTTTTCCACCAACCAAGCGGAAATTCTGCAGCAGGCGCAAAACATTATGGAGCAATTTAATTATCCGCAGATGAGCATAAAAATTCACGTCGGCTGGGACGAGCTGGAAACAATAAAAAAATTATCAAGGATGGGCATTTCAGTTAATTGTACGGCTTGCATGAACGTCAGCCAGGCGATAATGGGAGCCCGCGCCGGCGCAAAATATGTAAGTTTATTTTGGGGCCGAATCCGCGACGGCGGCAATGACCCGGAAAAATCCGAACTGCGCTTTAACCTTAAAGAAAAAAAAATTTTAGAAGATGATGATTTTAATCCGGCACATGTAGTAGGTGCTGTGCGTAAAATTTTTGATGAAGACAATTTTAACACCGAAATTATTGTCGGCAGCATCCGCAGCGTAGTAGACATTAAACATGCCCGCCTGGCAGGCGCGCATATTATCACGATACCGCCAAAATTTTTTCCGGATATGATGTCGCACTTTAAAACTAGCCAGGTAGTTGAGCAGTTTATGAAGGATTTTCAAGAATGGCTGTCGTAAAATTAAAAACACTAACTATATGAATATCGGCATTCTGGGTGGAGGCCTGAGCGGAGTTGCTCTAGCTCATTACTTAAAATATCCAACAGAAATTTTAGAAGCCGGGAATCGGGTTGGAGGACTTTGCCAGACTTTTTTTAAAAATGGGTTTGGCTATGACGTCGGCGGACATATTATTTTTTCTAAAAATCAGGAGATAAATAGCATAGTGGATGTATTGCTAGAAAATAATTTGAATAACTGCAAAAGGGCGAATAAAATTCTTTTAAACGGCCGCTATCTTAAATATCCGTTTGAAAATGACCTGGGATCTTTGAATAAGGAAGATAACTACGAATGTTTAATGGGATATTTAACTAAAAATTACCCTAAACCGAAAAAAAATTTAAAAGAATGGGCTTATTATACTTTTGGCAAAGGTATTTCGGAAAAATATTTCATTCCTTACAATGAAAAAATTTGGAATTGCCCGGCCGAAACATTAAGCTTGGAATTCGTTGAACGCATTCCGCAACCGCCTCTAGAGGATGTTGTTAAATCAGCTTTGGGAATAGAAACAGAAGGTTATAAGCATCAGCTTTATTTTAAATACCCCGCTAATCAAGGAATAGAAGCGCTGGTAACGGCTTTAATGCCTAAAAATCAAAAAATAACATTGAATTATAAAATAAAAAAAGTTAGCAAAATGCCGACAGGCTGGCTTATTTCCAACGGCCGGCAGAAAAAAAAATACGATAAAATAATAATCTCCTTCCCTATCCACGAAGCAATAAAATGCTTTACTGATGTGCCTTCAACAATTAAAACAACTATACAAAAGCTGCGCTATAATTCAATCAGCGTGGTTATGCTGGCGGTAAACAATGAAAAACTATTAGATAAAAGCGCTATTTATATTCCTAATAAAAATATTCTGCCCCATCGAGTATGCTTTATGGGTTATTTTAGCAAAAATTTAGTAAAATCTGGAGCATCTTCGCTAATAGCTGAAATAACTACTAATCGGGGAGATGGGATTTATGAATTAAATAATATTGAAATTATTGACAGAGTAACAAATGACCTTGATCATATAGGAATTATCAAAAAAACGGACGTTATTGCTTCTGATGTGGTAAGGTTTGAGTATGGCTATCCTGTCTATGACCTAAATTACAGCCAAAATATTAAAATTATAAAAAAATATTTTCAAAATATGGGCGTTGATTTATGCGGCCGGTTTGCTGAATTTGAATATATAAATATGGATGAGTGCCTAAAAAGGGCGATTGATCTGGCGGCTAAAATAAATGGGAATTAATCTTTAAGCTATATGGAATGTTTAGATAAAAATCTAAAATTACCGCCTGATTTATCAATTATTATCCCTTTATACAACGATGAAAAAAATATAAACAAGGCATTGGATGCGATTTTTAACAATACCTTTAAAAATTTTGAGGTAATTATTATTGATGATGGCAGCACTGACAATTCCGTGGAAAATATAAAATTTTATCCGGTTAAAATTTTCCGGCAACAGAATTTTGGTCCGGCTAAAGCCAGAAATTTAGGAGTAAAGAAAGCAAATGGAAACATAATCGTTTTTATTGATTCGGATATTATCATGCCCGCCTTTGCTTTGCAAAAAATACATGAGACTTTTGCCAACCATCAAGACATAAACATATTAGGAGGTATGCCTGACGCCATTAACCACTATCATAACATAATCAGCGATTATGAAAATTTGTACATCCATTACCAGTTCTACAGGCAAAAAAATACTACCACTGCATTTTACACCAGTTTAGTAGCTATTAAAAAGGATATTTTTAATAAATATAACGGTTTTAACGAACAAATCAGAATGCCTGAAGACATGGAATTGGGGCAAAGATTATTATCCGGGGGCTACATTATTTATTTAGATAAAAATATTAAATTTTCCCACTTAAAAAACTTTACTTGTATTAGCTATATTAAAAAACAAATTAAAAAAACAGCCGGGATTTTAAAAATAAAATTAAGGAATATCAAAAGCCGCGCCGCCAACCATAAATGTTACGACGTCAGCATTTGGTTCCAGCTAGGCATACCAGCATCTTTATTAATACCGCTCTGCTTGGTTTTGGCTATATTTATAAAATCTTTAACGCCTATATATTTTGCGATAATAATTTTTGTAGGCTTAATTTTCATTAACCGCAAAATGCTAATCTATATGTATCATAATCGCAGCATTACTTTTGTACTTGCCGCCAGCCTGATTTTATTAATTAATTACTGGGTTTATGCGATTGGGCTGGGATATGGATTAGCATTTTTTATTTTAGGTAAAAAATATTAAAAAAATATATGTTAACAAACTATCTGCAAGCAGCATTAAGATTATTTTACAAGGGTAGCCTTAAACCGCTGTATATTATTCATTTTATTACCGGCAAGTGCAATGCCAGATGCAAACATTGCTTTTACTGGCAAAATCTTAATAAAAATGAACGCGCAATGACTGTGGATGAAATCCAAAAAATGACCGCTTCAATGGGTCGGGTATTGTTTGTTAATCTAACCGGCGGCGAGCCATTTTTAAGAGATGATGTTGTTGATATTGCGAAAACATACTATCAAAATACTAAACCGATTAATATTACAATTCCCACTAACGGTATTTTAACGGAAAAAATATTGGCCAATACGGAAAAAATATTGCAGTACTGCCCAAAAACAACTATTGCGATTAAATTCTCTATTGACGGCACTGAAGCGATTCATGATGATATCAGGGGCTATGCCGGAATTTTTAAAAGCATGACTCATACTTACGAAAAATTAAATGAATTAAAAGCGAATTATCGCAATCTTGATATTTTCTTTACCACGGTGGTGTCCAGCGCTAACCAGAATCATCTAGAAGAGCTATATGCGTTCATGAAAAAAGAGTTAAAAAATAATACCTGGCTGGTGCTCCTAGCTAGAGGCGATACCAAAGACCCATCAATAAAAAATTTTAATGCGGACATCTATAAAGAATTTGTAAGCAAAGTCAGGAAAAATTTTAAAAATAATTCTAACGTGCTATTTGCAAAAGTATTAGCAGCCAAAGATATGGTAAGCGATGAAATCATACATAAAATATCCACGGAAAATAAATACATCCTACCTTGCTATGCCGGCAGAACATCGTGCGTTATAGACGAAAACGGCAATGTAAATCCTTGTGAAATTTTACACTCGACTTTCGGCAATATCCGCAATTATAATTATAATTTTAAAAAATTGTGGGCTGATGAACCGGCTAAAACAATCAGAAAAAATATAATCAAAACAAAATGCTTTTGTACCCACGAATGCTTTGTAGGAAATAATATTATATTCAATTTAATGATGTGGCCAAAAATTATGGCCAAATTCATAAAAAAATAATTTTATTTTACTAAGATTACAAGTATGATTTCTGTGGCCATGATTACCATGAATGAAGAAAAAGCTATCAGCAAGGTCGTCCATGATATAAAAAAAGCGGTTCCTGAGGCGGAGATATTGATCGTTGATTCCAGTAAAGATCAAACTCCGGAAATAGCCCGCTCGCTGGGAGTGCGCGTAATCAGGCAGTTCCCTCCGCAGGGATATGGCCGAGCTATGGATTTAGCGCTCCGCTCCGCCGCCGGAAATGTTGTTGTTACGCTTGACTGCGACGATACTTATCCAGCTGATATGATTCCTAAACTAGCTGACTTCGTGGAAAAAGGGGGCTTTGATATTGTTGACGGTGCTAGATTAAAATATAAGCCAAACGCTATGCCATGGATAAATTATATCGGCAATAAATTATTCGCCTATCTGGCATCAACGCTTTTTTTAACAAATATCAATGATTTGCACAGCGGTATGCGGGCTTATAAAAAAGAATTAATTGACAACGTCCATTGTGATCCAAGTGGACCGGCTTTACCGGTAGAATTGCTTTTACGCCCTCTTAAATTAGGGTATAAAATTAAAGTTGTATACATTGATTATTTTGAAAGAATGGGCGCGTCAACCATGCGTCCTGCAGAAACAACATGGTGGACTTTAAAAAGAATTATTAAATCAAGGTTTTTTTAATTGCTTATATGGAGTATAAAATACCATGTGTAATCTTGGCGGGAGGACTCGGCACGCGCATGTCAAGTTTTACAAAAGACCTGCCTAAATCAATGATTCCGATAAATGGCGTTCCTTTCATCAGCTATCAGCTTGAATTGCTTAAAAAAAATGGCGTTACCGACGTTATTTTATCTATCGGCTATAAGGGCGACGTGATCCGCGGCTATGTCGGGAATGGAAAAAAATGGGGCATAAACATTCAATACTCTGATGAAGGCGATGTACTGCGCGGAACCGGCGGAGCTGTCCGCTGGATCGCGGAACAAAATCTATTGCCAAAAAAATTTTTTTTGCTCTATGGCGATTCTTACTTAATGGTTAATTACCAGGCTATCTGGAAAATATTTGATAACAACAAAAAAAGTATTTTATTGACTGTTTATAAAAATAACGGCCGATGGGATAAAAGTAATATCATTTTTGAAAATGGTAAAATAATTTTATATAATAAATACGCGCCCGATAAAACAAAAATGAATTTTATTGAGTATGGCCTATCGATTTTTACTAAAAAAATTGTTCATAATTATTTCTTTCAGAGAGAAAATTTTGATTTAGCTGATATTTATAATTTACTAAGCAAACAATCATTGCTGACTGGATATGAGGTAAAAAATAGATTTTATGAAATAGGCTCGCAACAGGGATTAAAAGATTTATCTGATAAACTACATGCAAAATTATGATAAAAAATATATTATCTTAGGAGGAGCTGGCTTTATAGGCGGCCATTTTGTCGACTATTTACTAAATAATAACATAGCGAGCAGGGTAACAATTTATGATAATTTTTCTTCCGGACGCGAATGGCATTATCACAAACATCTGCATAATCAAAAATTTCAAGTAATCAGGGGGGATATTAAGGACATGAGAGATTTAAAAACGGCCATGGGCGGACATGATATCGTCATTCATCTCGCCTCTAATCCGGATATTGCCAAAGCCGCTTCCGAGCCTAGCGTTGATTTCTGGAAAGGAACTTATCTCACTCAAAATGTTGTAGAAGCAATGCGGATGACTTCTGCTAAAAAAATTTTATATGCGTCCGGCAGCGGCATTTATGGTGATTTAGGTGAAATTGAAGCCGCAGAAACCTTTGGACCATTAATACCCATATCAACCTATGGCGCCTCAAAATTATCCGGCGAAGCTTTAATTTCCAGTTATTGCCATATGTTTGGGCTTAGCGGCGTAGTGTTTCGTTTCGGCAATGTCGTGGGACCTAGACAAACTCATGGCATTGGATACGATTTCACCAAACGCTTGCTTAACAATCCTGATAAATTAGAAATATTGGGCGATGGAACTCAAAGCAAATCTTATATTTATATTAGCGATATTATCCGCGCGGTTATGTTAGCAAACGAAAAAGAGCATAAAAATTTTAATACTTATAATGTGGCTACCGGCGATTATATTACAGTAAAGGAAATTGCCAAACTAACAGCGGATGCTTTAGGTTTAAAAAATCCGCCTGAATTTATTTATACCGGCGGAAAACGCGGCTGGCTGGGAGACGTGCCAATTGTTCGGCTTAATACGGATCGCATCAAAGCTCTCGGCTGGAGATGTGAAAAAAACAGCCGAGAAGCTTTGACAGCCGCTATTAATTCTATGGCGGCGGACATAAAAAAAGGATTGATTTGATTTATGTCAATTACCCTGCGGCAAAAGCCGCGATATAAATTATTTATTGAAAACTATGGGTAATTATTCCGCAAAATTGCTTGGCGGAGTTTTCCCATAAAAATATGCGCGATTGACTTCTACCTTTAAGGATTAACTCCTGCCTTAATTCTTGATTAGAAATAACTTCGTACATTGCGTTCATTATTGCCCATACATCATTAGGGTCGACTAATATGGCTGCGTCCCCCGCCACTTCCGGCAAAGAACTCGCTGTGGAAGTGATAACCGGCAGGCTTAACTGCATGGCCTCTAAAACCGGCAGGCCGAATCCTTCTAATTTTGATGGAAATACTAAAACGCCGGCCCTTTTGTACAAATAAGCCAGCCCGTGGTCATCCATCCAGCCGACCCAAATTACTTTATTTTTTAAATTTGCTTGCTGTAAAAATTCAGCAATTTTTCTGCCATAATCAGAGGCTTGATTAAAGTTGCCGGCTAAAATTAACTTATAATTTAATTCTGGATAATGCCGATCAAATAACGCATAAGCTTTTATAATATTTAAAACGTTCTTGCGCTCTTTTAACGTTCCGGGGAAAAAGAAAAATTTCTCCGGAATATTATTTATCTTTTTTTCCGCCACGCCGGTTAAGTCATTAAGGCCGAGATACATAACACCTATCTTGTCTGGGTTAACCTGAAAAAACTTGATTAAATCTTTTTTAGTAGCTTCGGAAACAGCGATTATTTTTTTTGCCCGCTTAAAAGCTAATTTACTTAACCAATCTGTAGTGATATTTTTAACTTTTTGGCTGATGGAGTTATTGGCTGAATATTTATAAGCCAAATCATAAACAATCACCGCGTAATTTTTGGGCGAAAATAATAATGGCACTGTTTGACCGTTAAAAACATAAACATCGGCTTGGGGAGAAAAAAACAAACCAATGTCTTTCCAGAATTTACCCCAGCCAATCTCTATTGTCTGAAAATGACGGCTGACAACTTTTGCTAAATCATCTTTGATGCCGCTACTTTTCTTAGTGTAAATTATATATTCATTGCCAGTGTCATAATTTAAAATACTGCGCAGGATATTTAAAATACTGCGTTCTAATCCTGCCGGCTGGTTGATTTTGTAAGTTGTCACTATCCCTATTTTCATAAATTATTATTAATAAATTTAACAATCTTCTCTGCCCGTTTTTCCCAAGAGTATTGTTGGACATTATTAAAAGCGGCGTGAGCAACTTTAGCTGCCAGCTCTTTATTCCCTAGTATAATCCTGATCTCTTTAGCAAAACTATCCGGATTGTCAGCTTGGGCCAAAAAAGAATTATTGCTGTTTAATATTTCTTGAATTGAAGGCAGGCTGGAAGCTACAATCGGGCGGTTGCTGGCCATGTATTCAAATAGTTTTATAGGCGAAGTATCGTAACGGGAATAAGCCGCAAACCGGCGGTCACGCGAATACTGTGAATTAGGCAAAGCCAATACATCGGCGGACTTTAAATAAAGCGGGATTTCTCGGTGCGGCTTTTGGCCAAATATTTTAATATTATCAGATTTAACAAATTGCCGTCTAAATTCATTAACTTCATGGCTATTGCCGCCGACAAAAATAAATAAAATCTCCGGCATTAATCCGGCTGTCTTAGCCAAGATATATGCCCCTTTCCAGTCATATAAATGGCCCGCGTACAATACTATTTTTTTATCCATTGGCAAATTTAATTTAGACCGTGCTTCTGCTTGACTAATACTGCTGATAAATTCACGGGCGCTGAAACCGTTAGGCGCGACTATTATTTTATCGGCATTTATATGAAATTGTTTGATGCATTGCTCTTTTTTCCAATTGTTAGTCGCGATAATGCCATCCATGCGCCGCAAAAAAAATTTCCAAAACCAATGGTTTTTTTCCGGAAAACCATGCAGATCATGAAAAACTCTATAGCCTCTTAATTTTAAAATTAATGATGGGAGATGATCGCGCGTTAACGCAACCGCTTTTTCTTTGCTCCATATTTGGCGGGTAAAGAACAGCTTCATTGAATACCAAATCTGGACAATAATAAATCCGGCAAAAATATTATAATAAACCGCGTCAAAAATTGGCAGATATAATACTTTAAAAATCGGCTTCACATTATGGTAAGAAAAAATATCTTGCCGGATATTATTTATTCTCTTTGGCAAAACCAACTGAACGGCCACTCCACATTCGGCTATTTTTTCACACATCTGCGCAATATTAACTCCGTAAGCCTTATCAGTCGGGATACGGGAAGTGGAAATATATATTATTTTCATAATATTTTAAATATTTTCAGTTTTGCGAAAAGAAATAGTTTTATTAAGAATATATTGAATAATCGGCACGATAATAATTACTGACGCCTTGGCTAAAAATACCGGCTGGCGAATGATATCAATTAATAAATATAAAAATAGAGCGCTAATACCTAAACCGATTAAGCCGACAATATAAAACGACAAAAATCTTTTGATTATTTTATCCTTAACTTTAAAATTAACTAAAGCATTCCACAAAAAATTATTAGAAATCCCAGCTGACACGCTGATAAAATTAGCGTATTGGTAAAATAAAAGGAATTTGGTTGTTAAAATATAAAAAATTATAAAATCTAAAACTATGCCGCTAACGCCGATGATGATGTAAAAAATAAAATTTTTATATTGATAAAAAATTATTTGTATCATTTCTACCATACTATTTATAATATAATAATTTTAACTTCCAATAACTGACAAAAAGATGTGTCCTGACGTGCCTCACCACATGCCCAAACGGCAGAGAGCGGCGATAACCGTGTTTAAAATATATTAATAACGATTTTAGTAAAATTTTAATTGCCCGCAAAAAATATAATATGCTCATTTTAATTGAATGCGTTCGGCTGATTCTTTTTGCGAAAGTGCTTTGTCTCATTAAATTTAACTGGAATTTATCTTTTTTAATGCAATCGCCGTAGCTGTCAGGCAGCTGGCTATAAACGCGGTTCGTTAAATTAATTATCTTAACATCTGGTGGAATAAACATCTGCTCATGCACTAATTTTCCCTCAATAAATTTAGCGCCGCTTTGCCTATGATGCAGGCGCGGATAATAATTAGGATAATTAAAAGCGTATTCTATTTTTTTATCTTTAATAATATATTTTTTAGGAATATTAAAAATAATATTTTTATCATGAATGTCAGCTAATTTTTCTCTAATCTCATCTGATAATTCTTTGGGCAAAAATTCATCAGAATCCACCCATAGCACCCAATCATATTTGCATAAATTAACTGACTTTATCCTCATGGCGCTAAAATCTTTAATGGCTATATTTTTTTCTGCCGTGTCCACTTGTTTATAAACCCAAATATTATATTTTTTAGCAATCTCTAAAGTTCTGTCGGTGCTATTGCCATCCAATAAAAACACGTCTGCAAAATCAATTATGCTTGCCAGGCAGCGATCCAAATATTTTTCTGCGTTTAAAGTTAAAATTGGAATTGAGCATTTTATTTTTTCCATAAATTTTATTTGAGTTTTGACATCTTAAATCCAGCCACTTGTTTTTTAATGCTTTCCACTGATGAACTAATGTTGTTTGGACTCACTGAATATCCGCCGGATTTAAAATTATCAATTATATATTCAGTTATTCGAGGAGAGAAATGAGTTAAATCCTTATAGTTGTCTAAATCATAAATAACATCCTCTGCTGATTGGAAATCAAACAAACTGGTGTTATCCATGCCAATTAATTTAGAAATTAAATATTTTTTTAACTCTAATTCTTGATTAAATTCTGCGGGATTGCGGTCATATAAATCAACCCATCGTAAAATACTGTGGGGCGGAAAAAAAATAATGAAGTGTACATTTGGATTCCCTTTGATTATTTTAATAATATTTTGATCTAAATTCGCGGTAGAATAATTTTGATTATTTAAATTATCATTTTCCATTACTCGCGTGCCGCTTGTTTGAATTTCATTGTATATTTCTAGTACGCGCTGTTTAGAAAAAATAAATAAATGGCTCCAATTATTTAAATAGCGCAGATCGGCATATTCGTCATATTTTCCAAAAAATTCATGTAAAAAAATTTTTACATAATGTTTGATTAAATAAGGATCCAACAAAAATTTAACATTATTTATTAAATTCGGCTGATAAATATGGTAAGGAAATTTTATAATATCATCGCGCACCCTATTAGGATCATCATTTAAAATATTGGTTTCTACTCCCCAAATCACATTTTTCACCTGGCCGGTATTAAGCGCTAAATTAAAAACCATTTGCTGCTCGTTTAAAGTTGAGCCGGCTAAAGCCAGTTTTAAAGTTTTGCCCCTAAATATTTCGTCCATTTCAATTGGATCAAAATTTTCCGAGTGCGACGCTCCAATGATGATATTATCATATTGATAGCTCCTAGCTAAACACGCGCTCTGGACCCTCTCGTTGGAATCATATAGCGGTTTATACCATGTAGCCGGCCGAAAACATTGCAGGGGATCAACTATATAATTTATTAACATCAGAGGTAGAATAGTTATGCTAATTAATAAAAAACTTTTTAAAATAAATTGTTTCATGTAAAAAAATTAATTCATGTGCAAACCGCCATCTAAAGGGATATTTAAACCCGTCAAAAATGCCTCTTTCTGGCTTAATAAAAATCTTACTGAAAGCACGACATCATCTGCGTTTGCTAACCGCTTAAAAGGCGTTTGCGCTTTGGCTAATTCCAATATTTTATCAGGAAAAATATTAGATATTCCCTGTCCGGTAACGCCGGGGGAGATTAAATTTACTGCTATTTTTAGCGGCGCTAATTCTACCGCCATAGAACGCATTAAGCCTATGAGCGCGTATTTGGCGGTATTATAACTGGATAATCGCGCCGGTGGGACGCTAAAAGCGGCGGTTGACCCGATAGCGATGATATTTTTTAAATTATGCTCTCCTAATAAAATTTCATGAATTATAAACCATAACCCTTTTACTTGTGTTTGCCAATGGATTTCATAATCCGCCCATGTCTCTTCTCTAAAAGATTTAAAGCTCAAAGGCGCTGATACTGAATAAATAATATTATTTACTGACTGCGGCAACTGTTTGGCAAAATTTGTCACTAAAGATTCATCAGTAACATCTAATGAAAATATCTTAATAGATTTTGTTTGGTTAAATTCAGACAACATGTTTCTGCCGATTTCAGAGTTATGCGTTATAATTAACTGTTGCTCATCATTAGTCAGGGCTTTGGCGATTGCCAGCCCGAAACTGCTGCTTGCGCCGATTAATAAAGTTGTATTGCTTATTGGCTCCATATTAAATATATTTAACCATTGCTTCTCCGCTTACAGCCACTTCATTATCTTTATTTAAAATGCTAGTGGCAATAACTAAAATCTTGGCAGTTTCTATTTTTTGAATTATTTTACCCACAACCTTTATATCGTCTCCGACAAAAATTGATTTTCTGAACTGCATATTTTGTGATAAATATAAATTATTATTTCCTAAAAAATAATTGCCGACCAAAGCGGAAAAAAACGATGCCAGCAACATGCCATGCGCGATTGGCTTATAAAAACCTTTTTGTTCGGCAAAATTAATGTCTTGGTGTAGTAAATTATGATCACCGGATAGGGTGATAAAACTGTTGATTTTTTCTGCGGTAATCTTAATGCAAAAATTTTCTTGATCGCCAACTTTAATATCAGCCCAATTTTTAATACTATCAGCGTTCATATTTTATTTTATGCTTATCTAAAATTTTTTTAATATCGCCGACATTTTTGACTGCCATTACTTCATTCATAGAAAATTTTTCATCGTAAACTTTTTCCAGCTCAGCTACCATCATAATCGCGTTAAAAGAATCCCATTCGGGAGTATTGTCCGGCGAAATCTGGTCATTAATTTGACTGGATGGGATTTGCAAAACTTTAGCGATAATATCGTATAATTTGTCCTGCATAGCTATTTTTTAATAATTTTTATAAAATTAAGCGGATTGAATTTATGATTATTTAAATCGTACTCCCAAACATCGCTCTTATCAATGGTTTTTATCTTAATAAAATTAAATAGCTGATAAAAATTTTTAACCTGGATATTTTTAGCGGTCGGTTCATAATAACCGACTATTTTTTTATTGTCTTGATTTTTTAATTCATTCAAAAGAAAATTTAAAAATTGCTCCTCCACTCGCTTGCCCAGCACCCGGCAACTTAACAAAAAAGTATCTATTTCCCAATAATTCGGCTGGTTATTGATTATCGCTAGGCCGGTGACGCCGTAATCGCCGAATTTATCAGATACTTCCAGCGTCCAAATTTCTGCCTGTGAATTAACGAAATTTCTAATATCTTCTTCGTGGTATCGCTTGGTGGTTAAATTAAACTGGTTAGTTTTTTGGGTAAGCTGCGCGCTGCGGGGAATAAGCAATTCCGATACCGGGCTGACTGAAATCTTTAATTCCAAATTTTTTAAAAAAGAATTTATATCAATAGAGGCATCCACCAGCATCTGCCTTTTTTTCTGCTCTAAATACATAGTGCTTCGCTTTTGATCTTCAATCGTAAACTCGAATGAATTAAATCCCGGATAACCTAGCAGCATCTGGCAATAAAGTGACGGATCAGACGGCATATCCAGCACTTCAACCTGTGGCAAGGTTGTTTTGATTAATGTTTGATTAGCTTCATCATCATCAATAAACACCATGCTGTCCAAACCAATGTTCAATTTTTTAGCCAATTGATAAAAATTATCGGCTTTATTGCGCCAATTGATCTGCGCGGCGGCAAAACTATCCTCTTTTAAAACCATATATGGATGCTTGGTAAAAATTTCTTTAATGTCTTCATAATTATTTTTACTATTGATTGCCAATATAACTCCCTTTTTATTTAAAGCTAATAACAACTTCTGAAACAAATAAAACTCCTGCCCCGGTCCAACAGGCGCAAGTTTAATGCCGCCAATGCCATCTTCTCCTGCTACTCCGCCCCAGATAATATTGTCTAAATCTAGCACAATGCATTTTTTTGTTTTACCGGCTAAAGGAATCATATAAGCTATTAATTTTTGTGCTAATGCGGGAAAAATTTTTGGCGACAAATGCATGTCGGCCATAAAAAAATATTTGTCATATAAAATTGTTTCTTGTCCAATTTGGCTTAAATATTGATTAATATCAAAAATAAAAACTTGATGATTAACATTGTAATATGTAATCAAATTTTGATTAAAGCTGCAAATTATTTCATGCCAGCTTATTTTGAGTTTGCTGTCCATAATCCCCAGCACCGGCGGCTGCAGTTCTATGGCGTTATTAACAATAATTTTAGCGGGTATTTTCCGAGATAAGAGATTTATTAGATTTATAAATTCTTGAAAATTTTTATCTATAGCTGTTTGAATATCGGCGTTTGGTAAAATATGGTAGCTGTAATATAAGTCATTATCAAATCCGAATAAATCCAATAAAATAAAAACCATATCCGGTTTAAATTCCGCTAATTTATTGCCCATGATTTCTTGCTGCCATTGGCCATATTCGCCAACATATGTCTGCAGATAAATATCACGCTGAAACGCCTTTGCCTTCAAACATTCAGCCAATCCTTTAACATTAAAATTTGATAGGACAGCTATTTTTTTAACTCCAATAAAATTATTTTCCGATACGAAATTATTTATCTCTTTTGATAAATTTACACAAACGGATAGCGAACCAGATTCTTTAATAATTTTTTCTTTCAGTGGATTCATACTTTAAAAGCCGCGGCAACGGCATATTTTTTTTCATGGCTGATGCTAATTTGTACTATTTTTCGGCCTATTTTAGCGATCGGCCGGTAATTTTTTGAATGAATAATTTTTATTTTTAACCAACCTTTTTCGCCAGTGGCTTTAATCACCGCTTCTTTGGCGCTAAAAATTCCGGCTAAGCTTTGAGATGGATTCGGGCGAGAGAAACAGTAATCCCATTCTAATTTATGAAAAAATTTATCCCAGTGTTTAAAGTCTGATTTGGCTATTTTTTGAAAACGACTAATTGAAATAATATCAATGCCAAGCATAAACTAAAATTGGAAATAAATAAATTCCTGCGAACCAAAGGCGCCCATTACAAATATTAACATGATTAAAATAAAATAAACCAGCCACCTGATAAATGCGGGCTTTTTTCTAATTATTTTAATAATGTCTTTTTCTGCTGACAGCTCTTCTGTTAGCTGGACCGCTTCCATAATAACCAGCCCGATGATAGCTAATGCAAATTCGTAGCCGTTATTTTGAAAAATATACAAATCATGCAGCCAGCCGTATGGGGAAACGGTAAATAAATGTCTTATTATATAAAACGCATCACTGCCGGTATTGGCGCGAAAAAATATCCAAGCAAAACAAACTAAGCTAAAAGTTATAATTACCTGTAATATCTGATGTAATAGTGGTAATTTTGCTAAGCCAATCCTATTGACAAAATTAGCACGCCAATTTTTAGTGATTAACCCACTGACAATATATATACCGAATAATGCGCCCATAATTATGTAGTTCCAGCCGGCGCCATGCCATAATCCGCACAAAACAAAAGTAATTATAGTGCTAAGATAAATACCTCGCCTGCCACTGGAGCGAAATCTGTATGATAACGGATAATATAAATAATCATGCAACCATGTGGACAATGAAATATGCCAGCGCCGCCAGAATCCTGAAATTGAGCGGGCAAAGTAAGGCCGGTTAAAATTTTTCATTAAATCATACCCGAGAGCCTGACTGCCGCCGATGGCAATATCGGAATAGCCGGAAAAATCACCATATAACTGAAAAGCAAAAAGTATGGTTGCCAAAACAAACGACCAGCCGTAATAATTTTCTACATTGTTATAAACTTGATTAACAAATATTGCTAATCCATCGGCTACCGCTAATTTTTTAAAAAATCCCCATGCCATTAATTGCAACCCTGTTGCTGCCCGCTCATAATCAAAAATTACTTGCCGGCGCAGTTGTGGCAATAAACTGGTAGAGCGTTCAATCGGTCCGGCTACCAGTTGAGGAAAAAATGATACATACAGCGCATAAATGCCGAAATGCCTTTCCGGCTCTTTAATTCCTCGATAAACATCAATGGAATAGCTAAGCGACTGAAAAACATAAAAAGAAATTCCCACCGGCAGTAATAGCGCAAATTGAGGTAAGTGCCAGCCAAAATTTAGGATATGCGCCCATAAATTTAAAATGTCATTAAAAAAATTACAATATTTATAAAAAAATAAAATCCCCAGGCAAACCGCTAAGCTGCTTATTAAATAAGCTAATTTCTTTTTTTTACTATCCGTGCCAGCTATTAAAATCCCGCTGGTATAGGTTATGACAGTAGTCAATAAAATTAAAAAAACATAAACCGGGTTCCAACTCATATAAAAATAATAGCTGGCCGCCAATAAAAATCCCCAGCGCCAGCGATGAGGAAGTAAAAAAAATAAGCCAAACACTATCGGAAAAAAAAATAAAAATTTTAAAGATATGAAAGACATAAGTATTGCCAATTTAATTTTTTTCTAAAATATATATATGGTGATACGGCGATTCAAATATAACGTAATCTTTTGCTACTTTAAAACCAGACTTGATTATTTCACTTTCTATTTTGCCAGCGCTATATCCTTTTTTGCCTATTTCCCAATGATGCCCGGTTGCATTATGCTTGGGCGCGAATAAATTAAGCTTGAATTGGATTTTTTTAAGCTTAAAAAATGGTAATTTAATTTTTAAAGTAAAAAGCCGGCCCCAATGAGGCATGCTGATAATAACTGATTTTTTGGATACTCTCCCTAGCTCCCTTAAAGCCGCGCTAAAATCGCTGAATGGCAGATGCTCCAGAACTTCAAAAGCACACGCTACATCAAAAAAATTATCCAAGAAAGGTAATTTTTTAATATCAGCTATTACGTCAGGCTGAATTAAATTATTTTTGTCAACGCTAGTATATGATATTTTTAAATTATTTTTTAAATAATTGCCGACTGTCTTATCACCGATTCCAACTTCTAGAATGCTAGTGGGTTTTAATTTAGTAATTTCATTTAACTGATGCCAATAACTGCACCAGCGTTCCAGCTTGCAGTATTTGCCAAAAATATATCCGCGTTGATCCATGATATCACTCATTTAAAATTTTATTTATTAAATTATTTAAACTATACTCGTGCTCAATTTTTTCTCTTAATTTTTGTCTAATTTCAGCTTTTTTATCGTTATTAAAATTCATCGTCTGTTTTATCTTATCCGCCAATTCAGCTGAGTTGGCTTGGCTTAAAATTAAGTCCCGGCCAATTATATCGGCAAAAGTTTGGTTCAGCGCCAGCACTAAATTGCCGCTGGCCATAGCTTCAAGCACCGCTTTATCAACTCCGCCTGTCGGGCATAAGTTAACCGCCAAATCTGCTTGGGCGTAAATATCAGGCATGGCGGAATAGGACGCGCCGCCAAAAAATTCCATATAATTATTTAAATTATATTCCTGCGCTTTTGTTTTTAATAATTGCAGATATAATTCATTATTTTTACCGGCTGCCCGGCCGATGAATTTTACTTTGATATTTTTAATATTATTTTTATTTACTAAAATATTTATCGCCTCTATTAATAACATCTGATTTTTAATTTCACTGATGCGGCCGGCATAAATGATAACAAAAATATTTTTATTATCATCAAGAAATTTAGGCGGTTTAAATTTATTTATGTCAATTCCATGTCCGATTATTTTTATCTTTTTGCTCTTCAGCCGAAAACTTTCTGCGGAAGCGGTAAAAATTTGGTGGGCAAGTTTAGCCGCGATTCTTAATTTTAAATTAACTTCGCGATGCACATACCATAATCCGATTTTTTTACCGGTAATCCGCCAAAAAATTCCGCCCAAAACAACGTACTCCGGATTCATGTGGACAAAAACTTGGTCGTAATTTTTTCTTTCCCGCCAAATATAGCGATAAAATTTTAATATATATTTTAATCTGGATATTTTTTTCTCCTTTCCTAAACTTAAAACCCGCACATTGTCCGGCAGATTATATTCTCCACATTGCAGGCAAATGACGGTTAATTCATCACAATGCGCGGCAAATTCCTTGAGCCAGCCATGAAAAAAGCCCAGCACATCATCATTAATATCAACTTTTTGGGTGCAGATTAACAGCTTCATATTTAAAAAATTCTAAATGTTTTTATGTTAAATATTTATTTCTGAAGATGCGGGGAGATATGCTTTAGTAGATACGACCTAACAACGTCAGCGACTCTTTTTGCATTATTGCCGTCTGCCGGATATGCTTGCTCCATTTTTTCTTTTAACAGCTGATTTAACGGGCTTGCCGGATCTAGCAACTGGGGTAAAACTTCGGTTAAAGTACTTACATCATTAATTCCTACGCTTGCTCCGAGCTTGACCGGCACTAACGGCAAATCAACATCTTGTGGAATTTTAAAATTAAAATCCGTAATATGCACCGTAGGCTTGCGGCGATAAATGCCGTTTAAGCCTTCCGTTGACCACGTAGTCAACACAACATTAGAAGCGGCCCCAATATCGTTGGTAGAAAAATCGTCAGTATCAATAATTTTAATGCCTGCTTCTGTTAATATGCGGCGATAAATTTCATAACCCACATTATCACGGGGGTGCCTGCGGAATATAAAATAAAAATCATCGCCGGCTTTCTTTAAAGCTTCCGCCATTTTTTTTACTTTTTCCGGTTCGTCAAAAGTCGACATAAATGACACTATTTTATCTTTAGAGCACAGGCCTAATTTCTCTTTGACTTCAGCGGCTAATTTTTCAGTATCTTCGTGAACAAATTTATCAAACGCCGGCTGTCCGGTTATTTCAATCCTATCTTCTAAATCAGGAAATATCTTCACTATTAATTCTTTGGCGCCGGCGTCCATAACACATATTTTTTCCGGCAGCGGCAAGCCCCTCTTTTTTAATTCTGATAAAAAATGTGGCGTATTTGAATAATAATCTTCCACTAAAATTTTGGGCACTTCCAGAAAAGTCGCGGCTACATAGCTGTCGATGCCTGTTTCATTGGATCGGTCCATTAAAATAACGTCGAGCGTGCCGATGATATTATCAGCTTCCAAAATCATACCTGGAGGAGTTACATCATTAATAGTAAAATTCTTTTGGATAATTTCTTGAGCGCGTCCGTCAGTTATAATATCAATCTGTATTGTTTTGTCGCGAACCAATTCTTTTAATACCGGCGTTAGCGCATTGCCGCTGCCCGGATCGCGCGTAGCAACCAAAAGTTTTTTTGTATTTTCAGTTGCCGCACCCTCCTGCTGGATGCGAAATATCTTTGTTTCAAATAACTCAGGCCTTCCTTCAATGCGTGGTATCTTTGACATTCTTTTTTGATGAACGGCTGCTTCCGCCGCCAATCGTTTTTTCGCTTCCGGAGAAAACGCTTCAAATTTTTTAGTCATATATTTTATAATAGTCTATTTTACTATTAAGCTAGACAATGGCATTAATTATTTATTCCCCTGCGGCAGAGACCACCGCGTGAAATTATTATTTAAAGCTCGCCGCCATGATTTTTGGTACAATCTCCATATGCCTTCTTTGTCCGGCAATTTTTCCACAGTAGCCCTCGCCCCCGCGCCTAATTTATTCCTTAAATTTTCATCTTCAATTAACCTCACCATAGCTTTTTCCAAATCCGCCTGATCGCCAACCGGAATAACAATCCCGCTTTCATTATTTTTTATAACTTCGCCGGCTAATCCCACGTCAGTCATAATTATCGGCAAACCATGCGCTGCCGCTTCCACGACCGCCATTCCCCAACCTTCACTGTTGGAAGTTAATAAAAACGCATCGGTTTGACCGTAAAATTTTTTTAAATTATCTTGCCAACCCAAAAATTTCACGTAACGCGTAACGCGTAACGCGTAACACATTTTTTCTAATTTTTGTCTCTGCTTGCCATCGCCGACAATCCGCAACTCTGTCTGATGAAATTGTCGTGAAATTTCCGCTATTGCCTTAATTTGCATTTCAATATTTTTCACCGGCACCAATCTGCCTACAGTTAAAAAAACAAATCTTTTCTGATTTTGCGTTATGCGTTGCACGTTACGCGTTACGCGTTCCGTATAGACTGGGACCACTGTAATATTTTCCTCTTCCACACTAAAATCTTCTATGATTTGTCGCTTTAATCTCTGACTTACGACACGCACCGCATCCGCTTGCTGTAAAATTTTTTTTGCCAAAATTTTTCTGATGCCGCTGAATTTTTCCCAACCATGCACTTGTACTTCTAAGCCCAAACTAAATTTTTTTGCTAATATTAAAGCTAAATAACCAACAAAATATACATCTTGCACGGTAATTATATCATATTTGTCCGCCCGCAAAATTTGTTCCGCTTTATTTTTTAATTTTAATAAACCCAAAATTTTATTGCTTTTTTTTACGGAAATAACATCCGCTTTATCTGATAACTGTAATTCGCTATTTCCGTCAGCCAAAACTAAAACCGTAAATTTTTCCACCAAAGTGCCATAATCAACTATCCGTTTGGCAACGGCTGAATTTTTATCTACAATATTTTGATCTAAACTGATATTTAAAATTTTCATTCAAATTCATTTATTAGTTTACTAATTTATTAATTTATTTAATTCGGCTATTGTCTGCCCTATCATACTTTTCTGGTTAAATTTAGCTAAACTACCCTTGGCATTTCTAGTTAATGTTTGTGCTAAATTATTATCTTTTAATATCTTCAAAATTGCCGTTTGCCATTGCTCTTTATTATCATAATCCACTAATAATCCATTTTCCCCATTGGCAATTACTTCGGTATTCCCGCCAACCGGCGTAGTAATTACCGGCGTGCCGCAGTACATTGCCTCTAAAATCGTATGCGGCAAACCTTCGTAACCGGTATTCAGCGCGAAAATATCCGCCACTTTCATATAAGCTAAAGTTTTATCATGAGACAACGCGCCTAAAAATTTTATTTGACTTTTGACTTTTGACTTTTGACTTTTGACTTGCAACGCCTGGCGTTGCGGTCCGTCGCCAATGATTAAAATCTGCAATCTGCAATCTGCAATCTGCAATTTTTCTGCAATTTCAATGAACATCTCCATCCCCTTCCACGGCAC
>Ga0172370_10002365_pt1 | contig 27293 bp, 17 predicted proteins | sample LakKiv5m_FD_114538 | JGI IMG/M metagenome (GOLD analysis project Ga0172370, IMG submission 114538) | Freshwater microbial communities from Kabuno Bay, South-Kivu, Congo - kab_022012_11.5m | ecosystem: Environmental > Aquatic > Freshwater > Lake | place: Democratic Republic of the Congo...
GTCTTTCTTAAGAGTTGTTGATTGTCCCTGAACCTTTATCGGATAGCCAAGCTGAAGAACTTTAAATACAGGGTGCATGTTATGGCATGCCATATCGCCGAAGGCACCGGTTCCGAAATCCCACCATCCGCGGAAATTCCAGGGATGATATGCTGAATTGTATGCACGGAAAGGCATATGTGCTATCCAGAGATTCCAGTCGAGTGTTTTGGGGACTTTCTGGATATCTTTTGGAGTATCGAGGCCCTGCGGCCAGATGGGACGGCTTGACCATACGTCAACTTTTTTAACTTCTCCTATTTCACCTGCCCATGCCCATGCGCATGCCTTGCGGACACCGTCGCCCGATGAACCCTGATTTCCCATCTGGGTTGCCACACCATATTTCTTAGCAAGTTTTGTCAGGAGCCTCGATTCATAAATTGTATGGGTCAGTGGTTTTTCGCAGTAGACATGTTTGCCAAGAGTCATTGCCGTGGCTGACGGATTGGCATGATTATGGTCAGCAGTTGCGACAACAACGGCATCTATCGATTTTCCCATCTCATCGAACATTACCCTCCAGTCCTTGTATCTTTTTGCCGAGGGATATTTGTCGAAGGTATTAAGGACAGGTGCATAACCCCAATCGACGTCGCATACTGCAACAAGTTTTTCAGTACCGGGTTTTGAGGCCATACCCATCATTCCTGGTCCTGACTGGGTCACCTCAGGTTTGCAGATGCTTGTGATATCTCCCGAGCCCTGGCTTCCGGCACCTATCAGCGCTACATTCAGGGTATCGCTGGGAGCCTGGTATCCAAGCTTTTTACCCATGGCGACACTCGGGATGATTGTAATCCCGGCCGCAGCCGCTGTAGTAGTTTTCAAAAAGCCTCTCCTTGTTAAGCTTTTATTTGATGAACCATTTTGGTTCAAATTCCCTTTTTTCATAGACTATTTAAATTTGTGTAAAATTTAGGTTTCAATTCATAGGAATCACGAATGAAAGTTCATTCCTATGAAAAGTCTGATTAAAGGTAATAAAATAATCATTCCTTTTCTGGCTCAGATAGGAACAGTTCTTACACCATTTGTTAAGATATATCAATGATTTGCGGCTTGAATTAGATATCCGCAGTTGTCCGATTATTTCAATCTTTAAGTTTTACCCTTATAATCACAGGATTATGATCTGAATTCCTGAAATCAAGGTTAACGTTTTTAACCGAAGGACTTTTTATATTTGGTGAAATCAGATAGGCATCACAAATACTTGTCGGAGTAGATTCAGGATCATAAGCCGCCATAAGAGTCCGTACTGATGGTGTTGAGGGATCAAACAACCAAAGCCAGTCAGAGGGCATAAAATCCGGTTCAATTCCGACAAGATTAAAATTACCAATCTGGCCGGTGAATGGCTTGTTCCGGGTAAAGGCAGGCATGAAATCAGGTGGATACTGATTCCAGTCACCACCTGTTATAACATAATTGCCTGAATTATACTCATTCAGCATGAACTCCCTGAGTTTTTCCATTTGTGCTTTCCTTATTTCTCCTCCTTCATCGAAAGCTTCATTGTGAGTGTTTATCACGACCAGCTCCCTGCCGTTTTCAACTTTATACCTGTTAACCATAAAACATCTGTCGAGATAGAACAACTGTGTCGGAAAACCAAAGTCCCCGGGAAGTGAGAATCTGTCCGATGTTTCAGGGATGAATTTCGAATATAAAGCTATACCTGATAAAACCTTACCCATAGGGTTTGATGGGGGAGTAGGGACAAAGAATACATCATAATTCCTTGCAAAAAAAGATTTATGGTCTTTTAATACTTCCGATGTTCTGGCATACTCATCAATGTGATAACTTCTTTTACTGTTTCTGTCAATTTCCTGGATCAGAATAAAATCTATTGTATCATTATTCTTCAGAAAATCGGTTATACCTGATAAATTTTCAAGGCATTTTTCCTCAGGTGTTCTCACTTTAGTTCCTCCATCATAGAAGAAATCCATGTCGTTATCAAGTCCGGCATATCCGATATTCCAGGTGAGAAGGGAAAGGGTCGAGGAATCGGGAAGGACTGAAGGATTTTCCGGACGAGAAATCAACTCCGAATCATCTGGCTTGTAGTCTGAAATTAAAGCATATACAATAAATCCAATAAAGCCGGCTATAAGGAGTGCTATTATAAGCAGTAATCCTCCAGTTAGTTTTTTTAATGTTTTCATAGAGAAGAATGTTAGGACATTACATTTTTACTTGAAATACTTTTCGTACTCTGCCGGAAAATCATCAAGTTCTCTGATCTTTATATCCTTGTAGAAAACTTCCGCAGCTTCACTTTGTATCTGGATTTTTCCTTTTTCAAGAGGGAGAAAATTTCCATTCTCAAAATGACGTGAGTTCTGAAGGACCATTACCACATGGCCATTCACAATATGCAGGCTCCTGCCGTTGTAACAGATCAGATCGATATCATTCCATGCATCCGGGATTTCATAGTTGGCGCTTCTCATGCAGAACCCCGACTTCTCCCTGTAACCAAAGGGAATAAAAGGCTGTGATTCGTCTGCCACGGAGTTCATTACTGATTCGGAAATGTATGCCCTGATATCAATTGCCGAAAATTTCTGGCTCCAGAAATCTCCCATATGCCCTTCCATTATCTGGAACTCCTGTGAAAGCATCCACGACCGCCAGTAGTCTTCTCCGATTGGTCCTATTGAATGATAAAGTATTCCGGAGTCCTTCAATAATTGCTTTCTTGGATCCCATTTCTTTTCTCCCCATTTCACCTTAAGTTTAAGATGATAATTTGAATACTCCTCTTTCGAAATCAGGCAGCCATATATTTCACCACTGATCCTGATGACAGGAGCATTGTTTTCCTCAATTACAGAAAAGACATCATAGCCAGGTTTGTTATAACCAATTGGTGCAACTTCAATTCCATTGCTGTCTATCGGAACTGATCCGTTATAACCGACCTGATTCCTGTAGCTGAGGTAATTATCCCAGTCAGAAAGATTTTTATCGATCAGACTTGTCCATTGATCTTCCTTTTTGCAGGAGATTAAGAGAGCAGCACCGATAAAAAGAAAAATGAATTTTCGAAGGGGGATGGATTCTGGCATGTTAAATATTATTAAAGTTGGCTTGCAACCAAAAAAATTTTGTTCTAAAGATCTGGTTGAAAAAACACAACATCAAATATAACTAAAAGTCAAATTATATCTGAAAGGGATATATTTTACATACTCTCAGGAAATGCACACCGCAATAGGGGCTCCATACGCCTGTATTTAATGTGCAAGGACCGGCTGGGGATCTGTGCCTTACGAAGGAAACCCCGGCAATAATGTTCACTTTTTTATAGTTGGTTTAATTGTTAACTTGGACTGCTCAACATTTAGATAAGCGATATGGGATTTCACACAATGCTGACACTAGGATACCTAATACCAGGTATCTATCTTTTTGTCAGGATATGGATTCTCTTTATCCCTAAAGAATTCAGGCTCCGGTATGCAGTCATAAGCACTATCTTATTCATGATATATCCCCTGAGTAATCTTACCGGTGATGATAGTTCCGGGCTTATTGCAAGAATCACTGGTACAATTTCGAATTACCTCCTGCCATTCTTGCTTTACCTGTTCCTTTTTGTTCTGCTGACCGATCTGTTACTACTGATAATCACCATCTTCAAAATTTTGCCCCGCGAAAAGATCAGGGAACGATCACTCAGGTTAAAAGTCTTTGCCGTGATAATCTGTCTGCCGGCGATTATAGTAATTGCCGGAGCAATAAATTTCAACTCAATCAGGATCTCCGAATATAATGTTGATGTACAGAAAAGAAAATCTGACCTGAGTAATCTGAGAATCGCATTTATATCTGATTTCCATATACAGGAAAATACTCCTTTTGGATTTGTAAACAGGGCCGTACAAAAGGTAAACAGAATAAATCCTGATATAATGTTATTCGGGGGCGATATTTTTGAAGGAAACAGCGAAAATGAAAACTTCAGGGAGGTTGAAAACCTGCTTGGAGGCATCAGATCAAAATACGGTGTTTACGGTGTTCTAGGAAACCATGAGCATTATTCCCGTCAGGACAGGGGGAGCTTCTTCAACAAGGCCGGAATTAAAATCCTGATCGACAGTTCAGTCATTTTCAACAGATCATTTATCCTTGCTGGCCGGGATGACAGTCATATCAGTTCAAGGAAAGACGTTAATGAACTGATAAGTTCACTTCCCGATTCTCTTCCTATCATTCTTCTGGATCATCGGCCTTCGGAAATCAAACAGGTTGCCGGGACGAAAACTGATATACTTTTATCGGGGCATACCCACCATGGGCAGCTTTTTCCGATAAACTTCATTACAAGGAGGGTCTACGACCTAAGTATGGGTTACAGGAAATTCGGCAATACCCATGTCTTTGTCTCGAGCGGAATAAGACTGTGGGGATTTCCTGTGCGCACCACCGGAAAATCGGAGATAGTGGTTATCAATGTTAGTTTTACTCCATAAATATTTCATTAACATCTTTTTATTTTTTTGTACCTGATGCAGGTATATATGTAAATCCTGTTCTGTCTAAATAATCCTTCAGTGGTTCAAGCCCTATCTCTCTTCTCCATTCATCGACCCGTACTTCATCCTCGAGGGGATAAAGTTCATTTGTTTTGCCTTTGGAGGGATCAAGATACGCATGTGTGCCGTATCTCTGAGGCTTGTTCTGGTTCATCCTCATCCGGTCGAACATCAGTGCATACTGCTGACAATTCGCTTCACTATTCCGGCAGGCTTCCTCAAACATTCCGATGTATTTCTCCTGAGCACCAGCGTTAGAGTGTTGAAGGACAAAAAACGCAGCGCTGGCTGCAAGACTTCCCACCTGGCTTTTTTTTGGCCATCCCTTTGAATCAATCAATGCTTCCAATTCTGAGAGGTTTTTAGCATTCTGCCAGGACTGCAGCTTTCTGAGTGCTGTTACCACAGGAGAATCAGGCCCCAGGTTAACGACAGCTAATGTTACCTCATAAAACAAAGATTCTTCCATGCAGAGGAGTCTCCACAAAGATTTCGCATAAGGTATGTCCTTTATGCTGTTGTTGGTCTTCTTATTTACAGCTGAAATCAACTCATTTTCAAATTCCTCCCAACCGTTGGATTCTCTTGATGCAAGCAGATCAGGATCAGTCAGAACAGAAAGTGAAGGATCAATCTTTATTGCTTTATATAAATACCGGAGAGAACTGTCCGTTTGCCCTGACCGGGACAGAGCGCAGGCATAGTTATAGATTATTTCCCTGCTGTTTTTGTTCTGCGATAATAGTCTCCTGTATTCCGCAACTGCAGCATTTATTCTGCCAGCCTGAAGCAGACTGTCAGCTTTATTCACTGTTCCTGATCCGGAAGGAGCAGGAGGCGGGGGAGGCGGAGGTGGTAGCGGGACCTGAGATTCAGAAATTAATGATAACATCAGAAAACATAAAGTGAGGAAAAGCTTTCCGGATTTCATTTTTATACTGGATTAATTGATTTGTGGATGGAAATACATTGTTTGAAAAATTACTTCATTTACGTCATTCTACCATTTTCTTCCCGGTAGTCCAGACTAATGCACCAGCCGGTTTCAGAGGATTGCTGCCTGAGAGAATCCTCCCTTCAGGAGGGATGTCGAATTTATAATCCTCGTCCGTGTAGTTCACTGCAATTTGAAATCCATCACGCCGCTCGGTAAAGACACCTGTGGGAAGGTCTTCTATCAAAACTCCTGAATCTTTGTAAACGCTCCGGACGATCTGACGCTCCAGCAAACCATCTTTTGAAGCTACACCAATAAAGGTAACATCTCCCTTTCCAAACTTTCGTTTTATTACTGCTGCTTTGTCTGCATAAAACTGATCAGCATAGGAGGCCAGAATGTTTGTTCCCGGATAAGGTGAAAGGATCTCAGCCCAGGTATGCCATAAATAATCAGATCCGTTATATCTGACTGTTCCATTATTCTCAGCCGGCAGCATGTCAAAAAATTCGAGATCTGCCCCGATAAGGGACCTCAGAGGACCTGCCCAGGGTGATTCAAAAAAATGACCATTTTTGTCTTTTTGTCCTGTCCGGCAGGTCAGGATCAGATGTCCTCCTTTTTCTGCATAATCGGACCATTTCTTTACAAGGGCTTTATCCACCATCTGATATGCAGGTGCAATAAGAAAAGGGTATTTTGAAAAATCATCATTTTCAGAAATGAAATCCATAGGTGCACCGGCTGACTTTACAGCGAGTGTGTAATTATTCCTGTGCCTCCATGTATTCCAGAGGATAGTTTGCTTTTGTATATCAAGATCCCACATAACATCATGACTCCAAAGAATTGCAGTTTTACGCCGGGATATAATTTCAGGCATTACTGAAGATGAATCATATACTGTTCGCAACATTTTAATTTCTTTTATCGCCTGGACAAATTCACGGCCTCCTTGCGACAACGTTATTCCGTCAGTTCCAACAATTCCCTCATGGTACATTTCACTGCTGCCAAGCGGATGCCTGTAACGATATGTGCAAAGGAATGAGCAGCCTCCCCCGAAAGCCTGCATTATCCACATATGTACCGTTCCCGGAAGAAGCTGTGGATTGACTGATCCCCAGTTAACCTGACCAGGCTGAAGCTCCATCAATCCAGTCACTCCGTTTATGGGCCGGTGATAATCGCAGGCTTCATAAATCCGGTATGGTATACCCGTCCGGAAATTATTCCCTCCAAGTTCGTTTCTCCCGCTCACGGGATACATTGTAAATGACGGAAAATCGAGATGGTCTGATCTTCGCGGATCAGAGTTGATGCTTATATTTATATAATTTGTTGTGATCCACTGTTCCGGCAGAATATGACTCCGGAGGATATCTGCCTGCCGGTTGAGAAAGCGGGCGGTCATATCTGCTGTGAACCTGTAGAAATCGAGTATCGCATGCGGACTAAGTTTATCTTCGGTACTCATCGATTCATTTGGAATCAGGACCTGGTCAAAGCTGTCGTACCTGGTGCTCCAGAAACTGCCCACCCACACTTCGTTAAGTGAATCGATTGTAACATATTTCTCTTTTAGCCAATTCCGGAAACTGATCCTGGCAGATGGGCTGTAATCAGGGGTTGCCAGCGGTTCATTGTCAACCTGCCATCCCCAGATTCGCGAGTCCTTGCCATAGTGTTCCACCATTGCTTTAACTATCCTGTCAACAGATTCGAGGTAAACCGGATTGGATATTGAGGCGTTTGCCCTAGCACCATGCTCCCTTCGATTGCCTTCGGGACCAACGAGGTATATTTCAGGATATTTATTCCCCATCCATGCAGGCGGGCAGAGGGTTGGTGTACAAAGGATTATTTGCAGACCGGCTTTATCTGCAAGATCAATTGCCTTATCGAGCCACGAAAAATCAAATACCCCTTGTCTGGGCTCGAGAAGTGCCCAGGAAAATTCGGCTAGATGCGTAAATTCGAAACCCAAAGAAGCTATGTTGTTAAAATCCCGTTCCCATTGTTCCTCAGGCCATTGCTCCGGATAGTAAAAAACACCAATTTTCATCAGATCCTTCCTTGGAAAAAATGATTGAGCGTCCTTTTTTAAAGATAATGGCTGTTCAATGCCAACCACTTCAGGTGATTTCATTTCCGTGTTGCACTGAACAGCAATCAGTGCAATAACAATAATTAGTAACTTATTAAACCGGAGGATGTTAATGTATTTTTTCATCTATATACCGGATTAAGCTATGCCACCTCCATCAACAACCAGATGAGTTCCTGTAATCCAGGTCGACATTTCGCTTGCAAAGAAAAGCACTGCATTTGCAACATCTTCCACAATTCCGATACGTTGAATGGGACGTCCTGCTATACAGCTTTTAATATATTCTTCATTGTAAACACCGCCAAGCTGTTCGCATTCGCTTCTGAGCATTGGGGTATCTATATCTCCCGGGCAAACAGTATTAACACGTATATTGTATTTTCCAAAATCGATCGCCATTGCCCTGGTCATATTCAGGGTACCTCCTTTCATGGCACAGTATGACACTGCATTTTCACCACCTTTCAAAGACCATCCGGATCCTGTATTTATTATACTTCCCCCTCCCGACTTTTTAAGGTAAGGTATTGAATATTTGGTTATAAGATATTGCCCTTTCAACGAGACATCCAATGCCAGGTCCCATTCCTCAGGCTCAAGATCAACTGCATTTTTCCTGACGGCAACACCAGCATTGTTAAACAGGATATCAAGCCTTCCAAAGGTTTCAAATGTATGATCTGCAGCGTTTTTGCATTCTGCGGCATTTCTGACGTCACAATGGATGAAGATGGCTTTCCCTCCGTTCTTTTCAATATCTTCAACAGCGATCCTGCCATTTTCATCATCTATATCGATTAGAGCCAGATAAGCTCCGCATTCAGCCAGACGTCTTGCAGTACCTAAACCTATCCCTGATGCTCCTCCTGTAACAAGTGCTGCTTTACCTTCAAGAGACAGCAAACTGACGGCAATCCCGGAAATGTTCATAGTAAGATTGTTTTTTTATTCTTATTGAAGATAGTCAAATTCCTTAAATATAATAAAAATACAGCCCTTCAGGATTGAGTTATTTTTTTCAAATGATTATGGACAGATGAAGGCTGTCAATCTTCAAAATGATTATTTTGTTGTGGAAAGGAAAAAATGAATTGGCTGGGGACTCTCTGGATTATCCATTTATATAGGTGAACACCGGACAAATGAAGTCGGGATCAGAAAAGTCATGGGAGTTGAGTGTATTTCTCACGGTGAACTTCCAGGCATATAAGGCAACATGGATCAATCCTGCAACAGCTCTGAAGATCGAATAAGATTTCAGTTAATCCTTAAACAGCAGCAAAGCAAGTTCATGAAAGCTTCGACGCCATGTAAGAAATTCGTGAGCAGTTCCTTCTGAAACATAAGAAACAGCATTGATTCCGGCTTCTTTTAATGTGGCTGCAGCATTTATCACCCCGTCTGGTTTTTCTTTGCTTCCGCAACTCAGAAAAATAAGTTTAATATTTGATTTGTCTTTGATATCAGCCGGAGCGTATGTTCCACCGCTTAATAACGCGAAATGGGAAAAAACATCCGGTCTGTTTAGCGTTATGGTTTTGGTTTCCATGCCACCCATCGACAAGCCAGCCATTGCACGATGTTGCTGGTCAGCAATTGTATTAAAATTGGCATCGATGTAAGGAATCAACTCATCAATTAAGACCTTCTGAAAAGGCTGAATGTTAAAATTCCTGAGTCCGCCGGGTTTAACATCGTTAGTCATTCCATAGGTCATCACAATAATGAACGGATTGATTTTATCTTCGGTAATCAGGTTATCCATGATCAGATTGGCGTGTCCCTGGTTACTCCATGCAGTTTCATCTTCTCCCCAACCGTGCTGCAGATACAAAACAGGATAGCGTTTGTTTATGTCTTTTCCGTAATTGGGTGGGGTGTAAACAAATGCCCTGCGTGAGGTATTAATACTTGGGGATGGGAATAGTATCTGTTGAACATTGCCATGAGGTACATCTTTCAGCGCATAAAAATCCTTGTCGTGTGCGGGAATTTCAATACCACTTTCCCAACGGGTGGAACCGTAGAAATTCAAAGTTCCCGGGTCGTTAAACACTCCACCGTCGATGATCAGGTGATAGTAATGAAAACCTTCATCCAGCGGGCCTTCGGTTGTACCAACCCAAACGCTGTCAGCTCCTTTTGTCAGTTTGGTCCCACCCCGGCCGCCAAGCCCGAGACTGACTGTTATACTCTGGGCAAAGGGAGCTTCAACATGAAAACGGGCATAACCCTGAGAGTTTACCATTGGATATTCTTTCCCTGGTTGGTTCAGTGTGGAAGGTTTGAAATCTTCCTTGATTTCTGCAGTACTGGTTTGTGCAAAACAAAAACTTCCGGTCAATACCAGTGAAGTTATTAATGTAATCAGTTTATTCTTCATAATTGTATGACTTTTACGGATGTCTCTGTTAAAGATATAACAAATTCACAGTTTTACCAGCGATTATTTTCGTCCCTTGTTTATCCGTCTTAATTCACCTGTACCAGATGGAACAGGATACCTGCCAGATCATGATTTTGGTGGAGGAGGATAAAGAAAAATAATTATAAAAGGCAGATCTTAAGTCCCTCGCTCCCGGGAGAGGAACTTAGGGTGAGGTGGAATGTAGAGGATTATTTCATGATCCACTTCAGGGGTGCTTAACAAGGAAAAAGCCGGCCATGCTGGGCATGGCTCCGGCTTTTTTGTTTTCATCTCCTCGCTCAGGCAAGCCTGGCTCGGGTTGAAAACAAAAAAGCCGGGCACTTTGTGCCTGGCTTTTTCCTTGTAGCGGAGGGAGGATTCGAACCTCCGACCTTTGGGTTATGAGCCCAACGAGCTGCCACTGCTCCACCCCGCAATGTGGGTGCAAATGTACAACATTGAATGTAATTGACAAAACAATTTCAAAAAAAATTGTAAGTTTGTCATTATAACTCAGATATTTCTATCAATACATTTAAGTTATTAACTAGCTAATAAAAAACTACTTATCATGCCACGTGTCTTTAAAGCCATAGAAATAGAAAAAGAGGAAAAAGAAATAAAACGCGATTACCTCGATCGTCATATGCCTCATGTAATCTGCCCCGAACAGGTAAAAAGAGGCGAGAAATTTATGGTAAAGGTTATTCTGGGCGAAGAATATCCCCACCCCGATGAATATGACCATTCAATAAGCCTTATCCAGCTGTGGAACCGCGAAACACTTCTGGCAGAAGCCCGGTATACCCCTGGCGTTTACGGAAACCTGCCCTCACACGTTGAAATCGACTTTTATATAGTCGCACCCGAGGTTTCGATGAACCTGTCTGCAATGTCGGTCTGCTCAAAACACGGGCTTTGGCAAAGTGAAGATAAACCTATCAAGGTTGTCTGATCTTTATTATCTTTGCAGCCAAATATTTGCCGGAATATGCCAAAAATCGACAAGAAGAAACGGAACTGGCGGGATAAATACAGGTTTTCGGTCACAAACGATACAACTTTTGAAGAGTTATGGAGAATCAGACTTACAAAGTATAACGGATTCCTCCTCATTACTTTCCTCGTTTTTTTCATTATTGGTGCAACCGTATCCCTTATAGCTTTTACAAACCTCAGGGAATTAATACCGGGCTATCCCGACATGAATATGCGGAGAAACATACTACTTAATGCAATCCGCCTCGATTCTCTGGAAAAGGAACTCTCCCTAAGAGACAGGTACTTCGAAAACCTTAGCCTTATAATTTCCGGACAAAAACCGTTGAATAATTACCTCTCTGGTGATACTTCAGGAAAATATAAAACAATAACCTTCGCCAGATCTCCCGAAGATTCTGCATTAAGAGCCCAGGTAGAATCTGCAGACAGATACAATCTTACTCTGGGACCGGTTTCGGTCGAATCTGTGACCAGCCTGGCAGGACTGCATTTCTACCCTCCTGTAAGAGGAATCGTATCCGGGAAATTCGATCCGGCATCAAAACATTTCGGAACAGATATTGTCACAAAACCAAATTCCACTGTCGAGGCAGCTTCCGACGGAACTGTAATCCTTACAGGCTGGACCATGGAGACTGGTTTCGTAATTGAGGTGCAGCACTCAAATAACATAGTCTCGGTTTACAAGCATAATTCGGCTTTGCTCAGGGAAACAGGCGACCTGGTCAGAACAGGAGAGGCAATTGCTGTCGTCGGCGATTCTGGCGAGCTATATACCTCAGGTCCCCACCTCCACTTCGAGATATGGTATAAAGGAACCCCTCTTGATCCTGAAAAACATATAATTTTCTAATGCAAAAAGGAAGGATGCCCAGGAGAATTGCTTTGCTCGGATCAACAGGATCGATCGGCACCCAGACCCTGGATGTTATCTCCAGGTTTCCGGATGAGTTCTCGGTCGAGGTTCTTACTGCCGGGAATAATGTAAAGCTTCTTTCTCAACAGGCCTTGAAATTCCATCCCGATTCGGTGGTGATTGGCAATGCCGAACATTATCATCATCTGAAGGATGCCCTTAAAAGCCACCCTGTTAAGGTCTATGCAGGTGAAGAGGCAATTGAACAGGTTGTTGCAGGTTCAAATGTGGATATGGTTGTGGCTGCCATGGTTGGATACTCGGGATTGAGGCCAACAATATCGGCGATCAGGGCCGGGAAAAAAATAGCCCTGGCAAATAAGGAAACTCTCGTTGTAGCAGGTGAGATAATAAAGAAACTTGTTAAGGAATCAGGCGCCGGAATAATACCTGTCGACTCTGAACACTCTGCAATATTTCAATGTCTGGCTGGTGAAAGGGGAAACCCTGTGGAAAAGATCACACTGACGGCATCCGGAGGTCCATTTTTAAACTATACAACAGAGATGCTGAAGAATGTCAAACCCCAGGAAGCTCTTAAACACCCGAACTGGGAGATGGGGAACAAAGTGACTATCGACTCTGCATCACTAATGAACAAAGGACTTGAGGTGATTGAAGCGAAATGGCTATTTGACCTCTCTCCCGAGCAGATCGATGTGATTGTCCATCCGCAGTCGGTGATTCATTCACTCGTTCATTTTGCCGACGGATCTGTGAAAGCACAACTGGGAATGCCCGATATGAGAGTTCCGATACTATACGCATTAAGCTATCCCGACAGATACTCGTCCGACCTTCCGAAACTTGACCTTAAGAAATATCCTGAACTTTCTTTCATACCGGCCGACAAGATCCGTTTCCGCAACCTGGCCCTGGCATATGAGGCTCTCGATAAGGGCGGCAATATGCCATGTATAATGAATGCTGCCAACGAAATTGCAGTTCATGCATTCCTCTCCGGTAAAATAGGATTTCTACAAATGCCTGAAGTTGTTGAATATACAATGGAGAAAACAGAATATTTTGCATCTCCGGGGCTAAAATTTCTTGAAACCACAAATACAATGGCCCGGTCAGTTGCTACGAAATACATAAACGAACTCTGTAAAAAATCATGATAATACTTATAAAAATCCTGCAGTTCCTTCTGAGCCTGTCAATAATTGTTATTATCCACGAGACAGGCCATTTCTTTTTTGCCAAGCTGTTCAAAACCAGGGTGGAAAAATTCTACCTCTTCTTTGATCCCTGGTTCTCACTGTTCAAACGTAGGAAAGGAGAGACAGAATATGGTATAGGATGGATCCCTCTTGGAGGATATGTTAAAATTTCGGGTATGATTGATGAGTCGATGGACAGGGAGCAGATGAAGCAGCCTCCCCAGCCTTATGAATTCCGCTCAAAATCATCCGGACAAAGATTGATGATCATGCTTGCCGGAGTAATATTCAATTTCATCTCGGCCCTGATAATCTATGTTTGTGTCCTTTATGCATGGGGTGAGACTTATCTTCCCACATCAAACGTGAAATACGGAATCGTGACAGATTCAATTGGCTACTCCATAGGCCTGAGAAACGGGGATAAGATAGTCTCGGTTGACAACCAGGTTATTGATAATTTTGCACAGATCACTTCCGACATAGTCCTGAATAACAGGAAAACCATACAGGTAGACAGGAACGGAGAGATTATGAACATTAATATTCCTGTTGAATACATCGCCCAGATGCTTAAAGGAAATGGAAGAATAGATCCGAGAACGCCATTCAGCCCATATACAGTTTCTGCTTTCGGAAAGGAATCTCCTGCCAAAAATGCGGGTGTCATGTCGGGTGATGAGCTTGTCGGCATCGATGGTAACAGATTTGAATGGTTTGACGAATTCCAGAACTATCTTGCCCTGAACAAGTCGAAGACCGTTGAGCTAAACGTCAGTCGAAACGGACAGCAAATAGATATCCCTGTCACACTTACACCCGAAGGTACCCTTGGCGTGGGGACCTCGAGGTCTTATGACCAGATATTCGAGCTCAAAACAGTCAAATATGGGCTGCTCGCTTCGGTCCCTGCCGGTATCAGCAAGGGATTTACAACAATAGGCGACTACCTGAAGCAATTCAGGGTGATCTTCTCAAAACATACCAAAGCTTATGAGTCGCTGGGAGGATTTATTACAATTGGCAGCATATTCCCGGGTTCGTGGGACTGGCAGGCATTCTGGAACCTTACGGCTCTTCTCTCAATCATTTTAGCAGTAATGAATATTCTGCCAATACCCGCACTTGACGGCGGACATGTAATGTTTTTACTGTATGAGGTAATTACGGGCAGAAAACCAAGCGACAAATTCCTGGAATATGCCCAGATGACAGGAATGATAATCTTACTGGGCCTTCTGATCCTTGCGAATGGCAATGATATTTTGAGGCTGCTCAGGAAATAGACTGATAAATGATTGAACTGCAGTTTGTTGTTAAATGTTTAACAATACAGTTTTTAGGGATATTAATTATTTTGCGAAATTTGCATATAATATTAAAGTATTTATAACTTTGCATGAATTCTAAAATTTAAAGAGATGGGAAAGATAGGAATGACCGAGATAATACTTATTTTACTGGTTGTGGTTCTTTTGTTTGGCGGAAGGAAAATTCCTGAACTGATGAAAGGTATTGGCCAGGGAATGAAGGAATTCAAGAAAGCATCAAAAGTTGATGATACTGACTCCAAAGAGGTTGTAAAGTAAAGAATTTCACTGTTTTGAACAAGATAACCAAGGGACCTGAATTGAGTCCCTTTTTTTACATGTACCTGCCTCAAATGCAGGGAAGTCAGTAAATATATTCGTATTTCTGATTTCTTCTGACAGGATTGAATCCGGCTTCACTTATAATTTCCCTGATCTGCTGCACACTGAACCTGTTTCCGCCTCCTGCAGCACTTACAACATTTTCCTCAATCATTACCGATCCAAGGTCATTTGCACCTGCATGAAGTGAAAGCATGGCAGTCTCTTTACCTACGGTAAGCAGTGACGCCTGGATATTTGTTATATTGTAAAGCATTATCCTGCTTATTGCAATCAGCCTAATGTAATCAGCACTGTTATACCTGCTTGTTACACCTGACCTTTCCCTCAGTTTTGTCCCTTCATCCTGATATGGCCATGGGATAAAAGCAATAAATCCATAATGACCTTCGGGCTTTTCATCCTGAAGATTTCTGATTTTTACAAGATGTAAGATCCTTTCTTCGATGGTCTCAATATGACCGTACATCATTGTAGCTGATGTAGGCAGGTTCATCTTATGAGCCTCTCTCATAACTCCAAGCCACTCTTCAGTTGTGGCCTTTGAAGGTGATATTATCTTCCTGACCCTGTCGGAAAGGATTTCTGCTCCGGCGCCCGGAAGACTGTCCAGACCTGCATCTGCCAGGCTTTTAAGTACCTCCTTATACGTCAGCTTCTCCTTCTTTGAAAGGTAAACTATTTCAGGAGGACCCAGTGCGTGAAGCTTTAAATCAGGATACATTTCCTTTAACTCCCTGAAAAGACTTATATAGAACCCGAGGTCAAGATCAGGGTTCATTCCCCCCTGGAGCAACAACTGGTCACCGCCCAGACTCTTCATCTCTTCAATCTTTCTCCTGTACTCCTCCATTGTTGTGACATAAGCATCGGGCGATCCTTTCTTCCGGCAGAAATTGCAGAATGAACATTGCGAAAAACATACATTTGTGATATTTACATTCCTGTCTATCATCCAGCCTGTATTTTTACCGGGGCAATGTCGTTGCCTGAGCAGATCCGCTACATAAATAAGCTCTTCGAGAGGAGCATTGTCATAAAGAAATACCCCTTCTTCAATATCAAGAGGAATCATGTCAAGAGCTTTTTTATACAGTTTATCAGATCTCATAATTCAGTAAAGATCTTTTCAGGCTGCTCCATTCATTCCGGGCCGGAATACTGATATTGAATGACGCAGCAGATCAACGGGGCAAAGGTAATTCTTTGGAAGCTAAACAATCAATAATTTATTTAACTTTACATCTTCAAAAAAATTCTTTATTGTAAATATGAAACCTCATATACAAAAAATCTCACAAATATCTCCTGCTCAATCTGTTATTTGCATCACCGGGAAGGACGAACTCCCGTCGTGGCTTAACCTTTCGGTTCCTGAAAGGGATTTTGTGATTAAGCAGCTTAAGGCAAAGGAAGAATATACCGTAATCAATTCTTATTCCAGGGTAACATATATAGTCAGGATCAGCGATAACGGACCAGAGTACAGGCAAAAGGAGGGGCTGAGAAAGACAGCCTTCAATCTCAGAAAAACTATAAGGTCGAATAATCACGATGAACTGGTTATTGCAACCTGGCAGGGATTTAACGGATCGGTTGAGGCTTTTGCCGAAGGACTTTTGCTTAGCGCTTATTCCTTTGACAAGTATAAAACAAAGAGAGAGGATATTGATAAAAATAAATATCCTGCAAAATTGCTGTTGCATGGTGATATTTCGGACAGGGAACTAAAATGGCTAAATGATCTTACTGATGCTGTATATATTATCAGAGATCTTATTAATGAACCCGTTAATCGTCTCAATGCTCCGGCTTTGGCTGCGGAAATAAGGAAGACCGGCAATATTGCAGGATTCGGTGTTGAGGTTTTGAACAAGGGGAAAATAGAGGCTCTCAAGATGGGAGGACTTCTGGCTGTTAATAAGGGGAGCATTGATCCTCCCGTATTTTGCATTCTCGAGTGGAAACCTGAAAAATGCCTGAACGAAAAACCCTTTGTTCTAGTCGGAAAGGGGATTGTTTACGATACAGGGGGACTTAATATAAAGACCGGCGATTATATGGACAATATGAAGGCAGATATGGCAGGAGCGGCAGCTGTGACAGGTGTCCTTTACACTATCGCAAAAACTGGTTTACCTCTGCATGTCATCGGCCTGGTTCCTGCTACCGATAATCGCCCCGGCGGCAATGCCTATACACAGGGTGACATAATTACCATGTATAACAAAATGACTGTTGAGATCGGGAATACTGATGCCGAGGGAAGGCTGATCCTTGCTGACGCCATCAGCTATGCATCAAAATTCAAGCCCGAACTTATTATTGATGTGGCCACCCTTACCGGTTCAGCTGCCATGACATTTGGAATCCATGCCCTTGCTGTAATGGGCAATGCAGACAGAAAATGGTTTGACCTGCTGAAACAGGCAGGCAATGATGTTTACGAAAGAACGGCAGAACTTCCGTTCTGGGAAGAATATGGTGAAATGATAAAATCAGATATTGCCGATATAAGAAATGTCGGACAAAGGGAAGCAGGCGCCATTACTGCAGGCAAATTCCTTGAAAATTTTGCAGAATACCCTTTGATACATTTGGATATTGCCGGAACGGGGTCACTAAGGAAGGATGATTTTTACAGGTTAAAGGACGGACCGGGTTCAGGAGTCAGGCTGCTTTCAACATTCCTGAGGAAATATGCTGAACAACAGATGGCTTAGTTTTAGAGAATTATTATGGAAAAAAAGACTGTAGTTGCAGGAATATCCCATGGAGATATAAATGGGATCGGATATGAGGTGATTATAAAGGCTCTCATGGATCCGACAATAAATGACATTTGTGTCCCTATTGTTTATGGATCGCCGAAGGTGGCCGCTTACCATCGCAAGGTCTTGAATATTAATAATTTCAGTTTCAACAATATAAGAACACCAGAGGAGGCCAATCCCCGGAAAGCGAATCTTATCAACTGCCTCGACGACAATGTGAGGGTTGAGCTTGGCAAATCAACCACACATGGCGGTGAAGCGGCATTCATTTCCCTTGAAAGGGCTGTCAGCGATCTTAAAACCGGCAAGATCGATGTTCTTGTTACAGCCCCCATTGATAAGAAAAACATACAATCAGATAAATTCCGTTTCAACGGACATACGGAATACCTTAAGGAGAAGGCAGGTGCCAATGATGTTCTGATGCTGATGGTCAGTGAAAGCCTGAAAATAGGAGTGGCAACCGGTCATGTTCCTCTCAGGCAGGTTCCCGATCTAATTACCACAGACCTTATCCTTAAGAAGGTGAGACTGATGAACCAGTCACTGATCTTTGATTTTGGAATAAGAAAACCCCGGATTGCTGTTCTCGGACTGAATCCTCATGCCGGTGACAATTCTCTGCTTGGAAGCGAAGAAACAGATGTGATTGCACCTGCTGTCGGGCAGGCAGTAAAAGAAAACATACTTGCTTTTGGTCCCTTCCCGGCCGATGGATTCTTTGGCGCAGGTTCCTTCACCCATTTTGACGGCATACTTGCCATGTATCATGATCAGGGCCTTGCTCCATTCAAAGCTCTGTCGTTCGATGCCGGCGTGAATTTTTCAGCGGGTCTTCCTTTCATACGGACATCACCTGTCCATGGGACTGCATTCCAGATAGCCGGCAGGGGAGAAGCATCTGAAAACTCATTCCGTCAGGCCCTTTACCTTGCCTGCGATATCTTCAGGAACAGGCAGATGTACAATGAACTGACACGCAATCCACTTAAAAAACAGGATATCGAGATACATGCCGAACGTGTCGATGAACTGCCTCCCGAGATATTTAATTCAGAACAACCTTTATGATAGATTACATCTTAGGTAAAATATCAGAACTCACCCCTGCTTACCTGGTCGTGGAAAACGCCGGAATAGGCTATTTTACAAATATCTCTCTGTCGACATATTCAAAGCTTGACGGAAAAGAAGAGGCCAGGATTTTTATTCATGAAGTGATCAGGGAAGACAGCCATCAGCTTTTTGGTTTTGCTGAAAAGGAGGAAAGGGAAATATTCCGGCTTCTGATATCCGTTACTGGTGTCGGTGCAGCAACTGCAAGAATGATGCTTTCATCGTTAAGTCCTGCCGAAATTGAGAAGGCAATTCTCGGGTCGGATATAAATACATTAAAGGGTGTAAAAGGGATAGGCTTAAAAACCGCACAAAGAATAATTGTTGATTTAAAAGATAAACTCGGAAAACAATCCGGAACCGGCGAAATATTTGCATTTACAGACAATACAAAGCGTGAAGAGGCGTTATCAGCTTTAGTGATGCTTGGATTTGGTAAAAGTGCTGTCGCGAAGGTCCTTGACACAATTATCAGGAAGGAGAAGAGCCTGACGGTCGAGGACATGATAAAGAGAGCCCTTAAGAGCCTGTAAATAAGAATATAAGTTGATTTGGGATCAGAGTTATCATATAATAATCTGCTGAAATTTTCTTTTATTATCATATTCGCTTCTCTTGTCCTGAGGTCAACCGAGGCAGATGGTCAGGTATCTTCAGGCATTTCTCAGACAGACACAATACGCAAATCTCCACTTCGGCTGAAAGATGTTTCGGGCAATCCTTATGAGCAGGTCCAGAAAGCTCCCCTTTTTCTTTATAATCCTTCAAATATCAAATCGACAGTTGTTTATGATACTGATAAGAACGAATATGTAATCTATCAGAAAGTTGGCGAATTTGATTACAGGACACCCGTACGCATGTCGCCCGAGGAATTTCGTAAATATCAGTATAACAAGGATATGCGCGATTACTGGCAGTCGAGGATATCAGGTGAGTCAGCAGGATTCAGATCTAATCTTATACCACAGATCGAAATCGGCGGAGCAACTTTTGATAAGATATTCGGCAGCAACGTTATAAACATTGTACCTCAGGGCTCCGCTGAACTTATTTTTGGCATCAACATATCACGTACTCAAAACCCGACACTATCCGAAAAGCTACGTACAATCCCGACATTTGATTTTAAGGAGAAAATCCAGATGAATGTCACCGGTACAATTGGCGACAAAATGCAGCTTGGTGTAAATTATAACACCGATGCCATGTTTGAATTTGAAAACCGTACTAAGCTTCAGTATGCCGGCAAGGAAGATGAGATAATCAAAAAAGTTGAAGCAGGTGATGTTACCCTTCCTCTCCCGGGAACCCTTATTACAGGAAGCTATAGTCTTTTCGGCCTTAAGACAGAGATGCAGTTCGGAAAGCTGAACGTGACTACCGTACTATCACAGCAGAAAGGAGAGACCTCGACAATTGATGTTAAAGGAGGAGCGCAGATAAACGAATTCGAAATCTATGCCGATAACTATGAAGCCAACCGTCACTTCTTCCTTTCACATTATTTCCGGGATATTTACAACGATGCCCTCAGGAGTCTTCCTGCTGTCAGCTCCGGACTCAATATCACACGAATTGAGGTCTGGATCACCAACAAGACAAGCAGTTTTGACGAAACGCGAAATATTGTTGCATTTGCCGACCTTGCTGAAAACAACAATCATATCTTTAACAAAGTCCCTCAGTTCCAGGCAACACCAGGTGGAATGAGATTTCCCGACAATGGCACAAACCAGCTTTATTCCCGGCTTCAATCGGATTACAATACAATACGCAATGTTGACCAGGTCGCTATTGCATTCAGTTCATTGCATCCAGGTTTTCAGATAGGCAGGGATTTTGAAAAAATTGAAAATGCCCGGAAGCTCAATGAGCGCGAATTCACCCTGAATTCCCAGCTCGGCTATATCTCACTTAATACGGCACTTAATACGGATGAGGTCCTTGCGGTTGCATATGAATATACACTCAACGGGCAGGTCTATAAAGTAGGCGAGTTTTCGACAGATGGTATTTCTGCCCCGCAAACGCTTGTATTAAAACTTCTTAAGGGAACTACTCTAAGCCCTAAATATCCTACATGGAACCTTATGATGAAAAATATTTATTCACTGGGTTCAGGAAGGCTCGAAAGTGGAAATTTCCAGATGAACATACTTTATGAGGATGATAAAACAGGTAATGCAATAAATTATCTGCCTGAAGGCAGGATAGCCAACAAGATTTTATTGCAGGTCCTTGGCCTTGACAATCTTAATTCACAAAATGACAGGGTCCCTGACGGGTATTTTGACTTCATCGATGGTATTACTGTGATGGTGAGCCGGGGGAAGATCATTTTTCCTGTCACAGAACCTTTCGGAAGCTATTTGCGAAGTCAGATAGGCGATAAGTTCATAGCCGACAAATATGTATTCCAGGAACTTTATGACTCAACCCAGACTATTGCCAGGCAGATGGCGGAGAGAAACAAGTTCAAGATGACCGGACAATATTCGTCCGAATCAGGATCGGAGATACGACTGAATGCGACAAATATTCCGGTGGGGTCTATCAAGGTTACTGCCGGAGGAATAACACTTAATGAGAATACTGATTATACAGTCGATTATAATCTTGGTGTTGTAACGATTATAAATGCTGCCCTTATTGAATCACAAACACCTATACAGGTATCACTTGAGAATAACCAGTTTTTTGGATTCCAGACCAAAACCCTGCTTGGCACTCATCTTGATTATAAGATATCGGATAATTTTAATATCGGAGGAACTCTGCTTCATCTTAATGAGCGTCCATATACCCAGAAAGTAAATTTCGGAGAAGAGCCAATATCAAATACTATCTGGGGATTAAACACATCATACAGGGGTGAATCGCAATTGCTTACAAAGCTTATTGACAGGATCCCCCTGCTCGAAACAAAAACACCTTCAAGCATCTCATTCAATGGGGAGTTTGCCGATCTGATCCCCGGTCATTCCCGCGCTATTTCAAATGCAGGCAATTCCTACATCGACGATTTCGAGTCAAGTGAAATTCCCCTTGATCTCAAATCCTTTAATGCATGGTCAATTTCAAGTGTACCTCAGGGGCAGGACCAGCTGTTCCCCGAAGCACGTCTGAACAATAACCAGGCAAGCGGATACAACAGAGCTAAAATAGCCTGGTATGTTATCGATCCTCTGTTCCTCAGGAACGGCTCTTCAACTCCTTCTCACATAAAAAATAATCCTGATACACAGTCAAGCCACTTTGTAAGGGAGATCTATGAGAATGAAATTTTCCCGAACAGGGAAAGCACAAGCGGAATTCCGACAACCATTTCAGTTCTTAACGTTGCTTATTACCCCGATGAAAAAGGACCTTATAACTTCGATACAGAAGCCGGGCCCTATTCGAGAGGTATAAATCAGGCTGGCAAGCTTAATGATCCGCGCTCAAGGTGGGGCGGTATTATGAGGGAAGTCCTAACCAGTGATTTTGAAACAGCCAATATTCAATATATTGAATTCTGGCTAATGGATCCGTTCGTAGAAAAACCTGATCATCAGGGTGGGGATCTTTATTTCAACCTGGGGAATATTTCGGAGGATATACTTCGCGATTCGCGGAAAAGCTTTGAAAACGGGTTGCCCGGATCTCCCAGTGTCATTAATGTTGATACGACCGCCTGGGGACGTGTACCTACAGTTCAATCAGTTGTGAAAGCATTCGACAATAATTCCGAATCGCGTAAATATCAGGATGTTGGCCTTGATGGCCTGCAAGACCAGGATGAACAGACATTCTTCCAGGATTATGTTCAGAAAGCTCAGACTGTAACAGCTCCAGATATTTTTACCGAGATATTAAAAGACCCGGCCAATGATAATTTCCATTATTTCAGAGGATCAGATTATGATGCAGAGCAGCTCGGGATTCTCGACAGATATAAGAAATACAACGGTCAGGAAGGCAATTCTCCAACATCTGAAATGTCTTCCGAATCATATCCCACAACAGGCTCCACACTTCCCGACATGGAAGATATCAACAGGGATAATACCCTGAGTGAAACGGAAAGCTATTATCAGTACAAAGTGAGTCTGAGGCCTGAAAACATGAAAGTCGGGATGAACTATATCGTCGATGAAATCGAACCTACAGTCACGATGGCCAATGGTTCAGAGTCGAAGGTTAAATGGTATCAGTTCAAGATTCCCGTTACTGAGTACCAGAAAAGAGTCGGGGTCATTAACGATTTCAAGTCAATCCGTTTCATGAGAATGTTTCTGAAGGATTTCAATGAACCTGTGGTTATGAGGTTTGCTGAACTCAACCTTGTAAGGGCAGAATGGAGGAAGTACAATATTACCTTCATGGAAGGTGGTGAAAGAATCACAATTCCGGAACCTGAGGATGGCACTTTCGAGATCAGTTCTGTCAGTATTGAAGATAATGCCGGTAAGAAGCCGGTCAACTATGTCCTCCCTCCGGGGTTCAACAGGGTGGTGGATCCCCAGAATCCCCAACTCCGACAGCTTGATGAGCAATCGATGGTACTGAAGGTTCTGGATCTGGCCGACGGGGATGCCCGTGCAGCATACAGGAATGTGAATCTCGATGTCCGCCAGTACAGGAGCCTTCGGATGGAAGTGCATGCCGAAGCCCTTCTTGGTCAGCCTTTGTACAACGACGAGCTGACAGCTTTCGTCAGAATAGGTTCGGATTACAAATCGAACTTCTATGAATATGAAGTTCCTCTTAAACTGACTCCGCCAAATGATAAGTATGATAACAACTCAGAGGAAGACAGGGCTAAAGTCTGGCCAGAATCAAACCGTTTCAACATAAAGATGTCGGTTCTTCAGGAAGCAAAAAAAGAGAGGAACCGGCAGATTAACACGCCGGGATCATCACTTAGCCTTTCTGATGTCTTCGCTTTCAGGGACGATTCGAACCGGGTCTATGTTTGCGGAAATCCTAATCTAAGCAATATCAAGGTGATAATGATAGGTATACGAAATCCTATAAGAACACGCGACCCGAACAATGATACGGGTAATCCCAAATCAGCTGAGGTGTGGGTTAACGAGTTGCGGTTAAGTGATTTTATAGAAGATGGAGGCTGGGCTGCAAATGCTCATCTGCAGGCAAAGCTGGCGGATCTAGGTACGGTCGATGTGGTTGGACAGGCAATTACTCCGGGCTGGGGAAGTATTGATAAAAAGGTTAATGAGCGAAGTAAACAGGAAGCCTATACGTATGATGTTTCAACAACTATGGAACTTGGGAAGTTCTTCCCTGAAGAATCAGGAGTAAGACTTCCTGTTTATGCCGGATTCTCCGAGACAAGAATAAAACCCCAGTACAACCCCCTTGATCCGGATATTCCGCTGAAGGATGCACTTAAAGAGGCAAAAACAGAACAGGAACGCGATTCAATAAAATCGATTTCAGAAGATTATTCAAGAAGAAAAACCATCTCTATAAACAATGCCGGTATCACTAAAAGGGGAGAAAAGGCCCATGCATGGGATCTGGCAAATTTCAGCGTCAATTATACATATAACGAGACCTACAGAAGCAATACCAAAACAGAGATCGATCTGGAAAAAAACTATAAGGGAGGGATTAATTATAATTATGAGACCCAGCCTCAGAATATTATGCCATTTAAAAATGTAAAATTCCTTAATTCACCTATATTCAGGATTATCAAGGATTTTAATTTCTATCCTTTCCCTAAAAGTATTTCATTCAGGACTGATGTGTCACGATATTATAATGAAGTAAAAACCAGGAATATAAACAACCCGGGTCTTCTTATCATGCCTACATTCAGAAAGGATTTCGAATGGACAAGGATTTTCGATATAAAATATGACCTGACACGCCAGCTTAAGATCGATTTCACATCAACAAACATAGCAAGGATTGATGAACCGGAAGGTGCTGCGGATAAAAAGCGCTACAGGTCGGAATATGAAAACTGGCGGGATTCGGTTCTGACAAATCTTAAGCATTTTGGCAGAACTACATCATATAATCATTTCATTAATGTAACATACAATCTGCCAGTTAATAAAATTCCAATGCTTTCGTGGGTGAACGCCAATGCACGTTTCGGGTCAGATTATTCATGGCTTGCCGGCGCCCTCTATCCCGATTCTATGGAAATAAATCTCGGGAACACTATAAAAAATCATAATGAGCTTACTTTCAGTGCGACAGGTAATCTGGCGAACCTTTATGCCAAGTCGAAATTCCTGAAAAATATAGAGAACAACGCGCGGCCCGATGCCGCAATCAGGATGAAGACCGAATACAAGACTGTTACCTATACAAGGAATAATGTCAATTTCAGGGAAAAAGTCGTAAGGATCATAACCCACAACCTGAAAACAAAAGATGTAAAGGTTACGATTCTCAAGCAGGACGGGACCGAACTTAAAGGGAATCTTGAGATAATAAGTGAAAACAGGGTAAATTTTACAGCATCCGAAAATGCGAATGGAGCCCAGGTAACTGTTGAGGGTCGGATACCGAAAAAAAGAAATCCGGCAATCGTAACAGGTGAATATATGATTCGTGCCCTCATGGGGGTCCGTTCCGTCAGTATGACCTATACCTCGTCGCAGGGGCAGTTTCTTCCCGGATTCCTGCCTGAAGCCAGGTTCATCGGAATGTCAAAGACTAACAATGTTTCGGCTCCGGGGCTGCCATTCATTCTTGGTTTCACTGACAGGCATTTCTTTGAAAAGGCTGCTTCAAACGGCTGGCTTACAACAGATACGCTTCTCAATACACCAGCAGTATTCAATAACAGGCTGGATCTATCCCTGAGAAGTGTTGTCGAGCCTTTCCCGGGACTTAAGATTGATATAAACGCCGACAGAAGATTCATGGAAAATGAAAGCTCATATTATACTGCCGATTTTAACGGGAATTTTCCCGACAGCACCAGAAACAGGGTTGTGACAGGAAACTTTTCAATTTCAGTAATCTCGTGGGGTACGGCATTCGAAAAGATATCAAAGGATAATAATTATGTATCAAATACTTTCGAGAATTTCAAGAAGAATGCAGCAATAATTTCTCAAAGAAGGGCGGACAACCGGAGAGAACTCGATCCTGGTTATGATCCAGATATTGATCCCGGGACAGGTCAGCCACTGGAGGATGGTTTTAAGAATGGTTATGGACGTACTTCAAGGGAAGTTTTGATACCTGCTTTCTTTGCCGCATATACAAGGACAGATCCTCATAAGGTATCACTTGCCACTTTCCCTTCTGCCTCGAAGATGATGCCAAACTGGAGAATCACATTTGACGGACTGTCGAAATTTGAATTTGTAAAAAAGGTTTTCAGATCCATAAATATAACACATCAATACAGAAGTGTCTATCAAATAGGATCTTATACAACAAACCTGAACTACTTTACCGATGGTAACGGGCTCAATGATATAAGGGATCTCCAGAAGAACTTTATCCAGAAATATGAGATCAATGTAGTGACCGTAAGTGAACAGTTCAGTCCGTTAATAAATGTTGACATGAACTGGAAAAGTAATCTTACCTCGAGGTTTGAATGGAGAAAGTCAAGGACTGTATCCCTGAACCTGACAGGTAACCAGATCACCGATAACCGTATAAATGAGCTTGTAGTGGGGGCCGGATACCGTTTCGATGATGTACAGATAATACTTAAAACAGGCGGAGGCCAGAAGGTTCTTAAAAGCGATCTGAATCTCAGATTCGATTTTTCAATAAGAGATAACAAGACTGTTGCAAGAAAACTAATTGAGGATGTCAATCAGCCTGTTGCCGGTATGAAGGTATTTACACTCGGGGCCACCGCCGATTATGTTCTGAGCGACAGGTTCAATTTGCAGATCTTTGCGGATCACACCCTAAATAATCCATTTGTTGCCAATACATTTCCAACCTCCAATACAAATTTCGGATTCAGCCTGAAGTTTACTCTGGCACAATGATCCCATTCATTTGTTTCTGCTAATTTTGACCTGGGCTGTTCATTTAACTTCACTTGGTACTAAAATGGACAATTTCAATAGCAAAAAACATTCTGAAACAGGTTATTATTCATTGAATGGGAAAGATATTTTTTAAGGAACTTAGATGAAGGGTCTTCCCTCATTTGAACTGGGATACCATAATGCAAGCGATAATTAAATTCAAATATTCCAAAGGCAGGGCGTATTCAGTTCACCGATTTGAAAAAAATCCTTATTTTTGATAGAATTAAAAAGCTTTTAATAAAATAATCTATTAATAAACGAATTTTTGAAGACATGAATGTACCGGCAAATTTGTTATACACAAAAGATCATGAGTGGCTGCGAGTAGAAGGTGATTTCGGGTATGTCGGAGTAACCGATTTTGCTCAGGGCGAACTGGGTGATATTGTTTTCCTTGAAATTGAAACTGTAGGAGAAACTCTTCAGAAGGAAGATGTTTTCGGGACCATTGAAGCAGTTAAAACAGTATCGGACATGTTCATGCCGGTTGGAGGTGAGATCCTCGAAGTAAATCCGGAGCTCGAGAATTCACCAGATATTGTTAACAAAGATCCCTATGGTAAAGGTTGGATGATAAAGATAAAACTTACGGATCCA
>Ga0172370_10002367_pt1 | contig 27290 bp, 29 predicted proteins | sample LakKiv5m_FD_114538 | JGI IMG/M metagenome (GOLD analysis project Ga0172370, IMG submission 114538) | Freshwater microbial communities from Kabuno Bay, South-Kivu, Congo - kab_022012_11.5m | ecosystem: Environmental > Aquatic > Freshwater > Lake | place: Democratic Republic of the Congo...
AACCCCGAGTTTAACGTATGGTTAGCTTACAATAACTATTACAAAACTCGTGGTTGGACACCTTGGTACTCAGTACAAGGAATACTCTGGTAAACTAAACCACAAGGTTTCTAAAAACCTCCCGCAAGGGAGGTTTTTAGTTTATTCAAGAATTAATCTTTTATTGCCATCACAAACCACCTACCACTCTGACTATTCATACTCACATCTTTAAAACTCAAAAACATGCTCTTTATTTCTGCTTCTGAGAACAGACTATGTGGAAGATCCTTCTCGGGTCCCGTAAGGTGAATGTATGTCCCTTTTGATATTTCTTTCAAATCCTTGCTTTTTGCATGCCAAGATTCTGTATAGTCGGGTAACGTTATAAAAACTTTGCCACTGGGCAACAAGCTATCATAGATATTTTTAATGAGGTCCTTCACTTCTTCTTTTGTGCCGTGGTGAAGGGTTGAAACCGAAAGCACTAGATCATATCTGTCCTTAGGAATTTGATAATTATACATATTTGCAAGTCTGAGATCAGCGTCTCTGCCTAGTAACTCTTTGGTCATCTCAACAGCCATCTCACTATTATCAATACCAGCTACTTGAAATTCTGCTTCCTGAAGAAGCTTGAGGTACTTTCCTGTACCAAATCCTATATCTAAGGCGCTCTTTTCTATGAAGTTGGTTTCCCTAATAAACTGAATAAATAAGGGGTAGATGTCTTTACTTATTGTACCGTACCCTTCTCCACTTCTTAGATGCTTTTTATAAATATTATCCCAAACTGTCATAAGTGCTCACTTCTTAATGCCTTTTATCTTATCACGATTTAAGGTAAAGAAAAAGCGGCAGAGATAAACATATGAAATGTAATCTGCTGCCGCAGGAAGGCACCGTTTCGCTCTCTCGGAGACGGATTAACGGCTTGAGGAAAAACTCAGTGTCCGCAACAGGCCGGATGAGGATCCCAATCCTCGGGAAGACTAAGAGGCGCCGCCCCTAGGTTATGCTCGAGCACTTGTAGGATCCATTTCCTGAACATACGCCTCCGACTTTCTACTGTCTCCGGCACTCGCCAGATCCTGCCGTAGTAGTAATCTTGTCCGAGTTGGAGACGGAACTCCTTATCGGCTGCTCCCTTCTGCTTCTGGAACATCCGCTCAATCGTAGCGAGCTCCAGGCTGAGCAGTGCTTCGAAGCAAGGACTTTCCTTCCCCACCTCATGAATTACCTTCAGAGTTGGCATGTGTCCTCTCCTTATCCCGTATACGGGTGTCCAGGAAGCATGCAGTCGGCTTCGTGATTGAAAATGGCAAACGCCGCTTCCATGAAGCGTTCCATCAGAAACGAAGCTTCCTTCCACAGAAATCCCCCGCTCGGGATCTCGCTCGGCTTGACCAGAAACTTGATGCCGGCCGCTTCGAATACGACCTTCTCGTCACTGGACCCCTTGACTGTGAAAGCCTGAAAGTGCAGTTCCCTGACAATGGCGGAGAGGACGTGGCGCAGATCTCTCCCCAGATACTCGTTGAATTCGCTTTCTCCCCTTTCGCCAAACAAGGAAGGGCCCAACAGAAGATTACGATCCTTCTCGTCAGCTTCTGCCCTCTTTGAAGCCTCCGAATCCATCGTATAGCCACATCGGGAACAGTAACCTCGACCTTCGGGAACGGGGTGTTCACATTCGCATTTCGGCATTACCAACACTCCTTTCGATTCACATGCTCAAACTACTCGTTGACAAAGCAACCGAAGGATTCACCTCCGGTTTTTTGAAACGTAATGGTATTATATCGTGAAAAGAGCCAAAATGGAAGCTAGAAAATCTTTATTTTGTCTCACCTCTACCTAAAATTGCCTCTGCGAGGTGATGCACTGTAGCCTCTAACTTTTCCATATACATATCGTGCTCTTTACTCCCCTCACCATACTGCTTCAACAACATATCCTCATTGTACTTATCATAATCATATAGAAGAACATGTATTAGCTCATGAACTAGTGTATACTCCTCATCTCCCCTAAAGGGCTTTGCTGTCAGAAATATGATAGCGGTTTTGTTCTCTGGGTTAGCCGAGAAATCACCGCTTTGTCTATAATTCGTTCTTTCAAAATTCACTATCTTTAAGTCTATCTTCCAATCGCTCATATGTAGCTTCTTTTGCCAAGAGTCTAGTAGCCCAGTAAGCTCTCCTTTGCTCAAGCCAGACAGTTTCTCTGCATCAAACTTTACCTTTTTATTCATATTAGTATTTTATCATATCCACTACTTCAGTATGAAAAAAGTTCATTTTTGCCCGCATCCCTAATTTTCACTTTTATCACCTTATTCTCAAGGCTTTTGTCACCTTTTTTAGAGACCTTTATGTAGTTAGGCGTAAATCCTGAAGAGACAGATCCCCGGGTCGAGCCCGAGGATGACAGGGGGCGAACCTGCTCAAAGAGGACTTCCACCTCTTTGCCAATATAGCCTCTAAGTATCTTTTGCCTAATTTCCGATTCTAGAGCCTGTAGTTTGACTGCCCTTTCTTTCTTAATTTTCTCCGACACTTGATCCGGCATCTTGCTTGCCAAGGTTCCGTACCTTGGTGAATAGCGAAAAACGTGCACTTTCAGAAATTCCATTTTCTTTATGAACTCTACCGTTTCTGCAAACTCATCTTCAGTCTCACCTGGAAATCCAACTATGATATCGGTTGTAATCATGACATCTTTTATGTTCTTTCTAAGCTTAGCGACCAAGTCAGCATAATCATGCGTGTTATACTTACGCCCCATACGCTCTAGAACCGTATCTGAGCCGCTCTGCAGAGAGATATGAAAGTGAGGGCATAAACGGTCGTTTCGTGACCAAAGTGCCACCAAATCGTCCGAGAAATCGTCAGGATTGATGGAGCTTAAGCGTATTCGTGGAAACGTGGTTTTTTCCAGTATTTTCTCTATCAAGTCAGCCAAGGAAAGTCCTTTTGCTGGAAACGTTGAATCGCTTCGCTCGTTGGAATTGATTGTTTTGTCATTTCCTCCACTTCCCACATCTCCAGCATTTCTATCACTACCCCATCTTCCTATATTTACCCCGCACAGGACTACTTCCTTGAAACCGTCTTTTTCAGCTCCCTTCAGCTCATTTACAATATCTTCTGCTTTCAAACTGCTTTCCCGACCACGAAGATAGGGTACTATACAGTAAGAACAGAAGTTATTGCACCCATCCTGCACTTTGTACATTAGGCGAGTTTTTACTGAATAATCTTTTTGTTCTTTTTTCTGTTCCCCCTTGTCCTTTGATATTTTATCAAAGAGTTCCATCTTTTCTTTGTTTAGGACAACTTCCCCGTACTTTTCATACTCTTTTCTGGCTCCGCACCCGATAACTACTAGCGTTTTTTCGGGCCATCTCTCATGAAACTTCCTCAGTGTCTTCTCTGTATCTCTCTGTGCCTTATCTGTCACCGAGCAGGAGTTGAGTATAAAAATATCGGCCTCACAATCATTTGAAACGACCGTGAAACCTTTCTCTGTAGCTAATCCTTTAAGTTTGAGGCTTTCAGCTTGATTCAGACGACATCCGAGTGTAAGAATGAATACTTTTTGAGAACTCATACTCTACACTTTGATAGTTTTTTTCATCCTCTTCGCCATCTCCTTGACTATCTTCTCATATGGAAATATTTCCTGGTTTCCGGATGCCATATCCTTAATGATAACCGTACCATCATATGCTTCTCGCTGCCCTATAAGAAGAGTGTAGATGGCTCCCACTTCTGATGCCACTCCCAGCTGATCTCTGATGCCACCCTTGTCAAATCTCGCTTCGGCACCAATGCCGATGTCTAGCAGGTCATTCAAGAGGCGGAAACACTTCTTCCTGGCTTCAGCGCCAAGCTGAGCGACAAATATGCTTACACTCTTGCTTTCTTCGGGAACTATTTCCTGTCTCTTTATCTCTTCTATAGTACGTTCTACGCCGCCACCGAAGCCTATAGCAGGCGTTTTCGAGCCTCCCAGCATCTCTACTAGCCCATCATACCTGCCTCCACCGCCTATAGCATTTTGAGCGCCTTCCTTCTCCGTCCATATTTCAAAAACAGTCCCCGTGTAGTAGTCAAAGCCTCTGACAACATTTGGGTTTAGCTGATAGATTATGTCCAGTTCATCAAGATATTCGAGGACTTCCTTGAAGTGTCCATAGCAGTCAGCACAAAGGTTGTTGATTATCTGTGGGGCATCAGCCTGAAGACTTACGCATTTATCGTTTTTACAGTCCAGAAGCCGAAGAGGATTTGATGCATATCTCTTCTTGCAGTCAGGGCAAAGTTTTTTTAGTTTATCCTGATAGTATTTCTTCAAAATCTTTACATATTTGGGTCGGCAAGTACCACATCCCATAGAGTTAATCTGTATGGTGATATTATCGGCGATACCCAGTCTCTTATAAACTCTCCATGCAACGGCTATAATGTTCGCATCGATGAGAGGGCTCTTGTCTCCCACTGACTCCATCCCAAACTGCCAGAATTCCCTATATCTGCCTGCCTGAGGTCTTTCATACCTGTAAAAGGGTCCGAAATAATACATATTTACCGGTTGTGGCAGAGAGCGCATACCGTTTTCAAGATATGCTCTGACTATCGGGGCTGTGCCCTCGGGTCGCAAACTGAGAGAGTTTCCTGACTTATCCTTGAAAGTATACATTTCCTTGCCGACTATATCGGTCTCCTTACCTACGCTTCTGACGAAGAGTTTTGTGTCTTCAAATGTCGGTGTCACTACCTTGCCAAAGCCAGCCTGTTCGGCAATGTTTTCAAAAGTATTTTGGAAATACTTAAAGTACTTCTGCTCACTCGACAGAATGTCCTTTGTCCCTCTAGGTTTTTGTATGATTCTTTTGCCCATTTCAAAGATAAATTAACACGTTTTTCAGCAATAATCAATCGTTTAATTGATGATTTCTAACGATTTTTAATAATAATGCATCTCTTTTAGCCCCTTTACTTGGGATATCTTCTTTTCAAGCATCCTCATCTGAAAACCACTACCAATCTCTACCCCCAGAAGCACCTTCACACGTCCTTCTCTCGCAGGTTTTGTTTCTAACCCTGCTATGTTCATATTCATATCTGAAATCATCGTGGTTATCTCCTTCAAGAGGCCCTTCCTATCAATGAATATCAGAGATAGATGAATGGCTCTAGCTCTCGTATCTTCACTCTCCCAGCGCACTTCTACCAGTCTTCTCTCATCACAATTCATTATATTTTTACACTGTATCTTATGTACGGTCAGCCCTTTGCCTACTGTTATATACCCTATAATTTTATTGTTTACAGACGGCTTGCAACAACTAGCAATATTCAACTTTAGACCCTTACCCCCTGCTATCATCTCTGTTATCGCCTCTCCTGAGTCTCTGAGGGGCAGTTTACCGGTCTCCAGGACCTTTATCTTCTTCTCCTGAGGAAAGAGCAACCTCGCTATTTGTTTGACCGAAATAGAGCCATCGCCTATACCGGCCAGGACATCCTCCTTGTCTTTCTGTGGAAGAGTTTCCAGTATTTTCTTCCATACTTCTTTTGATATAGACTCAACTTTTGGTTTCGCCAATACCTTCAACTCCTCATCAAGAGTTTCACGCCCAATTTCTATGTTTTGAACTCTGTTTTTCTTCCTAAGAAAATTTCTTATTTTCTGTTTCGCTCTTGGAGTAAATGCATAGTATAGCCAATCTCTGGATGGACCCGAAGAACTGTTTGAAGTGACTATATCAACAATGTCTCTGTTCTCTAGTTTTGTATCAAGTGGCACTATACGTCCATTCACTTTTGCCCCAATACATTTCTCAGCTACTCTAGAGTGTACTGCATATGCAAAGTCTATCGTAGTTGCTCCTTCGGGTAGTTCAAAGATGTCTCCTGTAGGGCTGAATACAAATATCCTACTACTAAATATTTCTAGTGTCTGATCTTTAAAGCTTCCTGCATCAACTCCTGAAAACCTTTTTAACTCTTCCACTACTTTTATTTCTTGTGAGGTAGCCAATGAGTTAATACCACCTGCATATACCTTTTCTTTACTTTCGGCATATTTCCAGTGCGCAGCAACACCATTTTCCGCTTCTTCATGCATTTCTTGTGTTCGAATCTGTATCTCGGTAATCTTCCCATCCATACCAAAAACAGTGGTGTGAAGAGACCTATACCCATTCGTTTTAGGAAGTGCAATATAGTCCTTTATACGATAAATTAGCGGTTTAAAGTTTGCGTGCACTATCCCCAGGGTCTTGTAGCAGTCATCTACACTGTCTACGACTACTCTCACTGCCATAACATCATATATCTTGTCTATATCACCATCATACTTCATTAACTTTTTATAGACACTATAGACATGCTTTACCCTGCCATCTATCTGTGATGTGATACCATCTTGATCTAAAACCTTATTCATAAATTTCTTTATCTTTGGCAGAGACCTTTTGCCCTCCTGAATCTTTTTGGCCACTTTCTTCTTAACTTCCCTATACTCTTTAGGATGTAAATGGAAAAAAGACAGATCCTCAAGCTCGGCCTTAAGTTGCCCCATGCTCAGCCTGTCTGCAAGGGGAGCAAATATGTCTAGTGTCTCCTGAGCTATTCTCTTCCTGGCATCTTCAGGCAGGAAAGATAATGTCCTCATGTTGTGCAGACGGTCGGCAAGCTTGATGAAGACAACCCTTGTATCTTTCGCTGTAGCCAGGAAGAGTTTCCTCATAGACTCCACTCCCTTGTCCAGGTTCTTCTCCGTTACTTCGCCTTTTGAGTATTTATCAAAGTCAACCTCACCCAGCTTCGTTACCCCATCTACAAGCACACATATACTCTGAGAGAAGTCTTTACTTAAATCCTCTATAATTGTAGGTGTGTCCTCTACTACATCATGCAGTAGGGCTGCTGCGACTGTCTCACTATCAAGCTTCATGTCCATCACTATAAGTGAAACAGCAAGGGGATGAACAAAGTAATCATCGCCGGATATCCTCTTTTGTTTCTTATGCGCTTTTTGAGAGTAGATAAAAGCCTGCCTTAGTATCTTAGCGTCTGCCTTCGGGTTTTTCTTTTCTGCTCGTTCTATAAACTGTTTTACATTCATCTTTCCATCCTTAGAGAAATACATCTCATCTCATAGTTTACACGACCAGCCCATATATTCTCAGTAATATTAAAGACTATGTCCACTGTATCACCGGTGTCAAAACCATCGCCTTTGAACGAGAAGTAGATTCCACCTACCTCCACTTTATCAGAAGTAAAAGCTAGCTTTAGGTGTTCAAAGTTTTTTCCTACCTTTTTCGCATTTTTTATCTGAATATTCTCTGCAACAAATACCGGCATAGGATTTCCCATACCAAAGGGTTCCATTTTATTTATCATACTATATACTTCTTCATTTACCTCTGGCAGAGAGATATCTGAATCAATTTTGTATTCAGAAACTAAATCTTCTTCTTTTATTTTATCCCCTGATATCTCAAGAAGCTTATTTTCCAAAAGTATGAAGTGTTCCTTCTTTACGGTCAGACCTGCTGCACGAGCATGTCCTCCATAGCGTACAATATGCTCAGATGCCTCCTCGAGGGCTTCGATGATGCTAAAGCATTTCGGAGAACGTGCTGAACCCTGGCATTCATCTCCCCTGTCTTCAAAGAGTATTACCGGTTTGAAATATTTTTCAGTTAGTTTGGAAGCAATTATACCGACTACCCCTGAAGGCCAGTTCTTGTTCTTTAGGAGATAAATTTTTGCTTTCTCACTCTTCTTCTCTATCTCTGATATCGCTTCCTTCAGTATCCTCTGTGTTAGCTCCTGGCGTTCCTGGTTGAACTTATTCAAGTCAAGAGCCAACATCCTTGCTTCATTTTTGTCTTTTGTCAGAAGAAGCCGGATACTTTTCTCCGCTGTCTCCATTCGCCCTGCAGCATTGAGACGGGGACCCAGCTGGAAACCCATCTTATAGGAACTTATTTCACTTAAAGCCAACCCCGACACTTCAGTTAGAAACTGTATGCCGATTCTCTTTGTTTTCTGGATAACTTTTGTTCCAAAATGAACTAATGTTCTATTTTCCCCTATCAGAGGTACTACATCACAGACTGTACCAAGTGCTACAAGGTCCAGAAGCCACTTTTCCTGTCCAGACATAAGTATATCTGCAAACTTCTTATACAACGCTTGTGACAACTTATATGCTATACCTACCCCCGCAAGTTCCTTATAAGGATACTTGCAAGATACCTGCCTGGGATTTATCACGACAGCCTTCGGTAATACCTGCTTGCCTTTCTCTTCGCGAATGCTGTGGTGGTCAGTAATAACTATATCCATTCCTATCTTCGTCGCATACTCCACCTCATCTACCGAAGAGATTCCACAGTCAACTGTGACAACTAACTCCACACCTCTCTTCTTTATCTCATCAAGTGCACCTGCGTTCAACCCATATCCTTCATCTCTCTTTGGTATATAATATCCGCAGTCTAGCCCAAGTTCGTTCAGTGTCTCATGAAGTACTACGGTTGCAGTTATCCCATCTACGTCATAGTCGCCATAAACTACCACTTTCTCTTTATTCTCTAGTGCTTGCCCTATTCTATCAATCGTTTCCTTCATCCCCTTTAGAAGAAAAGGGTCATGAAGATTCTCATACCGCGGGTTTAGAAATTCATCCGCTTCTTTCTCATCTTTAATCTCACGATTAAAGAGTAGCTGTTTCTCAAGAGAAGAAAAAGAGGACCCCTTCAAGTAACTTTTCGGAAAGGGTTCGCTTATCTTCCATTTTTCTTTTGGCTCTACATCCTGCTTCGTCATAAGCCTATTATAAGCCATTCGTCTCACAAAACAACCCAAAATTTAGTAAAAAGTATTGACAATTGTCTGATTTAGTTGTATTTTATCAAACAGTACCATCGCACCTGACAACTTCTACCCCTTGGAGGGGATATGCTTACTGGAATTGAGAAAAAATTCCTAGCCCCCTTTAATAACGGGGAGACTGTGGAATTCTGGGCCGATCCTGAAAAAGTAGCAAAGGCTAAAGAAGAAGCCTTAGAGGATGACTCCTCTAACTACATGCAGCTACATGTTGCATCACAAGTTCGCTCTGGTGACATAAATGAGTTAAAAGAACTTGCCGGCCAGATTATCTGGAATGAAGTCAAAGAAGTGGAAAACCTTCCCGCAGGAGTTTGTCCCCGCTGCAAGTTGTTCGATTACGGATTCCTCATATCCGGACGATGTCCTTCCTGTGACTAGCCCCAAGCTTTTGAATAAAGAGCGAGGGGCTTATTTTTTTACAAAAATATTGCAATGTCGATAACTTTTCTATATACTTATGAAACCTACAAAAAGATAAACCTTAAGTACTTAATTTAGGGTTAAGAGAGATGGAGGTACACCGTGAAAAGGAACATGGTGGAGATTCAGTTACGCGGTCTCACGTCTGACGTTCTGGACGATGAGGGTAATGTAACTGAACGTGGGGGTTACAAGACCTGTACTGTCAGTGTCGACAAGGTCGACCTGAGCTGGCACCTTTTCGCAAAGAGTCCACAATCTAAGGCACATTGGTTGAAGGAACTCTTCGAGGAAGAGACAGGAAGAAGCGTTGTCGGAAGAACCATCTTCTATGACGGTCCTGTCAAGGAAGAGATAGAGACAGAAGAGCCTCCTCATCACTTGCAGTTCGAGAAGCTCTTGCGTCACTTCGACTACTTCGGCGCCTCCGAAAATGCCTAACCCGTTAGGCAAAAGTCTCGGCTCCAAGTGGAGATTTGACCAAAAATCTTCACAAGGAGCCTTATTTTTTACAAAAATTTAACATTCCCAGAGTTTTGTTTTATACTGTTTATGGCATCGTCAAAGTTTAAACAAACCTTGGAGGTGAGTAAACGATGAGAAAATCTTCTTGCTTAATAGCTGTTGACAAGGGTCGCAAAGGAACTTATGTAGTCTTTACTCCTTCTCCTGGTGAAATCGTCAAGCTGAAAGCCGGCGACAGGGCATTACGCCAAAAAGTAGCCAGACAAATCAGCCGATTTTTCAACATTTCTGCCGAAAGGATGGAGTCCCTGATCCTGTGGGATAAACTCAAAGTCCTGTAACTAAGGGGGCTGGCGTGACACCTAGGATACGACATAGGATTAACTGTAGACCTCTACGTTTTACTATTCATGTTTGTTACACAGGTCGTCGCGGATGGGGACGTCACTACAGAGTCGCGCATAATGTCGACCTCCGAGACATCATGAGATTCGAGCTATACAAGGACTATGAATCTACACGAAGGATTCTGCAGACCTGTGGAATGCGCATCCCTTGGTTCCGTAGCATCGACGTAGATGAAGTCCGGATAGACCGGGTAGCTACCCTGGACTGGGACCCTCTGTTTCGAGCAGCAAAACTGCTTGAAAGTAAAAGGCTTGAATATCTCGACTCAAGACCTTTTGAGCCTGACTTCTCCCTAAACCCTGGGGACTATTACTTCAACTTCTGAAGGCAAGAGACGAAACACATCACCCCGGTACACCTGTGCCGGGTTTTTTTATTTTCCCCTTTTCGCCTTCCAGTTCTGCCAGACGACAAGCATGGGAGAAGCGTTGAATATAGAGGAGTAAGTCCCTGTTGCTATACCGATGAGTAGTGCGAGTACAAACACTTTGGTTGTCTCCCCACCAAGTAAATATAGTGTTAGTAGAACCAGAAATGTCAGAAATGAAGTATTGATAGACCGTGAGAATGTCTCCAGGACGCTATCGTTTGCCAACTCTTCGAAGTCGCTCGAACCTCTTTTTATCAGATTTTCACGAATTCTATCAAAGACCACTATAGTATCATGAACTGAAAATCCGATGACAGTAAGTGCCGCCACTACAAACATACTGTCTATCTCAACGTTTAAGAAATGACCAAGAATAGAGAATATTCCAACCATTACTAGTACATCATGTAGGAGCGCTATAATAGCTGTCACACCGAACTGCCAGGAACTGACTGGTTTGGGGACTTTCCGGAAAGAATATGCCAGAAAGACTACTATAAGCACCGACGCAATAGCGATGAGGTAAAATGCTTTCTTCGTAATATCGGCTGATACTGTAGGTCCAACCGTCTCAAAGCGCGTCTCTGTAAGCTTTAACTCTTTCTCAAGCACTGCCTTTACTTTCCTGTGCTGGTCTTCCGGCATTTCCTTGCTTCGAACTATAAGTGAGTCGCTCCCCGCTTTCTGTATGATAGGGTCCTTTACACCTTCCCTCTGTACTATCGTTACCACTTTCTGCGAGTCCTGAGTCCCCTTTACCTCCATCAGAGAACCACCCGTAAATTCAATGCTTAGTTTCAAACCCCATAAGGCAATAGAGATTATTCCAGGGATAATAATAAGGAGCGAGATACCAAACCAGATTTTTCTATATTTCATGATATTCATGACTTGCTCTTCTCCTTTATTCCACCCACGTAAAGTCCGGGGTTTGAAAAAATCTTTTTCTTAATAACCATCCTCATCAATGTCCTTGTCACATTGACAGCTGTAAACATACTTACCAGAACACCGATAATGAGGACGACAGCAAATCCCTTGATTATCCCTGAACCGAACAGAAACAGTATAGAAGCAGTGATGATACTGGCAGAGTTCGAGTCACGTATAGACGTCCATGCACGGCTAAATCCTGCTTCCACGGCGCTCATTAGGCTCTTTCCTTGCTTCAACTCTTCTTTCATTCTCTCAAATATCAGCACATTTGCATCAACCGCCATACCGACAGAAAGTATAAATGCCGCCACACCGGCGAGAGTTACCGTGATGCCCAGTATCTTAAAAAGTGCGAGAACGAATATTATATAGAAAATCAGTGCAATGTCGGCAATGATACCCGGAAGTCTGTAGTATAGTGCCATAAATAGCATCACCAAAACCACGCCCAATATACCTGCGAAGAGACTCTTCTTGATAGCTTCCTGCCCTAGAGTTGCCCCGATAGTTCTCTGTTCTATAATCTTGACAGGTACCGGCAGGGCTCCTGCATTCAGCTGGATGGCCAGATTCTTCGCTTCCTTTAAGTCAAACTCTCCCGTTATGACCGCCCTTCCGCCGGATATTTTCTCATTCACATTTGGCGCCGAGAGAATCTTTCCGTCTAGAAATATATATATGGGCTTTCCGACATTTCTAGCTGTTGCCTCCTCAAACTTCTTCGCTCCTTCGGAGGTGAACTCGATACTGACATTGGGCTTGTTCGTATTCTGGTCATATGTTTGAGATGCCTTCTGCAAGTCTTTCCCCGTAAGACCAAAACTTTTTGGCGCACCCTTTGGCCCGCCTTCCTGAAACTCTAGTTGAGCAGTTTTGCCTATGAGGTCCATCGCCTCCTGTACATCCTTCACCCCAGGAAGCTCTACAACTAGTCTATCCTCCGTACCAAGCTTCGTCGTCTGTATCACGGGCTCTGATACACCAAAGGCATTGATACGATTCTCTATCACTTTTTTCAGTGACTCCATCGCCTCTTTTTTCTTATCTTCACCTATCTTTGAAAGGTCTGCGCTGTAGACGATGTGAGTCCCACCTTGGAGGTCCAGACCTTCCTTGATTTTGAAGTCGGGAGACTTCCAGTCAATCTTCAATGGTTGGAATTTGAATGCAACCCCTTTTCCGGGCCATACAACAATGAGCGCTCCTGCCAGTAGGAGCAAAATAAAAACAACCTTTATCCAGTTTCGCCTTTTCCTCACTATAAATCCTTATAATCGCAGCTCTCATTGTAGCGTAATATATATTTGAAGTAAAGAAAAACGGCCGTTCTGACCTCACAGGTCAAGTTAACGGCCGTCCTTGAGTGCTCCTACTGTATGCGCTCAAGATTTGTCACCTCATTCGCCTTTGAAAACATCTGTTTCTCTACGCCTCGGCAGATTGACTCCTCGCCAATTCAGAGAGTTCATGTCTACCAACCCATCACACCATCGACATTTTCCCTCATTGTCTTTCTTTTCAAAATCTTCCTCGAAAAGAAACTTACGACAGTGAGAACACACTGCATACCCTGCCATCTCTGCCTCCCCTCGTTCATTCTTTCTTCTTGTACACTCCAAACAAAAATATACATTTCTGCTTAGCAAATTGTCTTTAAAATTTATCATAGTTAATAGACGTTTTCGTCGGTTTTTGTCACAAAAAAAGAAGGCTTACTCAAGTTTTTATAAAAAACTCTTTCAGCCGGGTTAATGGGGACCAAGGTCTTCTCCTTGCAGCCTTTCTTTGACTTTAGCTAAGGACCGACGCTGTATCTTCTCCACCATGCTTCCTGAGATACCAAGATGCTGACCGATTTGATGTTGCGTCTGTATGCACCCGGTCTTAAAACCGAATCTTCTCTCGATTACCAGCCTCTCTCTCTTATCGAGAATACTGAAGGCATCTGTTACAGTCTCCCTGAGTTCCTTGGCTATAATCATCTCAAACGGAGAAGTGGATGAAGAGTCAGCAATGACGTCGTGGAGGGTATCTCCATCCTCAGTCTCAATCTCCATAGACCTGACATGCTCCCTGAGACTGAAAGTTCGCCTAAGTGTATCTACTCTGACAGGGCTAATATTAGCCTCCTCCGCAACTTCCTCCCTCGACGGTTGCCTACCTTTTACCACCATTAGCTCAGCTTCTATTCTTCCCATCCTAGCCCAGTCAGCCTCCTGATTGTGAGGTATGTGTATGGTCCGCGAGTTGCTTCTCAGAATATAGTGTATCTTCTGCCGAATGTTTGGGTAAACAAAGGTGGAGAAGCAGACTCCCTCCCTAATGTCAAAACTTTTCGCTGATATCAGTATTTCCAGGACTCCTTCATGGAGACAATCAACTTCTTCGTAGGACCCATAAATCTTCATCTTACGAATAATCTCATAGACCATACCGATGTATTGGCTTATAAGATCAGGGGCTACCTCGATATTCCCGTCCTGGTACTCCAACACAAGCGCTGTACCACTATCAAGAGCCTCTGTCTTGATACTTTTGCATGTCTGCACTTGGTTTTCACCTCTTCTCATATGTACATTATAAAAGCCGGGTAAAAACTCCTCCGGCATTTCTAACTTCAGGTTGATTATACCATTTTAAGCTTGTAGTGACAACCGTCTAGTTCAAGTATTTCTGTGCGTTTAGCCAACCAGAAAGTTCAGACTTGTTCTGAACATACCCACGATAGTCTATATCATTTCCCTTATAAATACCCAGATGCAGATGTTTCCTCTCTCCTCCGGAATACTGACTGTACGCCGACGCCAAAACAGAAATCTTCTCCCCACTTCTGATTTGCTGTCCCACCTGCGCTTTCGACTGCCGAATGTCTATATGTCCGTAGAGAACTGTTACTGACTGTCTATCCAGCGCACAGTCTTGGACGATAACTCCTCCGTAACCGGAGACTATTTGTTTGACCCGAGTCTTTCCCGTGCAGAGAGCATAGACTGATATTGCCTGATTTTTCTCTTCTGATGTTGTTTCAAAGTCTGTCCCTGTATGATAACCTGTAAACTTTTCCGGTTTTACAGGGGAACTTTGCGGAGTGACATAGATACCAAATGGCTTTTTTGTAACCCTAGACTTGGCATCCGATATTGGTTTTGTTTTTGATTGCGTCACCTTTGGATTCTCTGTTGACGGCTCGGATTTTTCTTCCTTTTTTTCCGACTGAGTTACCTCTTGCTCTATTCTTCTAACCTCGGTATGTAAAAAGAGCAGCAACTGGACTCCCAGCAGTATAAATATCAGGGCTATTATAAAAATAAACATTCTTTTCGTCATAATAGTATTTTATCATAAAGTAAATACTTTACATTTAGCTTTTTTATAAAAAAATAAGGGCGGTACCTATGGTTAAGATACCGCCTAACGGATGAGAAACACCCTCGATTGCTCGAGTAGCCGTGGTGTAGGGAAGACCGCTGACTTTCCTTTTTGAAGTATATTCTTAGCCGTTCGTTGCTCACAGGCACCTACCGACTTAACGGCTAAAGTTTACCTGCTAATACACCTTATGGTGTTAAAGATACACCGTCGAGGATGAGGGTGACCTTGATAATGGTTCACTTCGCATCCTATGCCTTCACACTCCTTGAGAATCCACCGAACTTCGAGTCTTCTCAAGTCCCTACGTTTTCTCCGACTGATAGGACAGCTCCCTTTCGCCATGTCGTATCACCTCCTCCGAGATCTTCGAAGCAGGCAGTCTTCGGGGAGATCCTGCGTGTCGATGTTGTCATAACAACCGGTTGCTCTACAGACGCCCCTAAGGGCATCTGCTGTGTAGGTCGCTGCGAGCCGTTTGTCGTGTATACGGCAAACTTTCTCTGCCTTTTCCGCTTCCGTTTTCATCTCCCCTCCTTTCAGTATTATTTAGAAGGTTGTCTAAGCTACTACTGCACTTCTGCACAATCTTCACTATGCAGAAAGTGCCGATTGCCATGAATACCCACGGCCAAACTGCCAGTACGTTACTGACAATGATGTTGGTCATATACAACATCAGAAAAAACAATAACTTTATCATATTTCGCCTTTCAAAATACCCGTTTTGACCCTGCAAGCCAGTATACCGACTGAGCTGTCCTTCAACGTGCGCCAATTATACTATAATTATCAAAAAATAGCAACATAAAATCCTTTACCGATACAAAGCCCTAACTCTTGCCCACAAACTAAGCTATAATGGTCATATGAAATACGTTTTGTGCGCCGTTTCGGGCGGTGCCGGAAAGCAGGATTTTTTTACTTATAGCGTGTCTGACGATTTGGCGAGTGAAGTCAAGATCGGGCATATTATTTCTCTGCCTTTCAGGGGGAAGAAAGTATCGGGAATAGTGGTAGACTTTACAGATAAACCTGACTTTGAAACGAAGCCTATTACCAGCATCATAAGCGGGCCTCTCCCCGAACACTTGGTCAAGATAATCCCCTGGATGCGTGACTATTATGCTTCTCCCGTATCTGAGATAGTAAAAACCATCCTGCCTACGGGGGTACTAAAGAAAAGGCGGTCAACTGAGTCACAGAAACTCCACGGACAGATTAGAAAAAGGCCCACATTGACTTCCGAACAAGGAAAGATAGTTAAGGATATATTAGATAAGAATGGTAAACCTCATCTGCTCTTCGGAGTTACCGGCTCAGGTAAGACGGAGATATATCTGGATGTTCTGGAGGAAGTAGTGAAGAAAGGCAAACAAGCTATAATCCTGGTGCCTGAAGTAGCACTAACTCCCCAAACTACTTTGAGGTTTGAGGAGAGATTCCCGGGTCAAGCCGTTCTATATCACAGTTACTTAAAAGAAACTGAGAGAGCTTCTGTATGGACGAGTATATTTGAGGGTGAAAAAAACATCGTTATCGGCTCCCGAAGCGCCCTTTTCTTACCTTTTTCTAACCTTGGTTTAATCGTGATAGATGAAGAACACGAGACAAGCTACAAGCAGGATAAGAATCCGAAGTATCTGGCGACAGAAGTCGCTGAGAAATTTTCAGAAATGACCGATGCTACACTAGTTCTCGGAAGTGCAACTCCATCTCTTGAATCATTTTTTTATGCAGAGAATGGAAGGTATCGTCTGCACTCCATGTCGGGTCGGTATATCCAAGAGAAGATGCCCCTAACTTCCATAGTTGATATGCGAAATGAGTTCAAGTACGGAAACATGTCTATACTCTCAGAGAAACTAAGAGAAGAGATAGGAAAAATACTGAACGAAAAACGGCAAGTAGTACTCTTTATGAACAGACGTGGCTTCTCTACATTCGTTTCCTGCCGTGACTGCGGATATGTGGTAACGTGTCCTAGATGCGACATCCCTCTTGTCTACCATGACTCAAAGGGTCAGACAGGCCTCTTCTGCCACCACTGCGACTACAAAACAACCGTACCCACTATCTGTCCAAACTGTAAGTCCCATGCTATAAAATACTTCGGCAAAGGAACACAGAAGATAGAGTCAGAGATAAGATACTTTTTCCCGAAAGCAAGGGTAAAGAGAATGGATGCTGACTCGGTAAAGAAAGACCACAAGAACATCTATGAAGACTTCAAGAACAAAAACTTTGATATCCTTATAGGCACACAAATGATAGCCAAGGGATGGGACTTACCGGATGTCGATCTAGTGGGCATAATAAGCGCTGATAATATGCTGAATCTCCCTGATTTTCGCGCCTCAGAGCACGCCTTCTCTCTCATTACCCAGGTATCCGGCAGAACCGGTCGAGGTGCAAAAAGAGGAAAGGTAATCATTCAGACCTACAACCCGGAAAATCCTATACTAGGAATGGCTGCCAAGCACGACTACGAGGCGTTTTATAGTCAAGAACTGCCCAAAAGAAGAGAGCTTTTTTACCCGCCTTATTCAAATTTAATCCATCTTTTATATTCTCATAAAGATTTACAAAAATGCGAGGATGAATCCGACACCTTGAGTAAATATATTACTCAAGAAATTATTTCCGGGAATAAAAATGTGGTTTTGGTCGGCCCCTCCCCCGCATTTCTTCCAAAAATTAATAACTTGTATCGCTGGCAGATACTTTTGAAAGTAGGTCCAGATGAAAACCTTGATGCCATAGCTAAAAAAGTGGTAAAATATACGGGCAACAAATGGAAAATAGACATTAACCCAATGGGGCTTATATGAAAAAGGTTAAAATCTTAACAGATCCTAACCCTATTTTAAGAAAAAAGAGCAAAGAAGTAGAAAAAATAGATGATAAGGCAAAAAAGGTGATAGAAAAAATGACTTCTGCTTTGGAAACCTCGGAAATTGAGGGTTTGGCCATAGCCGCACCACAGGTCGGAGAGAGCGTGCGTATAATCCTTATACAAGTGAGGGAACAAAAAGATGAAGAAGGAAAAATTATCCAAAAAGCTATCCCCCTGACAGCCTACATAAATCCTATAATTACCAAATATTCAAAGGATAAAACCATTCTCGAAGAGGGGTGTCTTAGTATTCCTTACCATTATGGACCTGTAGAAAGACCAAAAAAAATAAGGTTTGAAGCGACTACAGCCGAGGGAAAGAAAATAAAGAAAAATGCCGCCGGTATTTTGGCTAAAATTGTCCAGCATGAAGTAGACCATCTTGACGGAATACTTTTTGCGGATAGAATGGCAGATAAATCTAAACTTAAAAAAGTAAGTCCTAAAAATGAAAAGCCAGCTCGATAACCCAAAAGTCGCTTTTGCCGGTTCAGGACCCTTCGCAGAGCCTGTTTTTAAAGCTTTGGCCGAAAAATACTCTGACATTGTTCTCCTCGTGAAAAAAGGTACTCCTGAAGACGCAGGAATCTGCCTCATAGCTAAGGGGAGGGGTGCCTCCATCATACAAGTTTCTGGAAAAGATGACTTTGATGGAAAGATTAGAACATACAAGCCTGATATTGCTATCGTAGTTTCCTTCGGCATTATCATCTCGAGAGAAACGTTGACACTACCTAATCATGGCTTTGTAAACGTCCACTACTCTCTACTACCTAGGTACCGAGGATCTTCGCCAGTTCAGGCGACAATACTAAACGGCGACAGTACCTCCGGTATCACATTTCAGAAAATGGCAGAAGGGGTAGATGAAGGCGACATTCTGTATCAAAAAGAGATACTGATTGCAGACACCGATACAACTGAAACCTTAGGAAGAAAAATGGCCGAAATGTCAGCGAGAGAACTGCCGAAATTGACAGAATCCTACATAAAGGGGCAAGCGAAGCCACAAAAACAGGCAGGAAATCCAACCTACTCGCAGATTATAAAGAAAGATGATGGGAAAATTGACTGGAGTGAATCTGCAGAGAAAATCGAACGAATGGTGCGGGCATACATGCCATGGCCCGGTACTTACACCTTCTGGAACGAAAAAATGCTCAAAATCCTAGCAGCTGAACCTGCCAAGGGTCCGTCTCTTGGCAAGAAACCGGGAATGTTCCTTGACTTGGGGAATAGTCAATACGGTATTCAGACAGGTAAAGGTATATTAATTATTAAAAGACTTCAGCTAGAAGGCAAAAAACCGCTTGAAATAAGCGATTTTCTCCTTGGTAACTCTAAAGTTTTAGATAGCACCTTGGGCTAGCCGGCTGCCATCACCTTCTTGATTCTCTGTACTACCTCTTGTGGTGTTATCTGACTCTTTATAATGTAGTCCTTCACTCCAAGTACCCTTGCTTTCTTCACATGTTCTTCCTTTGCAAGATTACTCATGATAATAACCGGTACAAAGCTTATAGTATCATCTGCCCGTATAGCTTCCAGAACTTGAAAACCATCCATCTCAGGCATAAGAATATCTAGGAGTATAATATCCGGCAAAAAGCTCTTTGCTTTTTCTACACCGGTAGCACCATTCTCAGCTAGTTCTACTTCAAAACCATCTAGAGATAGCTTAGTCTGATACATTTTAGCGATATATCTATCGTCTTCAATTATGAGGATCTTTTTTTTCTGGCCCTCCGACATATGTGTCTCCTTATATTTCCACTATAATATCACAGTTACAAATATTTTGGCAATATCTTTACAAAAACTATGCTTTCGTCATTTTCAAAAGTTCGTCTATTTTCTGAGCATACTCTCCTGATTTGTCTACTTTGAAGTGTATGGCTGGTACATTTTTCGAAGCCATCTTTGTATTTACGATCCTTTGGATTTGTCTCTTTTTCTCTTCTACAACAGCGAGTGCAGCTACTTCATCTTCTCCCAGAACACTAATCCAGATATCTGCATGCTTCATGTCAGGGGTCGTTTCCACTGCCTTCACAGTCAACAAACCTTTTGACTCTACCTCATGATTTATTATATCGGCGACTACCTGTTTCAGGAGTTCATTGACTTTCAATATTCTATCTGACATGATTTTTCCTTGAATTATGAATTTAGAATTTGGTATTTAGAACAGTAAGCTTTTTATTCAACATTCAAAATACAAGATTCTAGATTCCTGCTTTAGAGTATTCTCTTAATTATCTCTGTTCTATATGCCTCTACCATATCCCCTTCTTCTATATCTATTTCCTTGTTCAGACTTATGCCACACTGAGTACCAACCTGAGCTTCCTTCGCCTCATCTTTTTCTCTTTTTAGCAAGGTTATCTTCGCTCTGGCTATCTCCTCTTTTGCACGCATAATCCTCACATCTGTATCCTTCTCTATTTTCCCTTCTTTTACTTCGCCCCCGACAACCATAGTTCCCTTACCTTTTGCAAAAATTTTCAAAACTTTCATCTTGCCTATGGTTATCTCTCTCTCTTCCGGAGGTAGAAGGTCTGATAATAGGTTCTTAACATCATCCAGTAGTTCATAAATGACTTTATAATTATAAACTCTTACTTTTTCTTTCTTTGCCATTTGCCCGATATTAGCAGGTAGAGGGACATTGAACCCAATAATAACATTTCCGGATGTTTTTGCCATAGTCACATCGTTTTCATTTATAGGACCCACTCTGCCGGAAACAACCTTGATAGAAACTTCATTATTTGAAATTTTATCAAAAGCTTCCTTTATAGCATCCAGCGAACCTTTTACATCCGCCTTCAGAACCACACTTAACTCTTTCTTCTCACTCTCAGTAATAGAAGCAGATAGCTCATCGAGGCCAATCTTTTTGACCTTTGAGAGACCCTTTATAGTTTTTTGCTTTTTGATATTCTCTATTTCAGACTTCGCTTCCTTCTCAGACTCATATACCTGCAAGAGGTCAGCGACTTTTGGCAGTCCTTTCAAGCCAGAAATCCTTACCGGAGTTGAGGGTGGAGCTTCTTTCATCCTCTTCTTTCTATGATCTTCCATGGTTCTTATTTTCCCGTACGTTTCACCAACAGTTACAAAATCTCCAACTTTTAAGGTTCCATTTTTTATCAAAACAGTCGCTACAGGGCCCTTACCATAGTCTACTCTGGACTCTATCACTACTCCTACTGCCGGCATATCAGGATCCGCTTTCTGCTCATCCATATCAGACATTACCAGTACAAGTTCCAAAAGATCATCCAACCCCTCTCCTGTCTTCGACGAAACTGCAACTACAGGAGTATCTCCTCCGTATTCTTCCGGTATCAGGCCAAGTTCTGATGCTTGTTGCTTAACTCTGTTTAGGTCTGCATCAGTTTTGTCTATCTTCGTAATAACAAGTACCATAGGTGTTTCTGCTTTCTTCGAATGATTTATAGCTTCTACGGTCTGAGGTTTCACTCCATCATCAGCAGCTATCAAGATGAGTACGATGTCAGTCACTTGGGCTCCCTGTTCTCTCATTTTCTCAAATGCAGCATGACCGGGAGTATCCAGAAACGTTATCTTCCGACCGTCTTTTTCTACTTGATATGCTCCTATATGCTGAGTGATCCCTCCTGACTCCTTACCAACAACATTTGTTTCTCGTATTGCATCAAGGAGGGAGGTCTTGCCATGGTCTACATGCCCCAAAACACCTACTATGGGTGGTCGTGGAGTGAGATTCCCCTTATCTGTGACTAGATCTTTTGTCTTTTTTTCGACTTTTTCTTCTTGAACTATCTCCTTTTTCTCTATCTCAAAACCCAGATACTCGCCGATTATAGCTGCTGTTTCGAAGTCGATATACTCATTGATGGTTGCCATAACACCATTCTTCATCAACTCTGCAATAACTTGAGCTACAGGTATACCAAGAGTGGTCGCGAAGTCTCCCACCGTCACTGTCTCGGATATTTGTTTTACTTCTTTTTTTTCGGTCATATTCTCCTCTTATAAAAAATCTCCAGTGAAAAGGCGGAGATTTTTCTAAAAATACTAAAAAGTTTGAAAAGGAAGATTTACATCATCTTTACTTTTCTTCCTTATCCTTCTTGGTCTCTTTTGCCTTCTTGACTTTAACTTCCTTATCCTTCTTGGTCTCTTTTTTCTCTTCTGCGGTTGGCTCCTCGACTTTTACTTTCTTCTCTGTTTTTGGTTCAGAAACGCTTTTCAGACTAAGTGCCATCTTGTGATTATCCATATCTATAGATATAACCTTGAAGTCATACTTCTTCCCTTCCTGGACTACTGCGTCAGGAGAAGTAACATGCTTATCAGAAAGTTCAGATATATGTACAAGTGCTTCTATTCCCTCCTGTAACTTTACAAAAGCTCCAAATGGAGTAATCCTTGATACTTCACCCTTTATGACATCACTAACCTTGATATTCTTTACTTTCTTCAGCCATGGGTCCCCACTAAGCCTTTTGATAGACAGAGATATCTTCTCCGACTCTATACCAATAATCTTTACATCTATCTCATCACCTAAACTCACAAAATCAGAAGGATCATCTACCCTATCCCATGAAATCTCAGAAATATGTACCAGACCCTCTACTCCCTGTACGTTTAGGAATATACCGAAGTCAACTACTCCTGTAACCTTACCCTTTACCTTGTCCCCTATACTAAACTTATCCAGTATTTCCTCGGTTTTTTCTCGAAGCGCTGCCCGTTCAGAGAATATTAGCTTGCTCTCTGCCCTATCAGCGTCAAGAACTACTACGTCAAGCGGTCGACCTATAATCTCGTTCAGTCTGGCTAATATCTCATCTTTATCAGAAACTCTAGGATAATGTTCGGTAGACAGCTGAGAAACGGGCAAGAATCCTCTGACAGTTTCATACTCTACTAGAAGTCCGCCCTTGTTTGCGTCAAATGCTTTAACTTTGAAAACTTCTCCTTCATTCATCATGCGGATAAGCTTGTCCCATATCTTCTCTCTAGTAGCTTTTCTAAGAGACAAGAGTATATATCCTTCGTCAGTTTCCTGGCAGATAACCGATGCACTCATCTTGTCACCGGACTTTACTTCCTTACCATCAACCTCAGAACCAAAAATCTCCGGACCTACTACTAGTCCTGTCCCATGTGAACCAAGGTCTAGCCAGAGTCCGTTCTTTGTAATATTAAGAACCGTCCCCTCAAGGATATCTCCATCCTTCGGTACGCTTATCTTGTCTTCATAGGAAGCCATGAGGTCTTCCATCGTCATTTCTTTAGCTTTCGCCATGTTTCTTCTTCTCTCCACCTTGTAGGTGAACCACATTTGATGTGGCTTTCTATATTTTTTAGTCCCGTTCAGAGGACTTTAAAAGGATACCAAAAAATGTGGCTTTTGTAAAGGCAAAGTGTAAAAATGACCAACTCCCAATAACCAATATCCAACTAAACCTCAAAAATTAATTTTCAAACATAAAAAAAGGCGGCCGAAGCCGCCACGTTGTTGTTTCTCAAATACCTTTTACTTGTGTTTCTGGTTGTATTCATGCGCCTCAACCGAAGCCACAATAATTCCTACCAAAAACGCAAACTGATTGTGGCTACATTCAGCATCCTCGGAGAATAGTTTGAGACTGTCTCCTTTGAGACCCTTAAACCCTTCAGCAGAAATTCCCATACTGCAGTTTCCGAATTGGAGCCAGAGTCGTCCCTCATTCACATCAACGGCCGAAAAACCATCATATGGTCGCCCCAGGATGAAGGAAAGAGCTCTATCTATTCCTTCCGATACCATATTCAGATTTATCCCCTGCTCAACAGCCTGAAGCCATGGGTACATATCACTGCAAACCTTGAATACAGGATTAGTATGAGGCATAAGCATGTCAACTTCAAAATATCGCGGTATGCCTTTCTCCGGATAGACGACTTCCTGAGAACTGCAGAAATCAAAGAAAATCCCGAGTGAGTATAGAGCCTGTTCTAGACTCAAGTAGTCAGGATCCATGTCGTCGTCTTCTCCAACAGGAGGATATATTGTGGCGCCCCACGAACGATACCCAGGAATCTCAGTGGGTATTTCTCTAAAACATCTTGCGAACCCCCACCTTGACCCAATAGGATTTGTAAACTCCACTATATTAGAGAAGTTCCGAGAGAATATTTCCAGTTTCTCTCCCATCATTTCCCAATTGCAGAACTGAGGCCAAACATCCTCGTGGATTGAGACTTTCAACTCACCGATACTGCAACTCATACGTCCTGATATATCATACAGCGCTATATTGCTCATGATACCTCCAAAGGTATTTGCTTGCCAAGACTACTAGAGCCACACAAACTTTCTGTGCGGCCCTCCGATGAATGTATTATATCATGGATGCTTTATAAAAAAAAGGTAGCCGGAAGGGGCTACCCTTTTGCACGCCGAAGCGCGACTTTACCTCTTTTTTGACACATTCTTCTTCGGCGTTTTCGCCTTGGACTTCGGCTTAGTCGCTTTCTTCGCAGATTCCGCCTTCCCGGAATCTTTCTGCTGAATAAATACCTCGAGTTCGGGAGCTAACCTGGTTGCGTCCCTCATCGCCTCCAGGATTGGCTTTGTGAAAAGCTTACCTAGAGGTAACCCGAGCCTGATGTGTCTAGCCCAGACACCTATCACATGGATGTTATTGACGTACATCCTGCCGGCTGCTCTGGTGAGGTCTGAGGTAATCTCTCCATCACCGCACAGCTCGAGATTCATTTCGAAAGGCATTTCACCGCGTTCCTTGGCCGTTATATCAGCAAAGTGAGCGTCAACTATCTTCCTCATCATTGCCGTGCCGAAGCCGTTTGCGATGGCCTTGTTAGCAAACCGAATCTGCTCGTCATGATCTTTGATCCTTGCTATGACGAGTGCTGTACTGTAGCTAATATCCCCCAGCCGGACCGAATCGATGATATTTTTATTCAGCCCATTGACGAACTTGAGGGCAGCCCTGACCGTACTTTCGCTTCTGCCAAGCTTCCGGCAGAAGGATTTGAAGGTCATGCCTTTCAGACCCTTGGTGTGCTCCTTCATACGCCACAGCCTGTCAATAGCTGCTGCTTCCTGGTCAGAGGGAACGTTCTCGTGCAGATTCTCGCCTATCTGAAGGTCGAAAACCTCGAAATCGGAGAGATTGTCGAAAATCTTCACGGCGAGACCACGAAGCTCCGCTTTCCTCTGCAGGAGAACTTTATTCCCATTGATGAACTCATCAAGCTTTCCACTCATAATGAGCTTAATAGCCTTCAGACGACGCTCACCTGCTATCAGAACATACTTCCCGTTCTTGAAGTTGATAAGCGCATCCGCAATCTGCCCATTTGCCAGAATGTTCATGGCAAGTTCCATGAGAGTCTCAATGTAGAATATCGTTCGCATTTGTTTGCGAACCGTAACATTCTTGGGGTCAAGAAACGCTTCCCTGTATTCCTTATCCCCCATCTTATTTTCCCGAGGGATTTCTATGATAGCTTGAACAGCCACTTCTGCCTCCTTTGGCAAAAAAGTTTTGTGTCAAAATGACAAAGGTCGTGCATGAAAGAAAAAGAACACAAAAGTGTTCCCTCCTTCTATTCTTGCATATCTGTCCTTATGGTAAAGGTTGGCAAAATAAAAAGCAAGAAAATAATAGAACCAAAGACTTTCCATTAAAAAGATCCCCCATGATCCCACTACACTAATATATATTAGTGTAGTGGCTCGTAGGCAAAGTATCTAAGACTAATGTCTTTTTTAACTTGTTTTAAATAAAACAAATTTAGCAAAATCAGATAGCCAAAATTCTGTATACTTGTTTTGTTACACTAGCATATATTAGTGTGATGTAATAAAGTTTAATTTTTATAAAAGGGAAAGTTGGAGAAATGAGTGAAAGATTAGTTTGGCACGATAAGGAAATTCTAGACGTAGTTGACCTGGTTCTGAGATGCAAAAATAGGGCTGAGATTAGAGGTATTTTTGACAAGGTACTGACGCCAAGAGAAATAAATGATATTGGCAGAAGATACAAAGCCCTTACTATGATTGACGAGGGGAGATCATATACTGACATCCGCTTAGCAACAGGAATGAGCCCCGTTACCATCAATAGATTGGGCGGAAAGTGCGGATTTGGTTTCAGAAAAAGTTCCGGTCTGAGTAACCAAAAAAAGAAAGGTACATCAAATTACAGAAAAACTTTGAACTATAAAGGCGTAAAAGTTTCCTTATAAATAAAAACTCTTCTTTCCCAGTACTACACTAATATATATTAGTGTAGTACTTAATCTAACTTAGATAAGAAAATAACGGCCCGTTGTAGGGCCGTTATTTTCTATGGTTTTACTTCGCTTATTTTCTCATTGATGCAACGAGTTGTTTTCTACTCTTCATGTATGCTACCACGGCTATCACGATGCCTCCGAAGCCGAGTACCGGCAGTATCGCGTCTTCCGGTCCGGAAGCTGATAGATTCTGTCCGGTAATAACTGACGTACTAGGGTCAGTATAGACTGCTTTCTGCCTGGATGGAGTTTTCGCATTTGCAGGGGCTACAAGTGTGAGTGTTCTCTCAAGTACAGTTGTCTTCCCGCTTGTATTCTCTGCTTTCATACTGAAGACATTCTTCCCAGGATTGAGAATGACCGAGCTCGAGAAAGAACCATCTTTATCGACAGTTGTCTCGTCTGTGTTTATCCAAAGCTTGTTTTTCTTCTCTGTACTGCCTGTGATAGTAAAGTTTTTTTCCTTAACTTTAGCTCCTTTTTCATCAATGTTGACTTGAATAGTAGGGAAAGCAGTATCCTTTGACTTCTGCCAGTTTATGATACCTATGATACCTCCAATAAATACGAAAAGAACCACTATCGGTAGTATAAACATTTTCCAGTTTGGTTGGTCCATTACAAAATCCTTGTTTAAATTGTTAGAAATGTTGAAATTGTTTGTTTTTTATCTGCAAACAGCTCAATCAACTCCCACAGCTCCAACATTTTACGAAAAAGAGCAACCAAGCAAGGCTCATATTTTCCCAGAAGAAGCATGGGATCAAGTGTATTGATACATCCCGCTTTATTTGACGCGGTAAACGTCCTTCCGAAAACTCATGGCACGAACCCAGTCGCTCCAACCATAATCTATGTTTATAAGGGGCAAACTACAATCATCACTTTCTTATCATGAAGTATGGGGATTATATCACTTATGTATAACCTTGTCAAGTGTTTTTTTGAAATTAAAGCGCAACTAGCTTAAATCCGCTCTTTGGGCCTCCACAAACAGGGCATACCTCCGGCGCTTCACTCAAATGAACGTGACCACAACCGCCACAAACATAGTATTCCACTGCTTCATTATCCCCTAGCTTTTCTCCTGCTTCTTTGAAAAGACCCTGATGCTCCTTCTCCACTGCCAGCGCCCACGCAAATGAGGTCTCTGCCTCTACACTACCTTCTTCCTTCGCGGTAGCAATCATTCCCGGGTACATACTCTCTATTTCCTCGGTCT
>Ga0172370_10002369_pt1 | contig 27285 bp, 17 predicted proteins | sample LakKiv5m_FD_114538 | JGI IMG/M metagenome (GOLD analysis project Ga0172370, IMG submission 114538) | Freshwater microbial communities from Kabuno Bay, South-Kivu, Congo - kab_022012_11.5m | ecosystem: Environmental > Aquatic > Freshwater > Lake | place: Democratic Republic of the Congo...
GACGCATGTGCTCGCAGACGTCGAAGCTGTGTGCTCGCACGTGTTGGTGCTCAAGGAGGGCTCGCAGGTCTTCGTCGGCCCCCTCGAGGAGTTCCGCGGCGGCGATCCGAAGCGGGCTCTGCGTCGCTACGTGCTGCGCGTGCGGGGCGACGCGGGCCCGCTGCTGCGCGCGCTCGAGTCGCGCGCCATCGAGTGCGGCGTGACGGGGCCGCGCGTGCACGTGCGCATCGGCGATGACGCTGCGCTCGCGCGCATCTGGGACGCGGTGATCGAGGCCGGCGCCGACGTGCGAGAGCTGACACCCGATCTCGAGTCGATGGAGGAGGCCTTCCTGCGGCACGTGCGGCCCGCGACGGGATCCCGGATGAGCGCTGGGCTCTCCGGCGAGGTGCGGCATGGCTGATGCCCGCGGACCGCTCGGCAAGGCGAGGCTCGGCGGTGCGCACTTCTCGCGCTTCGTCGGCCGACATGCGACGCCAACACAACGCGTGCTCAACCTCACGCGTGCCATGATCGACGCGGCCTGGCGCATCAAGTCGGTGCGCCGCGCCATCATCGTGTCGTTCATCCCGCTCGTGGGCTTCGCGATCTGGGCCTACGGCCGCGCGGCCATCGCGACGCTCATGGGAGAGCTTTCGCCCGAAGACTACATCGCCTTCCAGTCCGAGAATCTGGACGTGCTGCTCATCGTGCAGACGGCCTGCCTGCTGCTTCTGCATGCGTTCACCGTCGCCCCGGCGATCGTGCGCGATGCCCGCTCGGGCGCGCTGCTGCTGTACTTCTCGCGCCCCATCGAGCGCATCCACTACGTCGTGGCTCGCATCCTGACCGGCTTTGCGCTGGGCTGCTCTGTGATGATCGCGCCCGCGGTGCTGCTCATCCTCATCCAGTGGGGCGTGCTCACCTCGGCCGTCGGCGATGGCACGCAGCATGCCCGCGGCGCTCAGTCGGAGCAGGCGGCGCCCGTCGTCTCGGCCGTCTGGCAGGGGCACGCGGTCGATCCGCCGGACCCGCTCGCGCGCGACGCGGTCGTCCCTGTCGCACCGCCCAAGGGCAAGCTGCCGTTCCTCGGTTCTCCCGATCGCAAGCCGCCGGTGCTGGATCTGATGCCGGTGTGGGCGGCGAGCGTGTCGCTCATCTTCGTCTCAATCCTCGCGGGGGCCATCGCGTCCCTCGGCGCGACCTTGCTGGGCCTGCTCGCGAGCGTGACCGCCCCGACGCCGGGCGGCGCATCGCTGGCCTTTGGCGGCAGCGTCATGGCCACCTGGCTCGTGGCCTCGGTCGCGAAGGCCGCGCTGCGCGAGGACACGATCTGGCGTGCCGCGTCGATCCACCGGATGTTGCGCGCGCCGGGTGAGCTGATGCTGATGGCGTGGAGCGACAAGATCCCGGCCACCGCCGACCTACACATGGTCGTCGCCGCGAGCGCAGCGCTGGTCGTGCTCTGCGGGCTCGCGTACTGGCGGGTCGTCGTCCGCATCGCGCGTCCACCGCGCGGAGAAGGACGCAGCGGATGAGCGGTCCCGTCCTCGAGTTCGCGCGTGTGACGCGGCGCTTCGGCGCGATCGTGGCGGTCTCGGACGTCACGCTCTCGCTCGGCGCCGGGCTGGTCGGCATGCTCGGCCCGAACGGTGCCGGCAAGACGACGTTGCTGGCGATGGCCGCGGGCTTGCTCAAGCCCTCGTCGGGCGTGGTCAAGGTCTTCGGGCGCACGCACGAGGAGGATCGGGGGCACGGTCTTCGCGTCGGCTACGTGCCCGACAGCGACGCGCTGCCCGCCGATGACACGCCGGTCGAGTTCGTCGCATTCCTGCTCGAGTGTCAGGGTTGGACGCAGGAGGCCGCGCGCAAGCTCGCGAGCGACACGCTCGAGCGGCTCGGCATGGGCGAGGCGATGGGGCGGCGTCTCGGCGATCTGTCGCGCGGCCAGCGACAGCGCGTCAAGCTGGCGCAGGCGATAGCGCACAGACCGGACCTGCTGCTGCTCGACGAGCCCCTCAACGCGCTCGATCCGCTCACGCGCATCGACGTCGCCAACCTGTTGCGGGACGAGGTCGCGCGCGGCGCCTGTGTCATCGTGTCGAGCCATATCCTGCAGGAAGTCGAGGCGCTGACGCAGGACGTGGTGCTCGTATTTCACGGCCGCCTGGTCGCGTGCGGCCCGCTGCCCGACATCCGCGCGCTGCTCGACCGCGTTCCTCACCAGATCCGGGTCACCTGCGACAGGCCACGAGACATGGCGCGCGAGCTCATGCAGCACGACGCCATCGCGTCGGCGCGGATCGATCCGGATGGCACTGTGCTCGTCGAGACGAATCGGCCGGACGTGGCGTATCCGAGCATTCCGCTCGCGGCGCGTTCGGCCGGCACGCTGATCACGGAGCTGCGATCGCCGGGCGAGGATCTCCAGTCCATCTTCCAGATCCTGGTCGGGGAGCTGAGGTGAGAGCATGACGCCCGCGACGCTGCCCGTCATCGATCGGCCGCCGCTGCCTCCGCCGACGCGGTCCGTGTTGCTCTTCGCCCGCACGTTCCGGCGTCGCATGCTCAAGCCGGGGGTGCTGTGGCCCTACTTCGCGCTGGTCGCGCTGGTGCTGCTCGGCGCGATCGGCGTCGCGGTCAAGGGGGGCGCCTCCGCGCGCGAGATCGCGTCGTTCGTCAAGGAGGTCGCGCTGCGCGGCTGCACCTTCATCGCGCTCGGCCTTGGGACGGCCACGATGCGCCTCGATCGCGACTCGGGCTCGCTCGACTACTACCGGCTACGGCCCCACTCGGCGATCGCACTCCCGCTCGGCCGCTCGCTCGTGGCCATAGGCATCGCGGCCACGTTGACCGTGATAGCCACCCTCGGCGCCGCGGTCATCTCCGACATCGGCCTGCTCGGGCGACCGGTCGCGGCGTGGCGCCTGCTTCTGACCTGCGTGCTGTCGGCCACGGTCTACACCTCCATCTTCTGTTGGCTCGCTGCCGCCGTAGAGCGACCCGTCGTCGTCGGCTTCGCCTACCTCATCGTCGGGGACGCGAGCCTCTCCGCGATGGATGCACATGCGCGCTGGCTCTCACCCACGGCGCACCTCGCCAACTTCTCGGGCATGCTCGCCGAACCGGCGCCTGCCTCGCCGCCTCCGGCTGTCTCCGCGCTTGCCCTGCTGGCGCTGTCTGCGCTCGCGCTCTTCCTCTGTGTCCGTTCGTTCGCTGGATCCGAGCCCAGGCGCCGCGATCCGTAGCGCTCCGGACCACCTTGTTTGCGATCCGCCAAAAGACGTAGCCTCGCCGCCACCGGCGCGTCGCTGACCTGCGCCGCGCGCCGCTGGAGGAACCCGACGTGTCACAGAGCATCAAACGACTGGCCATCCTCGTGAGCGGTGGCCCCGCTCCCGGCATCAACAGCGTCATCGGCGCCGCCACGATTCGCGCCATCCTCTCGGGCGCCGACGTGATCGGGATCCGGGACGGCTTCCAGTGGATCATGGAGGGTGACATCGACCACACGATCCCCCTCACCATCGACACGGTGAGCCGCATCCACTTCAGAGGGGGCTCCTACATCGGCATCAGCCGCGCGAACCCGACGAAGCACGAACACCACCTCGAGTCGTCCGTCATCAGCCTTCTGCGGCTGAACGTCGACAAGCTCGTCACGATCGGCGGCGACGACACGGCCTACTCCGCCTATCGGCTTGCCGAGCACAGCAAGGGCCGCATTCGCGTCGTACACGTCCCCAAGACGATCGACAACGACCTGGACTTGCCGAGCAACATGTGTACGTTCGGCTACCAGACCGCGCGCCACATCGGAGTCGACATCGTCAAGAATCTGATGGTCGACGCGAAGACGACCTCGCGCTGGTACTTCGTCATCGCGATGGGTCGCAAGGCGGGTCACCTCGCGCTCGGCATCGGCAAGAGCGCCGGCTCGACGCTGACGCTGATTCCAGAGGAGTTCAACCGCGTCACGATGAAGAAGGTGGTCGATACGCTCATCGGCGCGATCATCAAGCGCCTCTCCGATGGTCGGCCGGACGGCGTCGCGGTGCTCGCGGAGGGGCTCGTCGAGGCGATGGATCCGAGCGACCTGGCGAATATCGCGACGGCCGAGCGGGACGCACACGGCAACCTGCGCATCGCGGAGATCGACTTCGGGGAGATCCTGAAGGCCAAGGTACAGGAGGGTCTGCGCAAGCACGGGCTGAAGACGACGATCGTGGCGAAGAACATCGGCTACGAGCTTCGCTGCGCCGATCCGAACCCCTTCGACATGGAGTACACGCGGGACCTCGGCTACTGCGCGGCGAAGTACCTGGACGAGGGGGGCTCGGGCGTGATGGTGTCGATGCAGGCCGACGTGTTCCAGCCGCTCAAGTTCACGGACATGATGGATCCGGTCACCGGTCGGACGAAGGTGCGGATGGTCGACGTGAACTCGGAGCGCTACAAGATCGCGCGCCGCTACATGATCCGGCTGCGGCGCGACGACTTCGAGGATCCTCACGAGCTCGCGAAGTTTGCGGCCGCCGGTCGCATGTCGCTCGAGGAGTTCCGGACCGAGTACGAGTACCTCGTCGAGGATGAACCCCCGCCGATAAGGCTCCTGCGCAAGGAGCTGCCCGTTGCGAAGGGGGCGTGACGGCCGGGCGTCCAGGATCTACTGGACGACGACGGCGGTACCCGACTCCGCCCAGGTCCCGAGGAACTCGGTGTAGGCATTCGCGGCCGCGTCATTGTCGTAGATCGCGAAGTGACCGTTGTTCGGATATTGACCGAGCACGCCCGTCCTGTCGTTGCCGGAGCCGTCGAGGATGTTGTTGACGATCGGCGCCGGCGCCATCTTGATGCCGAGCAGCGTGAGCCCCGGCGGCATGTGGGCGATCGGCGACCGCGGCGTCAGGCGCGCCGATGTGGCCAGCGCCTCGGCCGTCAGCGAGGGCGTGTCGACGTCGAGCAGCCCTTCTGTCATGTACACGTGAGGCGCGGCCTCGCCCTTGTTCTTGCGGTTGAACCACGCGTGGCCGAAGCAGATCGGATCGGTGATGTCGGTCAGCATCTGGACGAGCGTCACCGTCGGATGGAACTCGTCGAGCTCGTTGTCGTCGAGCTGCAGCAGCGCAGACAGCGTGCCCGGGATGTCGACGGGAACCTTGCGCAGCACGATCGTGAGGGCGATGCCGCCCCCCGCGCCGGAGAGCATGTAGGCGCCGAGGTTCGGCTCGACCGCGGCGACCAGCGCACCGGAGATCCCCCCTTGCGAGTGGCCCATGAACCCCACGCGCTGGGTGTCGAACGCGATGGCTCCCTCGCCCTTTTTGGTCTCGGCGGGGATGACGAGCGGCGCCGACCGCACCAACTTGGCGAGGAAGACCGTGTCGAGGGCCGATTGCCGGAAGCCCGCGCGACCCGCGGTCGGGTTCAGGTAGTTGAACGAGTAGTTGTTGAGCGCGTTGTCGTTGAGCGGTGGATCCACGCGGTCACCGTGCAGCGGCTGGTTGATGCCAATCGTCGCGATGCCACGCGCCGCGAGCCGCGGACCTTCGCTGTTCTTGCCGCCGCTCATGAAGCTCAGGTAGTCGCCGCCCGTGCCGTGCGCGTAGAGCACGAGGGGCAGCTCACCCTTCGCGTTCGCGATGGAGCGATCCTTCGGGACCGTGACGGCGAAGCGCATCGTCTCCTCGCGCTGCACGACGGGCGCGCCGCTCTTGAATTCGAAGCCACCCGAACCGGGGGCGTCATAGGGCGCCTTGCCCTTCTGGAAGTTCGGCGCGTTGTAGCGTCCCTCGAACACGTCCCACTCGGCAGTCGTCTTGGTGTGCTTCCACTGCATCGGCGCCTCGACGTTCGCGCTGGCGCGCACCCACGCTGCCATCTTCGACAGCTCATCGCTCGGGTGGCCGATCGTCACGACGGTCGCGGCGGCCACGTCCCGCGGATGCAACGCGACCTTGCCGGCCTGGACCGCCTCGACGAGCGGCGCGAGGAGCGCGGCGACCTGCGCGTCGGAGGCGGCGGTCTTGCCCGCCAGCACGCGGCGGACCACGTCGTTCTCCGCGAGCGGTTTGCCTGTCGCGTCCTTCCACGCGCGCCGAACGACGAACGCGTAGCGCTCGCCCTCGCGCAGCGTGAGGCCCCACACCGGGTGCGCCGCGAGCATGTTCTCCCTCAGGAACTGGGCGCGCTTGGGCCCGCTGACCTGGCTCTGTAGCGGGACACGCGCGCCGTAGGCCGGGCTCTGCGGTTCGACGTTGACGAGAAAATAGGGTGCGTCTGCCGCCGCGGAGAGCTTGGGCGTGAGCGTCGAGACGAGATCGACGGGCGCATCGAAGGCCACGTAGAAGGTCTGGTTCGGGCTCCATCCGTCGAGGGTCTCGTCGCCGAGCGCGACGTAGCTGTCGAGGAGCGCACCCACGTCGGGACCGTCGCGGCCGACGGGGAAGCCGGAGACATCGATGTGGCCATCGGGCTTGCGGCGCAGGTCGCTCGGGAAGGGGAAGTCGTGCCAGCCCTTGCCCGCGGGGTCGAAGAGCGCTCGTGCGCCGGCGACCTGCCCGGCGTAGGGGTCCACCTCGGGATCGAGCGTCGCGGATGTTTCGAGCGAGGTGGCGTCGCTGTCGGATCCGGCTGCACCGGACGCGTCGGACCCGGCCGCCGTCGTGCCGCTCGAACACGCGACGAGGAGGAGCGCGAGCCAGGAGGCGATGGACGCGGAGGGATGAAGGAGCTGAGCGCGGCGCATCGGGACCCCCGTTTCGAGGGCCAATACGCTACGCTCGGTACCGCGCCGGCGCAACGTCCGCTTGCGCGCACCCAGTCACAGTCCTAACCTGAGCGCTCGTCGGCGTCGACCCAATTGGAGCCTGCCCATGCGTCCCTGCATTGATCGATCCGCCGTGTGCCTGCTCGCGGCGGCGCTCTTCGTCGCGTGTTCATCGGAGCCCGCGGCGAGCGGATCGACGAGCGGTGACGCCTCCGCTGGCGATGGCGGTGGATCCTCGCTCGCGCCGGACGGAGGTGGCGATGCGGGGTGCGCGGGCGACGCGTGCCCGAAGGTCGTCGGGGCGGCCTGCGACGACGGCGATCCCTGCACGAACGGCGACGTCTGGGGCGGCAACGGTCAGTGCACCGGCAAGCCCACGAAGTGCGACGACGGTCTGCCCTGCACGGTCGACACGTGCGACTCCGGCAAGGGCTGCACGCACGTACCCGACGCCGATCACTGCCTGATCGAGGGCACGTGCATCGCCAAGGGCACGACCAAGCCTACGCTGTGTCACCAGTGCAAGCCGGCGGTGAACGCGATGGGATGGTCGGTGCTGCTCGACGCGCCCTGCAACGACGGCGATGCCTGCACGGGCGGAGACGTGTGTACGCCCGATGGTCAGTGCGTCGGCGAGCCGCTCGAGTGCGACGACAAGAACCCATGCACCTTCGACGCTTGCGTGCAAGGCAAGGGGTGCCAGAGCACACAGGTCGCCGCGGCCTGCGAGGACGGCGACCCCTGCACGGCGGGCGACGTGTGCGAGGCGGGCAAGTGCAAGGCGGGCAAGATGACGCTCGCGTGCGACGACGGCGACCCCTGCACCTCGGACACCTGCGTGAGCCCGAAGGGCTGCGTGTCGAAGCCGAATCCGAAGGCGTGTGACGACGGCGACGGGTGCACGGTCGACAGCTGTGACGCGAAGAAGGGGTGCGATCACCAGCAGCTCCAGGCCGGACAGACGTGCGACGACGGCAACGCGTGCACGTCGGGCGAGAGCTGCAACGCCCAGCTCGCGTGCGTCGGTGGCACGCCGGTCGTGTGCGACGACGCCAACACCTGCACCGATGACGCGTGCAAGCCCGAGCTCGGATGCCTGCACGCCTTCAACGCGGTTTTCTGCGACGACGGCGAGTCCTGCACCACCGGCGATGTCTGCCTCGCGGGCAAGTGCGCGGGCGGCAAGACGGCCTCGTGCCCCGTCTGCGCGCCGGCGTTTTCGACGACAGCGGGCAAGATCACGTCCTTCGACATTGGCTCGGGCGGCGTCCCGGGCAGCGGCCTCGACGTCGATGGGAACGCAGACACGTGCTCGCCTTCACCCGGGTGCAGCGGCGGCATCGACAACGCCCTCTCCGTGCTCAGCTTCGTCGCCAACGACCCGCTGGCCAAGGCGGTGCAGACGGGATCGGCCATGTTCGTCACGGAATTCGAGGGCTTCAACCTCGGCGGGCAACCCTTCACGCTGAACCTCTACTATGCCGTGCTGGCCGCCGATTCGGAGAAGGCGGGCTGCGACTTCCAGGCCCAGACCTGCAACTACGAGGTCTTCGCGACGAGCCTCACGGCCGCGTGCAAGGCTCAGATCTCATTTGCGAACGCGACGTTCAAGGACGGCGTGGTGAGGGCCGGCGGACCCGACACGATCTTCGTCGTCGACAACGACCTCATCGGCGCCTCCTCGACGACGCTGTTCGTGAGCGGCGCACGCGTGGAGGCCACACTTGAGCTGGAGGCCGACGGGCAGACGGTCAAGAAGATGCAGGGCATCATCGGCGGCGCGGTCTCCAAGCAGTCGGTGCTGGAGACGGTCAATGCGCTTCCGGAGGCCACCTACGCGCCGTTGACGAAGCAGGGCGTGATCGATCTCGTGGACGCGATCCTCGAGCAGGACCTGGATCTCGATGGGGACGGCAAGCCGGAGGCGTCGTCGATTGGCTTCCGATTCAAGGGCATCGCAGGCCACATTGTGGGTGTCTCGCAGTAGCGATCGTGACGTTGACGCGGCCTCCAGCCAGCCGATCGGGTTGGGCTTTTTGCCTAGGCCCGGGTGCTCTGATACGTTTGATCGATTCGCCAGCAGGACTGGCGCGGACTGAGTGCCTTGAAGTCGAAGCGGGTAGGATACGAAGCGGCGTGTCGACTGGGCGGCGCGCGACGGAATCGCTTCTCGTTGGACGTGTGCGGGTTGGCCGTCATCGTCGCGACCGCCGTTGCGTGCAGCGCAGGGGACGGCAGCGACGTGGAGGGTGATACGGGGCCCGAATTCTCGCTCAACAAGGACACGTTCAGCAAGTACGACGCGGGTCCGAAGGACGCGCTCTCGGACGGCGCCGGCGAGGTCTCGCTCCCGAGCGACGCCTCTGTCGACGCCTCGGTTGCGGAGGTCAAGGACGCGACGGACATCGCGATCGCGGACGTCACCGATGTCCTCGACAGCTCGGTGGAGGCCGACGAAGGCGTGGTGGCGGACCTGTCCGCTGGCCCCTGCAAAAGCCACGCGGACTGCGCCGGCAAGGTCGAGGTCGGTCTTTGCGAACTCGCCGTCTGCGACAAGTCTACCGGCTTGTGCATGCCGGCGAAGGCACCCGAGCTGCTCTTCTGCGACGACGGCGATCCGTGCACGCTGGGCGACCATTGCGTCGCCGGCGCTTGCGTGGCGTCCGGACAGGTGGCCGCGTGCGACGACGGCAACGCATGTACTTTGGACTCCTGCGACGCCGTCGCAACGGACGCCGATCCGCTAACCGGCTGCCTCCATGTGCTGAAGGCCGGTGCGTGCGACGACGGAGACCCGTGTACGACGGACGACACCTGCGCGGCGGGCGTGTGCGCAGGTACGCCGAAGCCCGAGTGCGCGTGCACGACGGATGGCGACTGCCTCAAGCTCGACGACGGCAACCTCTGCAATGGGACGCTCCTGTGCAAGGACGGCCTGTGCGCGGTCGATCCCGCGACGGTCGTCCCGTGCCAGAAGTTCGACGCATCGAGCTGCCAGAAGTCGATCTGCAACCCGTCGACCGGCAAGTGCACGGCGCTCACGGAGGCAGACGGTACGCCCTGTGACGACCAGTCGCTGTGCACGCTCGGCGACGCGTGCCTCGACGGGGAGTGCACGGCCGCCAAGAAGATCTGCGACTGCGCGTCTGAAGGCGACTGCGCTGCGTACGAGGACGGCAACGCGTGCAACGGAACGCTGACCTGCAAGGCCGGCAAGTGCCAGCACAAGGTGGACTCCATCGTCGTGTGTCCGGCATCGCCCGATCCCTGCCTCGAGGCCTTCTGTTCGCCGAAGAGCGGCAAGTGCTCGCAGAAACTGCGCGCCAAAGGGACGCCGTGCGAGGACGGCAACCCCTGCACCCTCGGGGACACGTGCGACGGCGCGGGCGGCTGTGCGGCCGGCAAACCCAACCTCTGCGACGATGGCAACCCCTGCACCCAGGACGCCTGCACGCCCGACTCCGGCTGCGCGAGCACACCGGTCCCCGACGGCGTGGTCTGCGACGACGGTGACAAGTGCACCATCGGCGAGGCCTGCGCCGGCGGCGCGTGCGGCGGTGGCGAACCGAACACGTGTGATGACGTGAACCCCTGCACGAAGGACGCGTGTTCGTCGACCTTCGGGTGCGATCATACGGTCCTCATCGGGCCCTGCGACGACGGCGACAAGTGTACGCTCGGGGAGAGCTGCGAGGATGGCATCTGCACGAGCGGCGCGCCGGTGTCCTGCGACGATCTGAACCCCTGCACGACCGAGGCGTGCCTGAAGACCGACGGGTGCGTGTACGCGAACAACACCGACGACTGCCCCGATCCCAATGACCCGTGCCCGACGCGCACGTGCAGCGACGGCAAGTGCAACGTCATCGACAACAAGTGCTCGAACTGCGCGACGGACGAGGAGTGCCTCATCGCCTACACGGGCAACCTGTGCGAGGGAAAGCCACTGTGCGTCGTGACGAAGCCGGAGACAGGCTTCAAGGATTGCCAGGTCGACCCGACGACGGTGGTCCAGTGCGATCCGTCCGCGGACAAGGCATGTGTCAAGAACGCGTGCAGCGCGAAGACGGGTCTGTGCGAGATGGGCCCAGTGGCCGACGGCGCTCCGTGCGACGACGGCGACGCGTGCACCGTCAACGACACGTGCGTGGCCGGCAAGTGCAAGGCCGGCAAACTTGGCTACGGCTGCTCGATGTGCGGCGACGGACAGTGCGTGTTGCCGGAGGACTGCAAGAACTGTCCGGCGGACTGTGGTGCGTGTCAGACGACGGGCTGCAACAACGGCAAGTGCGAGGCGGGCGAGGACTGCTCGAGCTGCTCGGCCGACTGCGGCAAGTGCAGCGGTGGCTGCGTCGCGCTTGACATCCAGTACTGCGCCTCCACGATCAACGGATCGACCTCCGGCACCGGCGTCACCGACGGCATCGACGTGTACACGGGGTGCGGCAACCTCGCCGCCACGGGACCCGAGCGCGCGTACCCCTTCATTGCGCCTTGCGACGGCCCCATCTCGCTCACGTTGGCCGCGCAGACCAACCCGCAGACGGCACAGCCGCTCAACGTGCTCGTGCTCGATTCGGCGAAGAACTGCAAGCCGGACGCGTGCCTCAAGGGCGGCGTCATGGGCACCGGCCAGAACAAGATCACGTTCACGGCGGTCAAGAACAAGACCTACTACATCGTCGTCGACTCGGCCTCGAAGCCCGCGCCTTTCTCGCTGACGGTGTCGTGCGACTGCATGAGTTCCGGGTCCTGCGGCGACGGCAAGTGCGACGCACCGGCGGAGACCTGCTCCAACTGCGCGAAGGACTGCGGCGCGTGCGTGGTGTGCGGCGACGGCAAGTGCGAGGCCACGAAGGAGAGCTGCACGACCTGCCCCGCGGACTGCGGCGCGTGCGTGGTGTGCGGCGACGGCAAGTGCGAAGCCACGAAGGAGAGCTGCACGACCTGCCCCGCGGACTGCGGCGCGTGCGTGGTGTGCGGCGACGGCAAGTGCGAGGCGGGCAAGGAGACGTGCAGCGGATGCCCCGGCGACTGCGGGGCCTGTGCCGCGTGCGGGGACGGCAAGTGCGAGGCGGGCAAGGAGACGTGCTCGGGCTGTCCGGCGGATTGCTGCCCGCCCAACGCGTGCGCGCCGACGAAGACACTGACGTGCGGCGAGAACGACACGTCGTCGTTCACGGCGGCCGGCGCGACGAGCGCGGTCAAGACGTGGATGTGCCTGACCGGGGATTACGGGGGCAAGGAGTACGCGTACACGGTCAAGCCTTCGTGCAATGGCACGATCGTCGTCAAAGTCAAGCGTGACGCGGGCTCGACGGGGGCGATCGATCTCTTCGTCGTGGACACCAACAAGGTCTGCGATGGCACGAGCTGCCTCGCGCTCGGCGTCATGCCCGTCGACACGGCGGTCGCGTCGTTCCCCGGCAGCAAGGACGTCGAATACAAGGCGATCCTCGACACGAAGACGCCGGCCCCGCCGGACCCACCCATCACGGCAGCCTTCCAGTTCCTGGTGAGCTGCAACTGCGTCACCTGTGGCAACGCGAAGTGCGAGGCGGGCGAGAGCTGCACCAACTGTCCCGGTGACTGCACGTGCCCTCCGCCGCCCCCACCGGCGAAGCCCGGCAAGCCGCTCCCCGCGGCCATGAGCATCGATCGGATCGTCGATGACGGTCGCGTGAGCCTCGACGCATTCGCGTTGCCAGCCGACGGCGAGGCCTGGCTGCACGTCTCGCGGCAGTGGGCGACCTACGCTGCGCCGAGCGTGTTCGTGCGAACGCTCTGGGGCCGATTCGACGTCTCGTCGCGCCTCGTGGAGCGCCCCGATGCGGCGGGCTGGCTGCTGGACCTCACCGACTTCGGAGGCGGACCGGTACGGGTCGAGCTCGCCACGGAATTCGTCGACGGTGTGGGCGACGCGTGGCTGTGGGTCGCCGAGCCAGCGTCACGCTAGAGGCAGAGCTCGGTGAGCGTGATGTCGTCCAGGTAGATGCCCTCGAAGGTGGTGTTGTCGTAGTCATCGACCGCGTCGAAAAAGAACGCGAGCACGACCGTCTGCCCCTTCAGCTTGGTGAGGTCGACGCTTACCTCGATCGGGGTCTTGTACACGCCGGCGTCGAGCGAGGCATTGGACCAGATCGTGTCGATGACGGTCCCTGTGAGCGGATCGAGCGCGCGCAGCTGGAACGTCTCGAAGCTCGTCTCGATGTCGAGGTAGAGCTTGAACGTCAGCACGGGCTTCTTCTTCGCGTCGCTCGTCACCGCGAGGGTCGGGGTGGCCAGCGTGCCCGACGGGCCAGTGCCGCCGAGCAGCGGATCGTTGTAGTTGTGTGCCGACGGGACACCGAAATAGGCGGCGTACGTGCCGCCGAGGATCGGGCTCTCCATGACCTGCCACTTGACGGAGGTGCTGTTGCCTTTGACCGTCCAGTCGGAGTCGAGCGCACCGCCCTCGAAGCCGGCGGGGCCGAAGACCGTTCCCTGCATGCAGCACCCGGGCACGTTGATGACGTCGCCGTGCGCGCATGCACCGCCGATGCAGGCGTCCCAGGTGCAGGCATCGGTGTCCTTGCATTGTGCGTTGGCCGCACACGCCGGCTCGGCGCACTGGCGGGCGACGCGCAGCGAGTCGATGTGAACGCCGCCGTGTGCGTTGTTGACGGTGTTGCCTGCGTCGAAGCCGATGGCGAGCGCGATGGCCTTGCCCTTCCAGGCCGCGAGGTCGACCGCGACGTGCAGCCACTTGCCGTTCGTCGAGCCGCCGAGCGCGTAAGAGCTCCACACCTTGACGGGGGTCTGCGGGCCGGGGAACTCGACGACCGAGACGGACAGCTCGTCGAGCACGAAGCCGGGATCCTTGAACGCGGCGCCAGTCCACTCGGTGTCGAGGAAGAGATCGAACTCAAGGTTGACCCAGCCCGTCACCGGCAGCTGCCACGCCTCGGTGATGACCTGGCCGGCTGGTACCTCGGTGCCGCTCTCGTAGGACGCGCCGTTGCCGAAGCGCAGCGACCACGCGCCATCGAGCGCCTTGTCGTTGCCCGCGCTCCACAGGAGCTTCTGCGCGTAGATCCCGCCGCCGCTGGGCGTGCCGGGCATGGTCGAGGCAGCCCAGCCGGCGGGCAGGAGCGGGTCCTCGAAGCCCGTGAGCGCGATCGTCGTGTCCACGCAGCAGGCGGGCGTGTCGGTGATGGATGTGTATCCGCACGTCTGCGCGCCCGTCGCGCAGGTGTCGACGCTGCAAGGGTTGCCGTCGTCGCACATGGCGTCGTCGAGGCAGCACTCGTCCTGCGACGCGCACGCGCACTCGCTGGAGGCCGTGCATCCCGACCAAGCGCAGCTGCCGCAGGTCGCCGCGCACGCGGGCAAGGTGGGGCCGCACGTCGTCGCGTGGCACACGAGTGAGACGTTCACCGCGTCGATGAACGGCCCCTCGTTTGCGTTGTTCGAGCCGTTCCCGGTGTCGAACGTGAAGCAGAGCTGGGCCGGCGTGCCCTTGTACGGGGAGAGATCCAGCGTCACCTTGGTCCACGCTCCGCCCGTCGTGCCCGCGATGAGATCGGACGACCAGAGATCGTGCGTCTCGCCGGGGAGCTTCAGCCACGCGCGCAGCCAATCGCGCTTCACGGTGCCTTTGATGTCCGGGTTCTTGTAGGCCCCCGTCGCGAGTCCGTCGAACTCGGTCGACAGCCTGAGTTGGAAGGAGGCCTCGATGTTGGGCACGCCCAACGGCAGGTCGAGCGCGGCGGCGCAGATCGTGCCCTTGACCGCGGAGAGCGCGCCGAGCTTGGAGTCCGCGTAGGTCTTCGTGACCGAGTTGCCGAACCAGAGGCTGTGTGCGCCGTCCGCGCCCAGATCGCCGATGCGCCATCGCGCGTTGGTGCTCGACTCGCCGGAGGTCTCCCAGCCCGCGAGGCTGCCTTCGAAGCCTGCGGACCACAGCGCGCTCGTCTGGCAGCACTGCTCGTTGGATCCGTTCGGCGCGTGCTGACACGCCTTCGTGCCGCTCTGCGGATCGTCCAGCACACACGCGTCGACGGTACACTCATTGCCGTCGTCACACTCGTCGTCCCCTTCGCAGCAGCCGAGCGAATCGTAGAAGCAGCGTCCCTTGCCGTCGTCGCCGTTGACATAGGGGGTGCATGTGTCCGAGGTGCACGCCTTGCCGTCGGTCACGCAGCCCGCGCCCGGAGCGCAGGGCGGTTGGAATTCGCACACCGTCCGGATGCGCACCGCGTCGACGTACACGCCCTCGTAGTGGTTCGCGCTGCCGTCCGTCGTCGAGAATGCCCACTCGATCTTGATGGCGCTCCCCAGGTAGGCGCCGAGATCGACTGCGACATGCAGCCAGCCGGTCGTCGATTTTCCGACGCTCAGCGAATTCCACACCTCGGTTTCCACGCCACCCGACACGACGCGGACGCGGAGCACGTCCTTCTCCGGCAAACACAGCTTCGTGCCGTTCGCGTCGACGCACGTGTAGCCATCGGCGCAGGTTGGTGTGCAGGTCACCGGTGTCTGCCCGCTGCCGAGCTTCGGTTCGGCGCCAATCCACAGACCGAAGTCGAGGACCGACGCGCGATCGGCAACCAGGGCGACCTCGGGGGACATCAGTATGGCGGCGATGGGGCCGGACGAGCCGGACTGGGGCGCGCAGTCCTTCCATGTCACGGCGGCGGTGTCGTAGGTGTGGCACGCGTTGCCGAGGTAGGCCGAGGCCGCGCCCGTGAATGCGCGGTGCGTGTCGACGTGCCAGGACACGTTCTCGTCTGTTGGTCCCGCGCTTGCCGTGAAGCCCTCGAGCGAGTTCTGCTCGAAGCCGATATCCATGAGGACCAGGTCCGGTGCACAGCAGAAGGGCTTGGGAGCGTGGAGGCAACCTGCGGCGGGATCGCAGGAATCCTCCGTACAGACCTGACCGTCGTCACACGCGGACGGCGGCAGGGCGCTGTGGGTGCAGCTCACCGTGCTGAGCGCGCACGCGTCCAACGTGCATGCATCTCCGTCGTCGCAGAGCTGCGGGTCGTCGACGCAGGTCAGCGCGGGCATGTCAGGCACATCCGGGACATCGCCAATCGCGCTCGCGTCGTCCTGTGCCGTGAGCCCGTCGCTCATGTCCGCCGGTGGCGCGAGGTCCTCCACCACAGCCACATCCTCCGGCGTCGGGGTGTCGGCGACCGCATCCTGCACGGGCGCGTCGCCGGAGTCGATCGGATCATCGCCGGTCGCGTCGTCATCGCCCGAGGGCACATCGACCGGGACCGGTGCGTCGTTGCCCGCGTCGTCACCCGATGCGTCGTCAATCACCTGTGCGTCGACCGCGTTCACATCGGCGACGTCGTCGTTGATTTCTGTGACCTCGTTCTGCACGTCGGCCGCGGCCGTGTCGGTGGACGTCGCCGCGTCCGGGATCTCGGTGGCATCGAGCGGCGTCGTCTCGGTCACGGGCGAAGCGTCATCCTCAGAAGCTTGCATGCCGTCCTGCGCGGCCGTCGCGTCCGAGGTCGTCTGCACTCCTGCATCCCCGCCGTCGTGCGTGTCGAACGCCGTGGAGCCGTCGAGGTCGACGCTACCGATGCCGTCTACTCCCCGAGTCACCGAGTCGCCAGCCTCCACCGCGTCCGAGACATCGCCCCCGGCCGACACGGTGCCGCCGAGCGGTTGCGAGGTGCCCGGAGCGCCGCCGCAGCCCAGCACGCAGAGGCACAAGGCGACGCAGTTGCAATTACGAGCGATTCGCAACCTCTCTCCCCCTGCGCTTACCGTCCGCGAGTCGCAGCAGAGCAACAAGGATACCACGTACAGTTCCCAGCGCGAGGGCCGCCACGTCTTCGCGGGTAAGGTGCGCCTCGACCGGACCTGCGCGGATGGCCAGGAGGCTGCGACCCGCGCGCAGGTGCTTCGCTACGCCGGCGTGGGCTGAGCGGGCGTCTTGGAGCGGTGCATGACCCTGCCGGGGAACGTGGCGAAGATGACGGCGCCGATCTCCGTGCGGGGCGCATGCTCCGTGCCAGGGGGGCTGTAGTGATATCCGCCTCGTCCGACATGCACCTGGCCGCAGATCAACTCCCCGTCGACGACGAAGAGCTCCTCGCCGGCGGTGGCCTGGTGCAGCGGGTAGGCCGATCCCGGCGTCATGTGGATGAGCACGGCACCGGCTTTGCTTTCGGAGTCGAAGCGCAGCGACTTGTAGCTCACGCCCGGTGTGGGAGCGACCTGCCAGGGTAGCCGCTCGGCATCCACGACGATCGCGCGATCATCCGCCATGTCATTCTCCTGTTGGGCGTGTCCGACGGGCCCCACAGCACGAGGCGAAGCCGAGTGCGAGCGCGCATGCGCGCGACGTGGGGACGAAGGACCGTGTGCCCGCGTTCTCACGCACTGAAGCTTGACCCACATCCGCACGTGCGCTTCGCGTTCGGGTTGTTGAACTGGAAGCCGGCGAACTCGAGCGACTCGACATAGTCGACCGTCGTGCCCTCGAGGTACTGCTCGCTCATCGGATCGACGTAGATCCTGAGGCCATACTGCTCCACGATCTCGTCGCCCGGCTTCTCCGCGTTCTCGAAGTCCAGGTCGTAGCTGAAGCCCGAACATCCGCCGCCTACTATCATCACGCGGATGCCGTGGTCCTCGAGGTGTTGCTTGGCGGCCATCTCCTTGATCTTGGTGGCTGCCGATTCCGTGAACTGAACCATCTGGTGCTCCAACGGCGTGCTGTCCTCACGCCACTCGCATTGCATCGCGGGCAACGGATGCTTCTCGTGTGCCCGCACTAACTCCGTGCATGGGCTCGGCGCATCGCGCGAGGCCGCCGACGACCACCGTCAGTGTAGGATCGACTCCCGCGCTGTCAATGAGCAGGCTCCCCCTGACGTGCGGCCGGGCGGGCACGCGCGCCGTAGATGGCCTCGGCGGTCGTCTCCGTACGCATCCGATCGAGCAGCTTCAGGTGAGGCAGCGATGGCGTTCGCGGCCGGACCTTGCTGGTGTCGACGGAGCCAGCGGCGGGGATTGGCGGCTCTTCGCGGCGTGCACCGATCGGACGCTTGAGGATGACGAGGCGCCATGCCTGATCCGGGCCGGGCGTGACGTAGAGCACCGCGGTTCCCGGAGGTGTGGAGGTCGCCGTCGCCGACGTTTGGGTTTGGGACACACGTACCCCGTTGGGCAGGGCCTCCACGGCGTACCCGCGCGTCGCGAAGAAGTCGCTCACGGCTGCAATCGGGGCGGCGAGGCGGAAGCTGCGGACGTTGCCGGTGGCGTTGGTCTCGCTCGCGTCGCGTGGCAAGCGGTAGCCAAGGTGCGCCCCGCCCTCCTTCAACGCGCCAAAGCGATCGACGCCGGGTTCGGGAGACGTGGCGACCGGCTCATTCGCCGTTTCGGGTGCGTTGGCTGCCTCGGCGGGCGACGGCGGGGGTGAGCCCTTCCCGCACGCGCCGGCGGAGGCAAAGGCGAGCACGACGCACCCGGCGATCGAAGGCAGACCTCTACACGTCATGCGCACGTTCAATCCAGCAGCACGTCCCAGCCCGTGAGGACCAGGGCCGAGGTGGGCGTCTGGAGCGCGTGCGTGGCCATGCCCGTGGGGGGCGTGAACGTGCTGTTGGGGGGCAGGGTGCCTGTGCCCTGCGTGGCCGGCGTGGAGGTCGCGACGCTCAGCTGGTAGTTCGGGTTCTGGATCGCGCTGAGTCCCGCGCCCGAGGCCACACCGCCCGTGCAGGTGTTGTCCGTGAGCGCGCAGCCGTTCACGCAAGGCGGTCGCTGTTCGACGAGCGCGGGCGACGGCGTGGTCGTCCCGATGAAGACGCGCGTGGCCTTGGTCGGCTGCTGGCTCGGGGAGGCGGCCGACGGATTGAGCAGGAAGGCGCCTATGACGCTGGTCTTGTCGGCTGCGCTCGAGGTCAACGTGTAGTCTACGCCCCAGAGGTAGGCGGCACCGACGGCGGTGATGCCGCATGCGCTGCCGCCGCCCGGACCGATGTAGGTCGTCCAGTACGCATCGCCACCGAAGACGACCGAGGGGCCGATGAACACCTCACTCTGATCGAGCAGCTTGACCCAGTTGACCTTGCCCTTGACGGCCCCGATCACGACGCCGGAGGCCGAGGTCGGGATGGTCTCCGTGACTGAGTAGACGGGTCGCTGGAACCCCTTCGGTGCTGCGTCGATGACGCTGCCTGCGCCGTAGACGAGGACGAGCTCCGAGCCAGTCGGATCGAGCGAGGTCGACGGCATGGCCATTACGCCGATCCGCGTGGGATCGTCGATCGTCTTGGTGATCGCGGCCGGCGCGTCGGGACCTGAATACAGGTCGTGGAACCACGTGATCTTCCACTCCGAGGGGTTCGTGGAGCTCAAGTCCATGCGCCAGATCTGGCCCCCCGTGTCCGCGAGGAAGCACCGCGTCATGAACGTGTCGGCGAAGGTGTTGTAGCACGCGGGTGTCGTGTCGAACTGGTGCATGTCCATCGTGAACGTGCCGCCCGCCGTCATGCCCGTCGTGTGGATGTTGCTCTTCGACGCAGAGAATTCCTGGAGCATCCTGCCCGTCGCGAGATCCACGACGTAGGCCACGCGCTGAGCGCCCGCCAGGCCCGTTGTCCCACCGGCGATGACGGCGACCGAGCGCTCTTCGACGCCGCTGCCTGTGTTCGCGAAGACCGTGCCGACCGTGGCGCGCGTGCGGGCGCTCTGCAGCTTGGCGTAGGGCTTCGTCGTCGTGTCGCATGCACGCGGCGTCGCGATATCGGGCAGCGGCAGATCGCCCCAGCACCACATGTCCGGCGTGATCTCCCACAGCAGGCGCGGGCTCTCCGGCGCGGTCACGTCGAGCGCCGTGAACCCCGGATAATCTCCGTCACCGGCGATGAGGACGGCGCGCCACGCCAGCGCACCCGACGCCTTCGTCTCGACGGCCGGGTTTCGCCGCCGCAGCCGCACGTGCTGCGCGAGCACGGGCCCGACCATCAGCCCCTTCGCCGGATCGCGAAGCTGCTCGATGTTCGTGAGCCGCCCCATGTTGTGGTAGGGCATGAACGCCCACAGCTCGTCGTCGAGCGTGGTGTTGGAGAGGTAGGTGTTCGGCCCAGGGGTCGCCGTCTTCGTGTCCGCACGGAACCCATGCACGAAGCCGTCGTGCGTGCCGAAGAAGAGCATCGTCGGCCGGTCCTTGGAGCCCGGAGGATTGCCCCCGACGAAGGGGCCCGACAGCGGCGTCGGAGCGTTCACGTAATCCAGGTAGCCGAGATCGCTTATCGCTACGGCCACCGCGGGAGCCAGGATCTGATGCTGCGAGGGCCCCGGTGCGCCGAGGCGCCACTGCTGATTGCAGGCGTGAGGGCCCGTGTTGTCGACGTTGTTGAGCAGCTGCTTCATGTACTGCTTGCGATGGCCCGGCTTGCTCAGGTCCCAGAACTTCTTCGGGTCCACCACGCACGAGTCAATCTTGTTGTCGTAGTCGACGTCCGGCACGAGACCCGACGTCGGCAGTCCCATGTCATCTGGTGAAAGCGCGCCCGAGAGCAGGTTCACAACGAGCCCGTCTTTCTGCGTCAGCAGCTTCCGAGCCCCCGTGCGGTCGTTGAGCACCTTCGACACGCTGACGATCTCGCACACGCCGGCATCGCCGGGGTTGAGCGGGTCTTGGCACGTCTTGTCGCAGCGCAGCACGCGCCTGGCGAGGTTGCCGTTCATCGGGAAGATGGGGACGTTGCGGATGTTCGACGCGGCCTCGTAACGGTAGCCGACGTCCTTCAGGTTCTGCGTGTCCGTGGTCAACAGCGGCGCCGTGTAGACGCGCGTCTCCATCGGGTCGCCCGCGAGCACCTGCGCGAGCGCCTGTCGCACGAGCGCAGGTGACCCCATGATCGGCGCGCCCGTTCCACCGGCCGTCGCGATGTCGAAGAGCGACTGCGGGATCGGCTGCGTCGTATCGGGGATGCCCACCACGTAGACCGGGATGCCCTTGGCGTAGAGCTTGCCGGCGGCTTCTTCCGCCGTGGGATAGCCCCAGGTGCCCTCGTACTGATTCGACTGACCGTCGGTGAACAGGATCACGACGCGCGGGCGGCACTCGAAGTACTGATCGCCCGCGCCGGTGGTCGAGTCGTAGCCCTGATGGTAGCCGTTCATGTAGGGTCCGGGTCCGAACCACTCGTTGACGTCGTCGAGCATCGGCCCGAGCGGTGTCGGGCCCATCGGAATGGACTGGTGGAGCTTGATCTGCACATTGTCGTTCGAGTACTGCACCATGCTCGGCGAGTCGCTCACCTCCACGTCTTGACTCTGGAAGTCGATCGCCGGGTCTCGGATGCCAACGTTCGCCATGCCGAAGAGTGACGTGAAGCTCGGCCCGAAGGAGTTGTCCGGCGAGGACACAGGGAACTGCCGGTTGTCCGTGAACATCAACACGAACTTGGCCGTCTGCGCGTACGCGTCTATGAGACCATCGGTGGCCTGCGTGATCGTCGGGCCGAGCTTCGCCCACTTGCCGATGTACTCCGGCGGGTCGCCGATATCGGCGATCGCCAGCGCGAGCTCGTAGGTGCACCAGTAGTTGTTGAACGTACCCGTGAGGATCTCGAGCGCGACGTCGTAGCGCGATCGTTCGTAGCCCGTTCCCGTCGGCCCGGGCACCGACGATGCCGGTGGTGAGCAGGGCGGGAACATGCCGTCTTGCGCGCCGAAGTTCATCGACGCCGACAGGTCCATCACCAGGACCACCTCGGGGATCGCCGCTGCGGGACGCGCATGCACGCGTGACGACACCAGCCCGGCGACCGAGAGGCCGACGAGCAGCGCGAGGGTTCCCGGGTGTGGCTTCATGTCAGATCCCACAGGGCACGGGGCCCAGCTGGAGAGAGGCACGCATCACGACCGCGCCGTTGTCGATGACCTGCTGTGCCGTCATGGTCGCGCCATTGGGCACGATCGTCGACGCAGTGCGCAGTCGGAAGCGCCGGAAGCAGAAGATGCCGGTCTCGTATCCCGGGACCTTGTTCGTCGTCGTCTCGTCCTCGAGTTGCGTCGCAAAGGTCGGTTTGCCCACGGCGTCCATCGAACGATCGAAGGAGCCACCGGCCTCCATGTCGAAGAACTTGTCCGCCACGTCTGCCATGCCGATCGGCCCGTTCTTGGTCTTGAGGTAGTCGAGGAACGCGCCCTGCAGCGACGCGCCCACGGCGACAGACCCCGCGAGGCCCGCCTCGGTGACGCGCAGGGCCGTCCGCGCCACGCGCTGCGAGGCGTTCTCGTGAAGGTCGTAGGTCGTGCGCTGCGCGCTGGCGACCGCGAGCCCTGCGAGCACTGTGGTCATCAGCAACGTGACGATGAGTGCGGCGCCGCGCTCGGTCGCGGCCACCGGGCGTTGCGCACCCGCTCGCTGCACGGCTCGAACGGCGTTGTCTGGAGAGGTGGTGTGCATCACAGGTTCCTCGCGATGAGTGAGGGCAACGTCACGCGGCCGCCGACGGTGGCGACGCGCGCCGTGCCTGGCTGCGTGAGGTCGGCTTCATACGTATCGATGGGCGAGTGCAGGTCGGCGCGCGCGCGGAACGTATTGGCCACGTCCTCGTTGCGCGAGCGGACGGTGACCTTGAGGGTCATGTAGCGAAGCTCCTCCACGCGCGACGTGCCATCCGATCCCAACAGGCCGGAGGTGCCCTGAACCGCTTCGTCGATGAACGTCAGTCCGAGCAGCGACGTCTTGTCCGGCGCGGGGTCGATGTCGAACACGAGATCGTAGAGCGAGAGATCGATCACGTTGTCCGCGATGACGAGTCGATCGACGATCGTCACCGCGTCGTTCGCGAGGCGTTCGCGCACCAGCACGGTGCGATTGACCGTGCCCACGCCGTCCTTCGACGCGCCCGGTCGTGGATCGAGCGCGACGCGGTAGCGGATGAAGTTGACGAGGAAGACCTCGAGGTTCTGTCCGAAGCCGTGGATGCCGCAACGCTGCGAGTCGTCCACCAGCGGCGGTGCGCTCGCGAGCGAGACCGTCTTCGCCCCGAAGTCCGACGTCGAGATCGGGTAGTAGAGGTCCACACCGTCTCGGTTGACGATGCGCAGCGTGTGGTTCACGTTGAAGAGCGCGTCCCATTCGGCCTGTGTCGGCGGGAGGTTGGTCGCCTGCAGCGCGACCGTCGCGCCCGTGATCGAGATCGTGCGGTACACGAGGCTGCTGTCGTAGGGACCGAAGAGCTTGATGGTGACCGGGTTGATGTTGACGTTGAACGTCGGCGCGTAGACAGCGTCGTTCGACTGCGACGCCTCGAGCGCGTGCAGCGCGACGGCCGGCTTCGGGCACACGTTGGCGTCCACGTCCGAATTCGGCGTCACGTTCGAGCCGACCGTCATCATATCGCGGCGCAGGTGGTCGAGCGCGAAGCGGGCCTCCCGGTTCATCTCGAGGACCTCGCTCTGCACCACTGCGGCCGAAGACAGGCGCTCCTGCACGAAGTACGTCGCGAGCACCACGATGATCGCGAGCGTCATCGCCATGAACAGCTCGACGAGCGTGAAGCCGCGCGGGGGAGTCCGTCTCCTCACAATGCTATCGCACGAAGACATTCTTCATCACCGTCGTGGGAAGGGTCACTGTGCCCACGCGACCGACGTCGCCCGCCATCGCAATCGGACACTCCTTGTACTTGTCGACGTCGGCGCCCCTGTACGCCCACATCACCCGTGCTTCGGCGCGCACCAGATCGGCGCGCAGCCAGGTCAACCGATACTGCGAGCAGAAGCGAGCGCCGCGTGTCTTCGGGATCTCCTGCAGGACGCCGAGATCGGGCGACGCGGACGTCTGATCGTCGCCCCCCATCGAACCCGTGCGCTGCTCCTCCGCCATCTGCGGCCACGCGGACATCCAGCCCGACGACGTGTCGACGATGAAGGGCTCCGGCAGGTTCTTCAGGTAGGTCGGCATGGACCCCGTTGGTCGCGTGTCGGTCCACAGGATCGCTTCGGCCTGGATCGACGAGAGCAAGTGCTCCGCCAGGTTGAGCGCGAGGCTCATGTCGCGGCTGTTCGACGTGCCGTTGATGCTCGCCGTCTGGAGCGTGAGCACCGCGAGCGAAGCCGAGATCGCGATCACGGACGCGATCAGGATCTCCACCATCGTGAAGCCGCGCTTGCCGTGCGTCGATGTCCTCGGTGCCTGCGTTGATGTCTTCGCGGCGTGTGTCATGGCATCGGCGCTCCCACGTCGAAGCGTCCGAGTCCGCTGTAGGGGATGACGACCTGGAACGTCTCCCCGATGGCCTCGTCAGTGGTGTTGAAGCGGCGCAGCGCCAGCACGAGCTCGCCCGCGGCGAGGCTGACATCCGCTGCGACGTAGGGGCGGTTCATGTCCGCGCGCAGAACGCGGCCATCGGGCTTGAAGCAGGGGAACGCCTTCGCGCCGGTGGCCTCCGATGGGCTCACTTGCACGAGCTTGACCATGTCGCGGTTCGTGATCGCCGCGTCGGTGAAGTCGAGCCGGTTGTCACCCGGACGGTCGGGTCGCACGATCTTGGCAGCCGGATCGAAGAGGCTCGCGCACGAGAGGTCGATGCCCTGCACCACCTGTGCCTTAAGCGGCGTGCCGTTGCCCGCGGGCGGCGTGAACATCAGGCCGTGCACCTTTCCGGTGGCAGCCGCGCTCAAACGCGCGAACTCCACGGCGTCAACCATGTCGTCGACGGCGTCACGCAGCACCTTCACGCGCAGCGCTTGCCCGAGCCTCGGTACGGCGATGGTGCCTATGACGGCGATGACCAGCAGGCCCATGAAGAGCTCGACCAGGGAGTAGCCGCGACGGCGTCCGGGACATCGCCCGCGTCGCAGCGCTCGTGAGGGGCCTGAGGGTGTGGCGAACATAGACATCGTGGTCCTTCCTCACCGCCTGTCGAAGCAACTTCCGTGCCATGTGCCGCGATCGGGCAGGCCGCCGCGTTGGGGCCTGTACGGCAGCGCGGGGCTGCTCGCGCTCGGCGAGAGTATGAACCGCTTGCGGGGCCCGGCTACTTTTTGCGGGGTGAGAGCGCGCGCAAGTGCTCGCCGTCGAAGAGGTGCTCGATGGGCTCGCGCTCGCGGATGACGTCGTAGCGATCGCCGGAGACCAGGATCTCGGCGGCGCGCGACCTGCTGTTGTAGTTCGAGGACATCGAGAAGCCGTAGGCCCCGGCGCTCATCAACACGAGACGTTCGCCCGGATCGACGTGCGCGAGGGGGCGGTCGCGCGCGAGGAAGTCTCCCGACTCGCATACGGGCCCGACGACGTCGACGGTCTCGATCGCGCGCGGCTCGCCCTCCCGGACCGGTCGAATGGCGTGGAAGGCGCCGTACAGTGCCGGTCGGATGTTGTCGTTCATCGCGGCATCGACGATGACGAAGCGCTTGTCGCCATTGAGCTTGCGATCGAGGACGGTGGTCAGCAGCACGCCCGCGTTGCCCACGATGACGCGCCCAGGCTCGACCAGGAGGCTATAACCGTGATCCGCGACGATGCGCGTGACCATGCGTCCGAGCGCGTCCGGGTGGGGTGGTTGCTCGTCGTCGTAGCGGATGCCGAGGCCGCCGCCGAGATCGATGTGCTCGAGCCGGATGCCGTCGCGCTCGAGGCTCCACGCGAGCTCGAGGACGCGCTCGAGGGCCTCGATGAAGGGCGCGACGTCCGTGATCTGGCTGCCGATGTGGCAGTCGATGCCGACGACGCGGAGGTTGTTGCTGCGCGCTGCACGGGCGTAGAGCGAGCGCGCCTCCGGCATCGCGACGCCGAACTTCGAGGAGCGCAAGCCCGTCGCGATGTAGGGGTGCGTGAGCGGATCCACGTCGGGGTTGACGCGCAGTGAGATGGGCGCCCGCTTGCCAAGGTTGGCGGCCACGCGATCGATGCGTTCGAGCTCGCCGGGGGTCTCTACGTTGAAGCAGGCGATCCCGGTCTCGAGCGCCGCCGCGATCTCGTCGGAGCGCTTGCCGACGCCCGAGAACACGACCTTCGTGGGATCGCCTCCGGCTGCGACGACGCGCGCGAGCTCGCCGCGCGAGACGATGTCGAAGCCCGAACCGAGCGACGCGAGCAGCTGCAGGATGGCGATGTTGGAGGAGGCCTTGACGCTGTAGCATACGAGGTGATCGACGCCCGCGAGAGCGGCGTCCATGACGTCGAAGTGCCGCGTGAGCGTGGCCTCGGAGTAGACGTAGGTCGGTGTGCCGACCTCGTCCGCGATGCGCTCGAGCGAGACATCTTCGCAGTGCATCACGCCGGCGCGTTGCTCGAAGTGGTGCATCTCAGAGATCCCCCCCGACGAGCAGCTCGGCGGCGCAGGACGCCCGACGACGCGCGAGCTCGGCTCCGATCTTCGCGCTCCGCCGGCGGAGTGCCCGTGCTTCGCTGCGCACCCGTCGCGGATGTGGCGCGCCGGGCACGTCCCGCTTGCGCAACGCGCGCAGCGGATCGAGCGCCTCTCGGATCGACGCCTCATCGAGGCCCAGCCTCGTTGCGAGTCGCGCCGGCCCCTCCGCGTTGAGCGTCTTGTCGCGCGCCGTGAGATCGGCGACGAGCGACGCGATCGTCTCGTGCGCGTCGCGGAACGGACGACCGGACGCGACCACAAGATCCGCGAGATCCGTCGCGAGCAGGAAACCACGATCGAGCGCGCGACGGAGCGCCTTTTTCTGCCATTGCATGCGCGCGAGCACGGGCGCCATCACATCGAGCGCGTCTCTCCATGTGTCGAGCGCGTCGAAGAGCGGCTCCTTGTCCTCCTGCAAGTCCTTGTTGTACGCGAGCGGCAGACCCTTGAGCACGGCCAGCAGCCCCACGAGATCGCCAATGACGCGCCCCGCCTTGCCACGCACGAGCTCCGCCACGTCGGGGTTCTTCTTCTGCGGCATCAGCGACGAACCCGTGGTGAACGCGTCCGGAAGCCGCACGAAGCCGAACTCCGCGCTCGAGTAGAGCACCAGCTCCTCGCCGAGGCGCGACAGGTGCGTCATGCCGAGGGCAGCAGCCGCCATCGCGTCGACGAGGTGATCGCGATCGGCGACCGCGTCGAGCGAATTGCGCGTGGGCCGCGCGAAGCCGAGCAGCTCGGCCGTTCGTTCGCGCCGGATCGGGAGCGTGGTGCCAGCCAGCGCACCCGCACCGAGCGGGCACGCGTCGGCCCGATCGAGCGTCGCGAGACAGCGCGAGACATCGCGTTCGATAGCCTCCGCATGCGCGAGCAGATGGTGCCCGACCGTGACGGGCTGCGCTCGCTGCAAGTGCGTATAGCCGGGCATCGGCCAGTCGGCGTGCGCCAACGCGCTCGTGGCGAGCACCTCGAGGACGCGCAGCGCAGAGGCCGTGACCCCGAGCAGCGCCTCGCGCAGCCATAGCCGTTCATCGAGCGCGACCTGATCGTTTCGCGATCGCGCCGTGTGCAGTCGCCCCGCCGCGTCGCCGATCCGCTCGCGCAGGGCGGCCTCGACGTTCATGTGGACGTCCTCGCGTGCGTCGCTCCACTCGAATTGGCCCGCCGCGATGTCGGCATGAATCGCACGCAACC
>Ga0172370_10002371_pt1 | contig 27269 bp, 27 predicted proteins | sample LakKiv5m_FD_114538 | JGI IMG/M metagenome (GOLD analysis project Ga0172370, IMG submission 114538) | Freshwater microbial communities from Kabuno Bay, South-Kivu, Congo - kab_022012_11.5m | ecosystem: Environmental > Aquatic > Freshwater > Lake | place: Democratic Republic of the Congo...
TTAGGGTGGTTCTGGGTCTCGCCGCGTATCGGCCGTGAATTTATGCCGGCTTTTGATGAAGGTTCCATCCTGTTTATGCCGGTAATGCGGCCGTCAACATCTTTGACCGAGGCCATACGCGTTGTTGAGATCCAGGATAAGATCATCAAGTCATTTCCCGAGGTTGAGATGGTAGTGGGTAAGGTCGGCCGCGCCGAATCCGCGACTGACCCTGCGCCGGTAGAGATGTTTGAGACTATTATTACATTAAAGCCTAAAAGTCAATGGCGCCGGGGCATGACTAAAGAAAAGCTTATCCGCGAAATGGATGCGGTTTTGCAATTGCCGGGTGTCTCAAATATCTGGACCCAGCCTATAATCAACCGCGTTGATATGCTGGCAACCGGGATCAGGACTTCAGTGGGGGTTAAGGTTTTTGGCCCGGATTTACAGAAAATTGAGGCGATTGCCTCAGAGGTTGAAAGGGTAGTTAAAGGGGTTCCCGGGGCAGTAGACCTGTACTCGGAGAAGATTGTCGGTAAGCCTTATATTGAATTTAAAATAAAAAGAGAGCAGCTTGCCCGCTACGGAATATCTATCCGGGATGTCCAGGATGTCATTGAGATGGCTATCGGCGGAGAGAATTTAACCACTACCGTAGAGGGAAGGGAAAGATACCCCGTGCGGCTGCGCTATGCCCGCGAGCTGCGCGATAATATTGACGCCCTGAGGCGTATTTTGGTTTCTACCAAAGGCGGGGCGCAGATCCCCATCAGCCAGTTAGTGGATATATATTTTGTCACCGGGCCGGCGATGATCAACTCTGAAAACGGGCTCCTGCGCGCCTATGTCTTAATGAATGTACGGGGCCGGGATATGATCGGTTTTGTGGAGGAGGCGTCTAAAATCGTGAGCCAAAAAGTAAAATTGCCTCCCGGGTATTTTATCCAGTGGTCAGGCCAGTTTGAAAACCAGGTGCGGGCCAAGAATAAGATTGCTATATTGCTGCCGGTCAGCCTTTTGATTAATTTTATGCTTATCTATATGTGTTTCCGTTCTATCATTAAATCAGTTTTTATTTTTACCGCTATTCCTGTAACCTTGGCCGGCGGGGTTTGGCTTTTGGCTTTCTCCGGTTTTAATTTTTCCGTGGCGGTCTGGGTGGGTTTTATTGCCCTTTTTGGCATAGCAGTTGATGACGGCATATTAATCACCACTTATCTTGATGACGTTTTCAGGGAGCGAAGGACTAAGATTAACTCGCGCCAGGATATCATCGAAGCAACTGTGTATGCAGGCCTGGGGCGCATCAGGCCTGCATTTCTAACCACTATTACCACGATTGCCGCGCTTCTACCGATTATGTTCCTAAAAGGTACGGGTGCTGAGGTAATGCAGCCCATGGCCATACCTTCAATCGGCGGGATGACCATTGAAATGATTACCTGGTTTATTGTCCCCACCCTTTACTCTTGGAGGGAGGAGAGGTTGTTAAGATTGAAAACCTTGACAAGCTAAATTTGGCAGGTATAATAAAAATATAATTTGGAATAATACATTGGGGAGGCCGTGTAACCGGCCTGAGAGTTCTGCGCAACAAGCAGATTACCCTTAAAATACCTGATCTGGATAATGCCAGCGGAGGGAAGGAGGTGTAGAGTTTTTTATAACCCTTATGCGTTTGGCTTAAGGGTTTTTTGTTGCACAGGCAATATCGCTTGTGCAAGGTAAATCAAAAGGAGGAAATATGCTTAAAAAGATAAGCGAGGCGCAGATTACCAGGGCGATTGTCGGCGAGTTTAACCGCTGGTTTATGGATTACATTGTTTCAGATGTCATAATTATCGGCGCAGGCCCCAGCGGCCTGATCGCGGCCAGAGAATTAGCCGGGGATGGATATAAAACATTAATTGTTGAGAGCAATAACTATATTGGCGGAGGCTTCTGGATCGGCGGATACCTAATGAATACTTTGACCTTTCGCGCCCCTTCTCAGGAGATCCTGGATGAGCTCAAGATCATTTATAAGGAAGTAGAGGATGGGTTGTTTGTGGCTGATGGGCCAAATGCTTGCTCTAAGTTGATTTCCGCAGCTTGTGACGCCGGGGTAAGGATATTAAATATGACTAAGTTTGATGATGTGGTCCTGCGAAATAATAAAGTTGAAGGGGCGGTGATCAACTGGACACCGGTTTCAGCGCTGCCCAGGGCAATTACCTGCGTAGATCCGATTTCCCTGGAATCCAAAGTAGTTATTGATGCCACCGGCCATGATGCCTGGGTCTGCAAAAGCCTTGAAAAAAGGAAATTGCTGAATATGGAGACATTTGGTCCAATGGATATCAATACTTCCGAAGATGCGGTAGTAGAGAAAACCGGAGAGGTCTATCCGGGCTTATTGGCCTGTGGTATGGCTGTTTCTACTGTTTACGGTATACCGCGCATGGGCCCGACATTTGGCAGCATGCTTTATTCCGGCAAGCGTGTAGCTTTAAAGGCAAAGGAGTATTTGGCTTGAAATATAGGCAAAAATATGTTATATTTTTTATGTAAAATGACCTTTTGACAATTTGACGTTTTGACCTAATGATAAAGGCTAACCAGCAGTAATGCTGGGGCGCAAAGCTACCGGCCCGCCAAATATTTAGTGGCGGGGAGCGGGGCTGCCAAGTAGGGTAAAACCCTAAGAAAGCCTTTAGGGTTTTTTTATTGTCAGATGAGGAAAGGAGTTTAAGATGAAGAAATCCGGCCATAAAACCACATTCCGGAACAGGAAGCACCATAAAAAGAACATGGCCTTTCTTGAGGTTTTGAGGTTTTTTGAAGGTATGCCGTTGTTTGGCATCCGGCGCTAAGTAAGCGATAATCCCCAGTTTATACCTGCCAGGTAGATATTATAAGCTGTATAAAAGAGGTGCCTTTTTAAAGGCACCTCTTTTGTTTAATTTTAAAGTTAGATTTTGCCTCTCATTGCGTCAATTGATGCAGGAGGTGGCAAAATGCGCAAGTCAATTCTTAGCGGCGTAGTAACAGTTTTGGTTTTAATGGCCTTTAGCGGGCTGCTTAGGGCGGAGGAGTTAGCCTGGGAGGATATAGGCGGAGGGAATCTTAATGTGCAATGTGTTTTGACTGGGCAGGGAAAAAGCGGGATCATTTTCGCAGGTTCTGCAGGATCTATTCTGAAAAGCGAGGATTCTGGCAAGAGCTGGCGCAGGGTATTGGGTTTAAGTTCAAGAGACTGCAAAGTCAATCAATTGTTGTTCGATACGGTTGATCGTAATATTGTTTATGCTGCTACGGATAATGGCCTATATCGCAGTAATAACTTGGGTGAGCGCTGGGTGAGGATATTTAAAGAAAGGAATAAGGATGAGGCGCAGTGCATTTCCCTGGCAATACTGCCCCAAGCGATATTCTTGGGAACCAAGGCCGGCCTTTTTGTAAGCGAGGATAAAACGCGCAACTGGCATAAGCAGGACGGGGTGATCGGCACTGTCCCGATATTAAGCATAGACTTTAATGCCTATGAAACTAATTATATTTATCTTGCCGCGCTTAACGGGATATTTGTCTCCGCGGATTCGGGAAAAAGCTGGAAGAGGACTTTCACGGCGTTTGCTACGGATAAAGAAAAGGAAGAGCCGGAAAATGACGCCGGAGATGAAGATAAGGATGTGCGTTATTCCGATATGCATTTCTTAAAAGCTGATCTTGATAAGGCCGGCATTGTTTATGCGGCCGGCGCAAAAGGGGTCTATAGAAGTGTTGACCGTGGCAAGACCTGGGAAAAGTTAACGGAGTATGGCTTATTGAGCCGCGATGTTTTGATGGTCTGTATTTCAAGCGGATCGCAGGTTTTTGCGCTGACCCGGTCCGGGATCTTTCTCTATGAAGAGGACCGCTGGAAGGAATTATCTTTTGGCCTGGCCGCAGGCAAAATAAATCATCTGGCCCTGGATAATAAGGGAATTCTGTATGCGGCGGGAGAAAAAGGTATATTTAAATCCAACCTTAGCGCTAATAAAGATTTCGCCGGAAAAGGATCGACCCGGGATTATCTGCGCAACGAGCCAAATATAAAAGATCTTCAGCAGGCAGCGATAAGCTATGCCGAGGTAAGCCCCGATAAGATATCCCAATGGAGAAAGAAAGCTGCTATAAAAGCCATATTGCCGCAGTTAAGCGTTGGGGTTGACCGCAACTCGACTGACCTTTGGCATTGGGAGGGCGGTTCAACCACAAAGTGCGATGACGATACCTTGCGCCGGGGAAGGGATACGCTTGACTGGGATGTTTCCTTAAGCTGGGATCTAAGTGATCTCGTGTGGAATGAGGCGCAGACCAGTATAGATGTGCGCTCCCGGTTGATGGTTGAATTACGCGACGATATCCTGGATCAGGTGAATAAGCTTTATTTTGAGCGCTTACGCGTAAGAATTGAACTGGATAATTTGGGCATTGAAGACAGAAAAAAGAGATCTGAGAAGGAGCTGAAACTTCAGGAGTTGGCTGCCTCTCTTGACGCCCTTACTGCCGGCTATTATTCAGAGCATCTGCGCCTGCTTTCGGCTGGCTAGCGTATTAAATTAAGACGGCGTCAGGCCAAAACACGAAGAACCGTCGTCACTATAACTACAGTGCCAGGCATCTTCGTCATATCCAGGCGCCGGTCTATAATGAAACCAGTAATTATACCCTCTTGTTGGTTAGTTTACCCCCTACAAATTTCTTGTTAATTGAAATTTGCGCCGACTTATCACGGGACAACCCCTGCGAATGCAGGTTTGAGCTATGGATATTTTGCCGAAGGGTATTGTTGAGCGTGCAATTAGAAATTTTTCGGCACGGCTATAGCAAGGTGTGCGCAAGGATTTGCGGCGAACGGAGGACCTTCACGAAAGTGTAAGTCAGTCCGGGAGTGAGCCACAAACCGTAGCGCACGGCGAAAAATTTCGCACGCGGACAATACCCTGAGAGCAAAATATCAAGTACCGGAAATTTCTTGCAAATGCCGGCTGTTTGTGTTAATTTATAGAAACTTGCCAATCTTATTAACCCTTTTAATGTGAAGGATTAAAGTTATGAGCGCCGTACATTTTACAGACGCCAACTTCAAGAAAGAGGCGTTGGAATCGGATTTACCGGTAATGGTTGATTTTTGGGCTGCTTGGTGCGGCCCCTGCAAGATGATTGCCCCTTATGTCGAGGAAATGACTAAGGAATACGCCGGGAAAATGAAGATCGGAAAAATTGATGTTGACTCTAACCCCAAGATCGCCACTCAATATGGAGTGATGTCAATACCCACTATTATCTTTCTTAAGAAAGGTAAGGTTATGGATCAGCTTGTGGGCGCGATTAGCAAGCTTGATCTGAAGCGTAAGATCGAAGAGAACCTTTAATGCGCAAGATCTTTATTGCCGCAACCAAGCAGAACGACGGCAAGACTACCGTCTCCCTGGGGATAATCAGGAACCTGCAGCAGAAGTTCGGCAAGGTGGGCTTTATCAAGCCGATCGGCCAGCGCTACCTTGAGGAGGAGGGTTTAAAGATCGATGAAGATTCCATCCTCATTGAAGAGGTCTGCGGCATTAAGTGCGGGCTTAAAGATATGAGCCCGATCGCGGTAGAAAAAGGTTTCACCGAAAAGTATATCACCAAGCCTGATAAGAAAAGTATTTCCAGCCAGATCCAGAATTCTTTCCGCCGGATCTCAAAAAATCAGGAGCTGGTGGTGATTGAAGGAACCGGCCATGCCGGGGTGGGTTCGGTATTTGACCATTCTAACGCCAGTGTGGCCAGGCTCTTGGGCTCAAAGGTGATTATCATCTCTTCGGGGGGAGTGGGCAGGCCGATCGATGAAATCGTATTAAATAAGGCGCTTTTTGAAAAAGAGGGGGTCAAGGTATTAGGGGTCATCGTAAACAAGGTGCTCCCGGATAAATTTGCTAAGATTAGCGGATTTGTAAGAAAAGGGCTGGAGAGAAAAGGGATCGATGTGTTGGGGGTGCTTCCCTATGACCCGATGCTGGCCCGTCCCACGATAGAGCAGATCCTGGAAGAGACTGATTTCGAGGTTATCTGCGGTAAAGAATATCTGGAGCGTTCAGTCGCAAAGGTCATTGTCGCGGCAATGGAGCCGGCCGACGCTGTGCGCTATATCAGTGATGATAGCCTGATGATCACTCCCGGAGACCGGGAGGATATGATCATGAGCGCGCTCAGCTGTTTTCGTGACTCGGGCAATAAAAAACTTAAAGTCTGCGGCATGGTGCTCTCCTGCGGGATCACCCCGGAGGCTCCGATCATGAATCTTCTGGAGAAGGCCCAGATCCCTGTGTTACTAGCCAAATCCGATACCTATGATGTGGCTACCTGCCTGCATGACCTGACAGTAAAGATCAGGCCCTGCGATAGGGATAAAATTGAAGCCGTGGTAAAATTGATCCAGGAGAACGTTGATTTCAAAAAAATATTGAAAGGAATTTAGGATGAATACGATTGAGAAAATCCGGAACCTCGCCAGAAACAAGGCCAGGAGAATAATCCTGCCTGAGTATGATGATAAGCGCGTTATTGAGGCAGCAGCCATCATCAAAAAGGAGTCATTAGCAGAGCCCATAGTTTTGACGCCGGATAAGATTGACCAGAGGGAGAGGGAAAGGCATATTGAAGAATATTATAAGCTATATCAGTCAAAGGATGTTGACCTGGATACGGTTAAGAGGCTTTTTTCAGAGACGCTTTACTACGGGGCAATGATGGTCCGGGAAGGCAAGGCTGAGGGCCTAGTCGCCGGGGCAAGCCACACTACCCCGGATATGGCCCGCGCCTGCATACGCTGCATCGGCCTGGATGAGCGTTTTACCATTGCCTCAAGCTGTTTTATCATGGATGTTCCTGATTGCGTTTACGGAGATAACGGGACCTTTATTTTTGCCGACTGCGGGATCATCCCCGATCCCAATGCCCGTCAATTATCCTGTATTGCCCTTTCTGCCGCGGAGCTGGCCAATAAAGTATTGGGCCTTACGGCGAAGGTAGCCTTCTTAAGCTATTCTACTAAGGGCTCGGCGAAAACAAAATCCGCGGAAAAGATCGCCGAGGCCTTAAACTTGCTTAAAGGGCAATCCCCGTCGCTGTTAGCCGACGGAGAAATACAGGCGGACGCGGCGATCGTTCCGGAGGTAGCTAAGATTAAATGCCCGGACAGTCCTATAAGCGCCGGCGCCAATGTGCTCATTTTTCCCAACCTTGAAGCCGGAAATATCGGCTATAAACTTGTGCAGCGGTTAGCCAATGCCAGGGCGATAGGGCCGCTATTTTTGGGGTTGAATAAGCCTGCCAGCGATCTATCCCGGGGATGCTCAGTAGAGGATATCGTTGACTGCGTGGCGGTTACCGCGATAAGGGCGTAGTGATCAGAATGCAGAATATAGTAGGTAGAATGCAGGGAAAACAAAATGGATATATTGGTTATTAATAGCGGAAGCTCTTCCATCAAATTCAAGCTTTTTCAAATGCCTGAAGAGCGGCTGGCTGCAAAAGGGCTGATAGAGCATATCGGAGAGCAGGGCTCAAAGTTCCCGGACCACTATTCAGGCTTAAAGGTTATCCTGGATAAGGTGGATGGAGTGCAGGCTGTGGGCCACCGGGTGGTGCATGGCGCGGAGAAATTTAAAAAACCGGTTATAGTAGATAAAGGTGTGATCAGGGGGATTAAAAAATGTTGCGCGATCGCTCCCCTGCATAACCCGGCGAATTTATCCGGCATACTTGCCTGTCAAAAGTTGCTTCCCCGGGTAAAACAGGTTGCGGTTTTTGATACTGCTTTTCACCAAAGCATCCCTGCGCATGCCTATATTTACGGCCTGCCCTATGATTATTATAAAAGGCAGGGGATAAGAAAATACGGTTTTCACGGCACAAGCCATCATTATGTCGCCTTGGAAGCCAGCCGCATCTTAAGAAAACCGTTGAATAAGCTAAGGCTGATCACCTGCCATTTAGGTAACGGCTGCAGCATTACCGCCATAGATAAAGGTAACTCTATTGATACCAGCATGGGTTTTACCCCTTTGGAGGGCTTGGTGATGGGTACGCGGTGCGGGGACATCGATCCTGCCTTGGTCACGCACATTATGCGTAAGAACAAGCTGGATATTAAAGAGATAGAGTCGGTCCTGAATAAGGAAAGCGGGTTAAAGGGGGTCTCCGGCATAAGCAATGATATGCGCAGGCTGGAGCAAAAGGCCAAGGCAGGCAACAGGAGGGCGGTTCTGGCCATAGATATTTTTGTTTACCGCATCAGAAAATATATCGGCGCCTATCTCTTGGCGCTGGCTGGATTAGACGCCCTGATATTTACTGCCGGGATAGGTGAGAACCAGGCGGGCATCAGAAAAAAAATATGCAAAGGGCTCTTTACCTGCCTTAAAGAACCCCCTAAGGTCATGGTCATACCAACTGATGAAGAGTTGATGATCGCCCGGCAGACATATAAGCTGATTAAGGAGAGTTGAAATGTTGAGGACTGTATTGAAATCTAAGATCCACAGGGCAACGGTTACCGAAGCCAATCTTTATTACGAAGGCAGCATTACCATTGACAGCCAGTTGATGGTTGCGGCGGATATATTAGTCCATGAAAAAGTTGAGGTGCTCAATCTTAATACCGGCTCGCGCATTGAGACTTACGTTATCAAGGGTAAGCCCGCCAGCGGGGTGGTTTGCCTCAACGGTCCGGCCAGCCGCGGCTCATGTGTCGGTGACCAGGTGATCATTGTCTCATATGCTTTAGTTGAAGATAAACAGGCCAGGAAAATCAGGCCGAAGATCATTAAAGTAAATGCCAGAAACCAGATTAGAGATTAAAGTATTCGGTGACCCGGTATTAAGAAAAAAAGCCAAAACCGTAAAGAAGGTAACTAGCGCGCACCGGCAGCTCTTAAGCTTGATGGCGCAATCCATGTATGAAGGAGGGGGGATCGGGTTAGCCGCTCCCCAGGTGGGGATAAGCAGCAAATTGATCGTCGCCGATATCGGCGGTGGACTCTATAAATTGGTCAATCCCAAGGTAGTAAAAAGTGCGGGCAGGCAGGCGATCCCGGAGGGGTGCCTCAGCGTTCCCGGAGTATGCATTAAAGTCAGGCGCGCAAAAGAGGTGTGGGTCGAGGCTTTGGATGAAAACGGGGAGCCCGTAAAGCTGGAGGCAAAAGATCTTCTTGCCTGCGTATTGCAGCATGAGATCGACCACTTAAAGGGAAAACTGATCATTGATTACGCGTCCTTAATGGAAAAGCTGCGCATAAAGAGAAGATTATCGGTTTTAAAAGCGGGCAATAAAACCTGCAAATTGAAGCTTTGATCATGAGGAATAGATTGCCAGCCTGGTTCAAACAGGATCTTCCGGACAACTCCGTGAAAGAGCTGTGCCGGCAGTTTAGGTCCGAAAATATTCATACTGTCTGCCAGGAGGCAAAATGCCCGAATATAAATTCCTGTTTTAAGCAGCGCACCGCGACGTTTTTGGTCCTCGGCGACAGATGCACCAGGGCCTGCGCATTTTGCGCGGTAAAAAAAGCTTCCCTGGGGATCTCCCCTGATCAGGAGGAACCTGTCAGGATCGCTCGCAGCGTGCGCAAGATGGCGGTGGGTTACGCGGTAATTACCTCGGTGACCCGCGATGATCTGATAGATGGAGGCAGCCGGATTTTTATTGATACGATAGGCTGCTTGCGCGCTTCTTCGCCGAAAACCAGGATAGAATTGTTAATACCGGATTTTAAAGGCGATAGGGAAATAATCAGGCTGGTTGTTGATGCGGAGCCGGATGTGATCGGCCACAACCTTGAGACAGTAAGCCGGCTTTATCCATTGGTGCGTCCGCAGGCGGATTATAAGAGGTCTTTACGGGTGTTGAAGCTTATCAAGGAATTTAACCATAAGATGGTTACTAAATCAGCCTTGATCTTAGGGTTAGGGGAGAGTTCTAAGGAGATCATCGAGGCGATGCAGGATTTAAAAACAGCAGGGTGCGATATATTGGTCTTGGGTCAATATCTTCGGCCATCACCCGTCCATCATCCGGTGAAGAGGTTTTTAGAGCCGGGTGAGTTTGATGAGTTGGCGGGATTGGCCAAGACAATGGGTTTTAGAAAGGTTCTATGCGGGCCCAAAGTGCGCTCTTCATACAAAGCGTCTTTAATTTACAGAGAGTTGAATTATGCATGACCTAATTATTATCGGAGGGGGCCCTGCAGGACTGACTGCTGCGCTTTACGCCGGACGCAGCCGTATGGACACTCTTTTGATTGAGAAAATGTCCTTAGGCGGCAGGATCTTGATGAGCGAGATGATCGAAAACTATCCTGGTTTTCCCGGAGGCATACTGACCACGGAGCTGATCAGCCGGATGGAGAAGCAGGCCAGGGAGCTGGGAGTAAGAATAGAAAGCGATGAAGTATTGGGACTGGATTGCGAAAAGAAAACAGTCAAAACTTCAAGCCGACTACATGAAGCCCGCGTGATCATTATAGCAAGCGGCGCCCGGGCCCGTAAATTGAATGTTCCGGGTGAGGAAAAATATACCGGCAGGGGGGTTTCCTACTGCGCTACCTGCGATGCCCCGTTCTATAAAGAAAAAAATGTGGTGATCGTAGGGGGAGGGAACGCGGTTGCCGAAGAGGCGATCTATCTGAACCGTTTCGCATCCTCTGTGAATATAGTCCACCGCAGACAGGACCTGCGGGCATCAATGATACTCCAGGAAAAGATGCAGCAGGAGAAGAAAATAAATTTTATTTTAAACAATGTCGTCACCGAAATTAAGGGATCGCAGAAGGTGGAGGCCGTAAGGATAAGAGACCTTTTAACCGGCAAGGAGAGGGACTTTAGCTGCGATGGGGTTTTTATCTATATAGGATATGAGCCCGAAACAACTTTCTTGAAGGGCATATTGAAGATGGATGAGGCCGGGTTCATAATCACGGATGAAGTTATGGCGACATCGGTTGAGGGCGTTTTTGCCTGCGGGGATTGCCGCAAAAAAAGCCTGTACCAGGTGATCAACGCCTGCGGCGACGGTGCTGTGGCAGCTGATTCCGCTTATAAATTCATTGCCGCTAAGGGGTAATTAAATGGAAAAATTTCCTACAACCAATAAAAAACTGACTGAGTGGGTAAATAAAATGGCCAAGCTTTGTTCGCCGGAGCGTATTGTGTGGATAGACGGGTCGCCGGAACAGAAACTTTTACTGGAGAAAGAATCGGTGGATTCCGGCGAATTGATCCGCCTAAATCAGGAGAAACTTCCCGGATGTTTCCTGCACCGCACTGCCCATGATGATGTCTCGCGCACCGAACATCTTACCTTTATCTGCACCAAAAAGAAGGCTGACGCCGGGCCGAATAATAACTGGATGCGTCCGTTTACCGCTTATAAAAGGGCAAGGGAGATATTCCGCGGGGCAATGAAAGGCCGCACAATGTACGTAATCCCCTTTTCCATGGGGCCGGTGGGTTCGCCATTCAGCAAGATCGGGGTAGAGTTGACGGATTCGCGCTACGTGGTTTTGAATATGTTGATCATGACCCGCTGCGGCCAGGCAGTGTTAAGGCAACTGGAGAAGGATGATAATTTTACCAAATGTCTGCATTCAAAGGCCCAGTTAGACATAAATAAAAGGCTGATCCTGCATTTTCCCGAAGACAATACCATCTGGAGCGTAGGTTCAGGATACGGCGGCAATGTGCTTCTGGGTAAGAAATGCCTTTCCCTGCGTATTGCCAGTTTTGTTGCCAGAAAAGAAAAATGGATGGCTGAACACATGCTGATCATGGGCATTGAAGAGCCCAACGGGCATGTTGAATATATCGCCGCGGCTTTCCCCAGCGCCTGCGGCAAAACCAACCTGGCAATGCTTGTCCCTCCGGAAGGCCTTAAAAAGAAGGGCTACCGTATTTGGACGCTGGGTGATGATATTGCCTGGATGCGCGTGGATTCAGATGGTTCGCTTTGGGCGATCAACCCTGAAACCGGGTTCTTCGGGGTTGCTCCCGGAACAAACCCCAAAACCAACCCGAACATGGTGGAGACGATCAAGAAAGATACTATTTATACAAATGTACTTTTGAAGCCGGATAATACCGTATGGTGGGAGGATGCTGACGGAGAGGTGCCGGCTCAGGGTATTGATTGGAAAGGTCATCCCTGGAAACCCAATACCAGCGACAGCCAAGGCATGATAATCAAAGGAGCGCATGCCAACGCCCGTTTTACCGCCCCTATCATGAACTGTCCTTCAGCTTCATTCAGGCTGGAGCAGCATCACGGTGTACCGATCTCGGCGATCGTTTTCGGAGGAAGGCGCCGGCATGTTGCCCCGCTTGTATATGAATCTTTTAGTTGGCAGCACGGAGTATTTGTGGGAGCGACGATGGGCTCGGAGTTGACCGCGGCCCAGGTCGGTAAGTTAGGGCAGGTGCGCAGGGATCCTATGGCAATGCTCCCTTTCTGCGGCTACAATATGGCGGATTATTTCAGGCATTGGCTGAATATGGGCAAGCTTATGGCCAAGCCGCCCAAAATATTTCATGTTAACTGGTTCAGGACTGATGACCAGGGTAAGTTCCTCTGGCCGGGATTTTGCGAGAATTTGAGAATACTGGAATGGATAATTGACCGCTGTAACAATAAAGTCAATGCCATGCAAACCCCAATAGGCTATCTTCCTTATCCCTTTGATATTGATATGACGGGCTTGCATCTTGCATCCGGCGTGCTGGAAAAAGCGCTTAAGGTGGATAAGGAGGAGTGGCTTAAGGAGTTAAAGGGGATAAATAAATTCTTCGGAGGTTTTAAGAAAGAGCTGCCGGAAGAGTTGTGGGATGAATATAATGCCCTCCTGGTAAGATTGAAAAAATATGGATAACGTCCTGTTAAAAACTGATTTTAAGGAGTTTAAGCTTTTTCGCAGGGGTAAGGTCAGGGATGTGTATGATTTTGGGGATAAACTCCTGATAGTTTCCACTGATCGTATTTCCTGTTTTGATGTGATCCTTCCTTGCGGGATACCGGGCAAAGGCAGGGTCTTGACCGGTATATCCGTATTCTGGTTTGACTTTATCAAAGATATAATCCCGCATCATCTTATCACGGCGGATGTGGGTAAATATCCTCCCGAGCTCCAGAAGTACAAGGCGGACCTATCCGGCCGCTCAATGCTGGTGTTAAAAACCAGGCCCCTGCCTGTTGAATGCGTAGTCAGGGGTTATTTATCCGGTTCGGCTTGGATTGAATACAAGGAAAAACAATCAATCTGCGGGATCAATTTACCCAAGGGCCTGCGCCAGTCGGATAAACTTCCGGAAGTCATATTCACCCCTTCAACCAAAGCTGATGTGGGGCATGACCAGAATGTAAGCCAGGAATATATCGCGGACTTAGTGGGCGCTGATATAGGCAGGGAACTGAAGAAAGTAAGCATTGAGGTTTATAAACGCGCAAGCAGCTATGCCCTGCAAAAAGGGATCATTATCGCCGATACTAAATTTGAGTTCGGCATTTATAATGACAGGATGATAATTATTGATGAAGTGCTTACCCCTGATTCATCGCGCTTCTGGGCTGCCAAAGATTACCGGCCCGGCAGAGTACAGATGAGCTTTGATAAGCAGTTCGTGCGTGATTACCTGGAGACCCTGGGTTGGGACAAGAAACCGCCCGCGCCGGATCTGCCGGCAGAGATCATTAGTAAGACTACGGAAAAATATTTAGAGGCGTATCGTAAATTAACGGGAAGGGAGCTTTAAACAAAGGTGAGTAATTTTAAGAGAATATTGTCCGTGTTGTTGAGGGTCAGTATAAGCATTATATTGCTGGCCCTTTTATTCAAGCTCAACAAGATAGATATCCGCAGCCTGATTAATGATATAAAGGATGTTAATAAGCTGTTTCTGGGAGCGGGTTTTGCGGTATTCTTTCTTGTTTATCTTTTTGGCTTCCTGCGCTGGCGCATGCTGTTATCTGCTGCGGGTATCCGGACATCCTTAAAGAAATTGATAAGCTCATTCTCAGGAGGGGTTTTTTTCAGCATTTTTCTTCCTTCAACCATAGGCGGCGATGTCGTGCGGAGTGCGGACCTTGCGGGGCATACCAGGAAAGCAAAAGAGGTCATTGCTACGGTCCTGCTCGACAGACTAAGCGGATATATCGGCCTGGTATTTGTGGTCCTGCCGGCCATTCTATTAGGCAGAGACCTTGTGCTTGACAGAGTAGTCTTTTCATCAGTTGCCGTTATTATCGCGTTATTGGTCATTATCCTGCTGGTTTTGTTTGACAGCTCCATCTATTCAAAGATCACCAAGTTCCTGGCTACGCCGGGGGCGGAAGAAATAAAGGAGATGGTCAAGGATATGCACCGGGAGATACATGTTTTCCGGCACCGCAGGAAAATAATTGTTTACAACCTTATTTTGTCTTTCCTTGCCCAGATAATCACCCCGCTAAGTATCTACTTTATCGCCCTTTCCTTGGGGGTTAAAATAAATTTTATTTATTTCCTTATCTTTATCCCGATAATCGGGGCGATCACCTTGCTGCCTGTTGCCATAGGCGGCCTGGGTCTAAGGGAGAGTTTGTTCGTGGTTTATTTTGCCAAGGCAGGAGTAATAAAACAGCTGGCCCTGGCCATGTCGCTTTTATCCTTTTCTTTCATAGTAGCTTATGGGGCTATCGGAGGCCTGTTTTATGTCCTTACAGTACATCATCGACGCCTACAATATAATAAACCACCCGCAGTTTAGCCCATCTTCAAAAGGTTCCGGAGTCCAGGCATCCCTGGTAGAATTTATCAGGACAAATAGATTAACCGGCAGCCGGAAAAACAAGGTCATCATTGTCTTTGACGGCTACCCCAAGTCAGGCCAGGATATACCTGAAGAACCCGGCATACTCTGCCTATTTTCACGCATGATAGAGGCGGATGAGGAGATAAAGAAATTAGTGGAGGAGTCGGCTCAGCCGAGGAATATCGTTGTGGTCTCCGATGACCGCCAGGTACAGCTGGCATCCAGGCTTTTGGCTGCGCAAACCTGCGGGGTAAAAGAATTTATCTGCGGGAAGAAAAACAAAAGAATGCCGGGCCCCTCCAGTGAAGAGGTGGATGATAATAAGATCTCTTATTCCAAGATGCAGAAGATAAATGCCGAGCTTAAGAAAAGATGGCTGGTCTGATTAAAGAAATTCTTGACATAACCGCATAGTTATGTTAAAGTTATACAAATAGCAACACTAGAAAAGGAGGGAAATATGAGTAATTGGCAAGTGGTATTATTGGAACCTGCGCGCACGGTTTTGGCTCAGATCAGCCAATTCCTGGTTAACGCGCTGCTGGTGGTCATTATCCTGATCATCGGCTGGTTAATTTCCAAGGTTATCAAGGCCATTGTCACCAAAGCCCTTAAGGCAGTCAAGCTCGACACGCTTTCCGATAAGATCGAACTGGATAAGTTGTTAAGTAAAGGCGGTATAACTTATTCTTTGTCTGACCTGGTGGGGATAATCTGTTATTGGCTGGGTTTGTTGGTGACCTTCATGGTCGCAATAAATGCCATAGGCCTTACCATTGCCGCTGATTTGTTGAACAAAGTTGTCCTTTACATACCGAATGTTATCGCAGCCTTGTTTATCCTGGTCCTGGGTATGTTCGCGGCAACCTTAATGAGAAATGTTGCGCGCACCGCGGCAAATAACGCGGGTTTAAGCCAGGCCAAGCTTTTAGCCCAGATCGTCGAGACCGTAGTTATTATTTTCGCGATCTTCGTCGGGTTAGAGCAGCTGCAGATCGGTATCCGGATAACCGAATTGACCATCTCCATAATTTTGGGCGCGATCGGGTTAGGATTGGCTTTGGCTTTTGGGTTGGGATGCAAAGATATCGCCGGCAAGTTTGTCTCCGAGTTAGTGGAAAAATTCAAGAAGAAATAATGTTTTTGTCAGTGGGTTAAAAATAAGCCCCGCACCAAACGGTGCGGGGTTTATTTTTTAAGGATCCGCCATGCATAAAATCCCGGATATAATCTTTCTTTGGCTTCGGAATGATATTGATGTCGTGTTCTTTGTTTACGGGCTGGGTTTTGCGGTAATGGGCCTGGCCATCTGGCTCCAGCCTAAGAAGGGGAGCAGCTTTAGGCTGGCCGATTGTTTATGGCTTCTATCCGGGTTTGGCCTTATCCACGGCATAAATGAATGGCTGGATATGTGGATAATCATAAAAGGCGACAACCTTGGCCTGCAGGTATTCCGTTCTTTTGCCCTGGTTATTTCCTTTCTTTTCTTTTTTGAGTTCGGCAGGCAGATTTTTCGTTTAGACAGCCCAAATCCTTCCTGTATCCGGGCAAAGATCTCCCGGTATCTTCCCTGGTGGTTAACCTGGCTGCTGGGGATTCTTGTTCTTGTCCTTGGCTTCGTATCCGCCGCCCCCTGGGAAAACGTCAATATCTGGGCAAGATACCTTTTATGTATTCCTTCGGGCCTGCTTGCTGCTTTAGGATTATTTTCGTATTATATTTGTCAAAAGGATGTCTTAAGGCCCCTCAAAGTAAGGAAATATTTTTTAATCTCCTCTCTGGCTTTACTTATTTACGGTATTTTGAGCGGTCTGGTGGTTCCCAGAGGAACGCCTCTTCTCTCACATTGGATTAATATAGATTCTTTCTTTGCGGCCGCGCATATCCCGGTCCAGGTCTTTAGGGCGCTCTGCGCAGTCGCCGGCGCCTGGGGAATAACCGGAATACTCAGTATCTTCAAATGGGAGAGTATGGAGAGGCTGCAGATTAGAGTCGCGGAGAGGACCCGGGAATTAACAAAGGCCAATGAATTATTGAGGGTTGAGGTTGCAGAACGCAGGCAGGGGGATGAGAAGCTTAAGAGGAATTATGAGATGCAAGGTGTGCTCAATAAAATGCTTTTTATCTCCTTGGAGGATATCTCGCTGGATGAGATGTTAATTCGGTTTATTGAGCAGATCACTGCGATATCTTGGCTTGTCCTGGAATCCAAGGGTAGTATTTCGCTGGTTGAGGATGATCCCGGGATCCTGGTTATGAAAGCCCAAAAAGGGCTATCCGAGCCCGTGAAAAATATGTGCGGCCGTGTCCCATTCGGCAGGTGTTATTGCGGCCGAGCTGCCAACTCAGGCGAGATCATTTTTTCGGATCATCTTGACGAGCGCCATGAAAACCGGTACGAGGGGATGCAGGAGCACGGCCACTACTGTATCCCTATAATTTCGGTCAATAAGAAGATTTTGGGTGTACTCAACCTGTATATACAGCGGGGATGGCACCGGGATGAAAGTGAGAAGGAGTTTCTTGTTGCCATAGCCAATGTTTTGGCAGGGGTTATAGAGCGTAAAAAAATGGATGAGGCATTAAAAGCCGCGTATATCAGGTTCCAGGAGACGCAAAGCCAGCTTATCCAGGCTGAAAAGTTGACTGCTGTAGGAGAGTTGGCCAGCGGTGTAGCTCATGAAGTAAGAAACCCCCTGGGGATAATATTGCAAGGGGTTAATTATCTGGAGGAGAATATACCCGCCAAGGGGGAGGATATTTCCGAAACCCTGGGCGTGCTTAAGGAGGGCATAAACAGGGCGGATAAGATCATAAACGGCCTCCTTGATTTTTCCAGGTTCACAAAGCTGGACCTGCGGCCGGAGCAGGTAAACTCTATTCTGGAGAGTTCCCTGATCCTGGTTAAAGAGCGGCTCAAGACCGAGAATATAGAAATTGTCAGGGAGCTTAAGGATAATTTACCGAGTGTCCCGGCGGATAAGAATAAACTGGAGCAGGTTTTCATTAACCTGCTGTTAAACGCGGTTCAGGCTATGCCTGAGGGCGGAAAGGTTGTTGTACGCAGCTATGCTAAAAGGCTGGCGCAGGAGAAAGACGGCGTAGACAGGAGAACAAGCAATCATTTCCATGCCGGGGACCAGGTTGTAATAATTGAGTTTGAAGATAGCGGGGTGGGGATCCCGGAAGAGAACATGGGGAAGATTTTTAATCCATTTTTTACAACTAAGGGGCCGAAGGGCGGGACAGGACTTGGATTATCTGTAAGCAGGAATATACTTCAAATGCATGAAGGTCTGATATACGCGGAAAGCCGGCCAGGCAAAGGGACTAAGATGACAGTTATTTTAAAAGCCAGCGGGAGGGGATAATATGGGTAAGAAAAGAATATTGATAATTGATGATGAAGAGCTTTTTACGAAATTGGTAAAGTTGAACCTTGAAAAAACCGGGAAATACGAGGTGAGGGCGGAAAATAAAGGTGCGCAGGGATTGGCTGCTGCCCGGGAATTCAAGCCCGACCTGATCTTATTGGACATCCTGATGGAAGATATGGAGGGCAGCGAAGTGGCTGCTCAATTAAAGAATAACGCTGATACCGTGGATATTCCCGTTGTTTTCCTGACGGCGGTGGTAAAGAAGGAGGAATTGGCAAGCGGCTGTGGGGTTATCGGAAGCCATCCCTTTATAGCTAAGCCGGTAAGCACAAACGAGCTTATCGCTTGCATCGAAAAGAATATGTATAAACTATAGTTATATGTGCATCCTGGAAAAAGATAATCCCCCGGAAAAAGAAAGCATCCTTTATAATTATTATATTAAGTAAGCACCCACTCCGCCGGTAATGCACAACTTCTTGCCGGATTTTATATGACGGTCAGAAAGAAAATTGTCTTTAAAAGTAAGCGAAAGTTTTCAATAAAGACTTTCGGCTGGCCGTTGGTGTAAGTACCGCGAGATGATTTTGGGCATTTTGAAGAGATTCAGTGAGTTGGGATTATGAAGTTATGGCAAAGTAAGTTAAAAATTAAAATATGTCTAAGAATATTAAGGATATCGTTGCGAAATTTTCATTATTAGTAAGTTCGGCCTTATTAGCTTTACTACTTTGCGAATTATTAATGAGATTTATCGGGATGGCATATAATATTGATTTTACTCTTTATATGAAGGAACTTAAAAACTCTGATAGACTCCCCCAAGGACTATTTGTTAAATATAATAATTTCTGGGGACTTAAGCCCAATGTTCAAGTATTAGCAACCACATCTGATTTTTCAATTATTTATAAAATAAATTCTCACGGGCTACGAGATAAAGAATATGACTTTAAAAAACCAAAGAATAAAATAAGAATTCTGGCTGTTGGGGATAGCCTTACTTTTGGGGAAGGCGTTGAATATGGGGATCGTTTTACTGAAATTATCGAAAAATCTTTTTCGAATGTTGAAGTTATTAATTGTGGAGTACCGGGTTATGGTTTAGATCAGATCTTGATACAATTTGCCGCAGATGGAATAAAATATTCTCCTGATTTTGTCATAATCTTCATTGATAAATCTATAATTAAACGATTTTCTACCGATATTATAAAAGATAATCATGTTAATCTTGAGAATATTATTCCGAAAAGACCGCTAAACAATGTTTCCACTGGATATATTAATAGAAATGATCCATTCTTTAATAAAAGAAAAGATTTTTTAGGATCCGACAGAAGCTTTTTATTTAGCTTTCTTAAATATAAGTTTAGTTTATTTACCTTAAAAAATAAATTAAGAAAAGAAGATAAGGAAAATTGGAGTGTTTTTTATTCATCATCTCAAAAGAAAGTTAATATTACGAAAGACAAGACCTCAGATATAAATATAGAGCCAATTGCCGCAAGAACTACACTATTAATTCAAAAATTTAATGATATCAGTAAAAAATATAATATAAAATTGATAGTCATAAATATTGATGATTATTCTGACAATTTAGGTTTTTTGAGGAATATTAAGAATATTTGCTATTATGATCTATCAAACGAACTAATAAATGAGTCTAAGAGATGCAAATTGCGCTTTGTTTATGATCGACATTACAATAAGAACGCACATCGTTTTATCGGTCAAAAAACAACCAAATTCTTAGAAGGTATCATGTTGAATCGTTATCTTAACTTCAGCCGATGAATATTCGCGATTTTCTGACCATCAGTTAACCATATGTTATGATTACGAGATATAAAAATTTGTTGAAACCATACGAACAATAATGAGATAAAGAAAGACAGAGTTTTTTAGTTACATACGGCTGTCCGTTGGCGCAAGTACCGAGAGATGATTCTGGGAATTCTAAAGAGGTTAACAGATCGCGAATCATAGAGTTGTGTAAAATACGCCGTAATCTCAATTATTGAAATTATAGTTGACATCTGTCAAGTAGATGTCAACTTTCGTTCTGTAGGGTTGACAATTAAGGGAGAGGGGAATCGCCAGATAGGAATACAGTTACCATACTGAATATGAAGTTCTTCTGACTGTATGGTAACTTTTTGTTTGACAGCGGTTACCATACAATGTATACTATTTAACAGTTTGTATGGTAACCAAATCAACCAAACGGGGAGTCCAATATGGGAGTAATAAAAGGAGTGCTCAAAGAAGAACTTGAAAATTCTCTGCGCATGAAAAGTGGCTACGAGCGGGAATTGGCGAAATTACCTAGAGGCAGCCTTATTAGAAAGATAGTTAAAGGGCATGGGTATTATTATCTTTTGTTACGGGAGAATGGGGAGGTAAAATTTATCTATAAAGGAAAGGTATCTGGCGACGAGATAAAAAAATATCAAGACGCTAAAGAGTACAGGGCTAAATATAGAAAATTATTATCTCAGGTAAAAAAACAGATCAGATTTTTGAGGAGCTCGTTACGTGGAAAAGAATCAGTATGATTTATGTATTAAGGTCTTAGGGAGATTGGAGAAATCCGGTGTTCTCAAAGATGTTATTCTTATAGGTAGTTGGTGTATTCCATTTTACAAAGATTATTTCGAGAATGTCCAATATCCTACCGCAATCAAAAGCCGCGATATCGATTTCTTAGTTCCAGCTCCTTTAAAAACCAATACAAAAGCGGATATTCCAAAATTATTAAAAGATTTAGGATTTATTGTTGACTTCAAAGGGCCAGAAGGATACATTCAATTAGAACATTCAGATCTTATAATAGAATTTTTGGTTCCTGAAAAAGGCCGCGGTTCAAATAAGCCATATAGATTACCGCAATTCGGCCTCAATGCCCAACCCCTAAGATTCCTAGATTTACTCATGCTGGATACGATAAAAGTTAAAGTTGAAGGTATAGAAATTAATCTTCCCCATCCCGCTAATTTTGCCTTGCATAAATTAATCATCTTTCAACGCAGACTCAGGGAAGAAAAGGCGATAAAAGATAGAAATACTGCTATCGAAATTTTGAAGGCATTGATTAATAAAGGAGATGCCGCGGTTCTTCTACGAGTTTTTAATTCCATGATTCCGAAATGGCACAAAAAGGTTATAAAGGGATTGGAAGAAGTTAAAGAAAAAGAAATTTTGGACCTATTGACCGGGGGTGAAAAATGATTATTAACGGTTTTAGAAAATCAAAAGAAGAATACAGGATAGATGTGGAATTTTCCTATCAGTCAGAAGTAGAAAGATTAAATGGAAGTTTAGAAGATAGGGTCTGGAGGGTAGCGTGACCGTTCCACTAGGTAAAATCTTTATATTTTTAGATAGCTGCGCTATTGATTCTAAAGATAGTCTTGAAAAATTAGCAATTGATAGAATTTATCTCTGGCAAAAAACAGGGGCCATCGTAGATATAAGCCCTTCTGTCCAAGAAGAAGTCAATCATCCTAATACGCCTACGGAAGTTAAAAGAATAGTAAATAAATTTGGCTGTACCCCAGTAAGACCGGATCTTAATGAAGAAGAAAAGAAATGCTTGAATCAAATAAAAAAGATTCTCGCTGGTAATGGAAATGTTAGGATTATCCAGAAGGACGCTGAGAATATTTTTGAAGCCTACAAAAATGCTGCCAACTATTTTGTAACACTCGACAAACAAATTATCAAGAAAAGAGAACAATTGTATAAACTTTGCTTATCATCCTTAACAATTGTTAAACCTAGCGAACTCATGAAGAAGTATGATTGGGAGTTTATAAATAAAGGGGCACTCAGTCAAAAACGATTTTATTATGGGAGCCGATGAACGTGCGAGACGTTTTTAAACCTTGGGAATTTTTGAGATTTTTCACAACTTTCTGTTTATAAAGAACTTACAAAATGACCGATATGAAAAGTCATAAAATTGGCAAGCGTATCGCAATTGTTACATTCGGCTGACGATGGTACGGTGGCGCACGATGATTTTGAGGATATTTAAAAGGTTGTCATTAGAGGAGTAGCGAAATGAAACAATGGTATGAGGCATTATTTGAGAATTATTCATATAAGTACGATAAAGAAGTTTATGTGCAAGGAACTTTGGGCGAATGCGATTTTATCGAACAGGAGATAGGACGCGATAGGTCGAAAAAGATCATAGATATCGGTTGCGGTACCGGCCGTCATGCAATAGAACTGGCAAAGAGGGGATATAATGTGACCGGTGTTGACCTTTCCGAGAATCAGATCAAAAGGGCAAGGGAGAAAGCCAAAGAGGCAGGGGTAACCATCGACTTTCAAGCACAAGATGCCCGCAATCTTGCGTTTGACGGTGAATTTGATCTGGCAATTATGCTATGCGAAGGCGGGTTTTCTCTTATGGAAACAGATGAGATGAACTTTGAGATCCTAAAAGAAGCAACAAAAGCGCTTAAAATTAAAGGTAAGTTCATTTTCACCGCATTAAACGGATTGTTCCCGCTGTTTCATTCTGTCAATGACTTCTATAAGTCGGTCGAGAAAGAAGGCCAGTCCCAGTGTAAGGAGTGCTCCTTTGATCTGATGACTTTCCGTGATCATAACGCTGTTGTTTTTGAAGATGATTCCGGCAATAAAAGGGAGCTTAAGTGTAACGAGCGTTATTACGTGCCCAGCGAGATAGCGTGGCTTTTAAAAACACTGGGATATAAGAAGATCGATATATTTGGTGCGAAGCTTGGGGTATACTCAAGAAACGACAAGCTGACCACTGACGATTTCGAAATGCTCGTTGTCGCCGAGAGGTGAAAGAAAGCATGAAAAAAGTTTTCATCAGGACTCTGGGTTGGCCGTTGTCCGGATTATAGACGCACTGTCCTAAAGCTTTGTCGAAGGACGATGGCGAGCCTTGCGGAGGCGGTTGTCGGGACGTTGTAGTGATCTGGCGCAGCCTAAAAAATATTTGTTTTTGAGGCGATTAGGTGGTATAATTGCTTCAGAATATGAAGCGATTATGAGGGTTAATCGCTTCATATAAAGGTGCTAAAATTATGATGAAATATATCTGGCAATCTGATTCATGGCCGAAATTAACATGGGATAGTAAAACCTTGTTATCTCATTTAGGGAAGGCTCGTCTTTTACAGGGCAATTTACTTGGACGTGTAAAGAGATTAGGCTTCCGGCTTGGCGAAGAGGCGCAAGCTGATATCCTAACCGAAGAGGCCATTAAAACCGCAGCAATTGAAGGCGAACGTTTAAACCCTCAAATGGTGCGCTCTTCTGTTGCCCGGCACTTGGGATTGAAGGAGGCGGGGCTAGTTCCGGCAACTCGATCCGTAGACGGGTTGGTCGAGGTGATTTTAGACGCCACGCAAAAATATGAAAAGCCTCTTTCTACGGATAGGCTTAAAGGCTGGCATGCCGCGCTTTTCCCTGCAGGATATTCCGGGCTTCATAAAATCCGTGTCGGCCAATGGCGTGGGAAAGAGCCGATGCAGGTCGTGTCTGGTCCTGTGGGTAAGGAGAAGGTGCATTTTGAAGCTCCGCCAGGAGAGGTGGTGGATGCCGAAATGAAACAATTCCTGCGCTGGTGGGAAGAGAGCCGTAAAAGTACCGACGGTATTTTACGGGCTGGATTGGCGCATTTTTATTTTGTAACTATCCATCCGCTTGAAGACGGGAATGGTCGAATTGCCCGGGCATTAACAGATATGGCTCTTGCTCAAGATGAAAAACTCAATATCCGTTATTACAGCCTTTCTTCTCAAATTATGGAAGAAAGGAAGAGTTATTACGATATTTTAGAGAAATGTTCAAAAAGCGATAACGTAGACGTGACTAAATGGCTTATTTGGTTCCTCGAATGCTTTGAACGTGCTATTCAAAGATCCAACAAAATAATTGGACGCGTTCTGGCCAAGGCAGATTTTTGGCAGGAGCATGCCCAGGATCAGCTTAATGATCGCCAGAAGAAGGTTTTAAACCGCATGTTAGATGCTGGGCCTGGAGGTTTTGAAGGCGGGCTGACAACGCGCAAGTATGTTGGCATGAATAAGGTGAGTCGTGCCACGGCCTTTCGTGAGATCTCTGATATGATAGAGAAGAAAATATTGCGGCAACTGCCTGGCAAAGGACGCAGCGTTCGTTATGATTTGGTCTGGCCTCTCTGTCCCACCGGTATTTAAGCCATGATTACATTATGACATTCCAATTGGGATAGAATATGAATATAGCAGAACATCAGAAACTTTTAAATTCTATTAAGAAAAATTTACCAGATATAAAGGGTCTACTGAACGGGGTAAATTCCCACTGGAATTACGAAGACCCTATATACAGGTATTATCATGGAAGTTACAAGTCTTATTATATCCAACATTCGACTCTCACGATGGTAAATTTATTTACGAAAATATACAATATGCCCTTGAACACACAATTTATGAATATAGTCAAGAATGGAACAAATAAGCGTTGGAAAGAAGCAGACAATAAAAACTGGGATAGGATAAATAGGCCTATGATAGAGGCATATTTTCATGCCAGATTCTTTTTGGAAATGATATATAAATATGGAAAGAAATTTAGAAAAGCCCCGGAAGTAGTACCGAGCGGATGGGCCGCTGTCTTGTATTTATATAATATGCGATAGAAGAGCTCAAAGATTTTATTGAAGATATGTCTAAAAGAAAGCTCCCCATAATACATATAATTGGCCTGCCGGGAGCCGGGAAGACAACCTTAACGCGAAGATTAAGCAAATCGTTAAAAATTCCTATACTTCGCATTGGTTACCATAGGGCGCAATTTCCCATGACTCCTATAGGCGAAGCCGATGCATGGGTAGCGTTATTCCGAGAGCTATCGCGACGCAAATGGAAGAATTGCATATTGGAGACGACCGGTTTAAATTCCAGAGAAGAGTTTTTGAGAAAAGCATTACCTTTAGAACACATATTTACGATAAAGCTGGAAGCTTCGTGTAAAACACTTATTTCACGGATTCGAAAGAAGAAAAAGAAAGAGCGGGGAGGCAGGTGGCTTTATAGCACCTTATATCGAAATAGATATGAATTTGTGCGAAAGCTATTTAAGCAGTTTCGCAAAATTCAAGCAGATTGCCATATTAAGACCGATCAAATGACTGAAATAGCTGTATATCGAAAAACGCTAGAAGAGATAGAATTTATAACTTATTGATATGAAAACAAATAAGAAGAAAGTATTCCTGAAAAATTTTGGCTGGTCGATGCCTGGGTTATAGACGCACGATGGCGAGCCTTGCGGAGGCGTTAGTGGAGTAGCCTTCGATTGTCATTCCCACGAAAGTGGGAATCCATACCGTTCTAAAACACCGAACACTTGTTCTGTATCATCGAACACCTAAATGCCCGGTCTCTCAAAATGTCCACTCGCCAGTGGACATTCCCACCCATTAGAAAGATATCGCTTGACATATTATCCCAAATGCTATACACTTATGCACAAGTGTAGACAAATAAGGAGTGATAAAAATGGGCTCAAAAGAATCTCAACTAATTAAATTTCTCAAACAAAAAGGCGGAATGGCCAGTTTCTCTGAGTTTGATGCGGCTGGTTTCAATAAAGCGCTTATCAAAGTCAGCCTTGCGAATAATAACATTCAGAAACTAGATAGAGGGCTTTATGGCCTCTCGGAAGGCATGTCGCTTTCTAATCCAGATCTGGTGGCTATTTCAATTAAGATTCCTAAAGGGGTAGTGTGTCTTCTTTCGGCGCTTGCTTTTCATGAAGCAACGAATGAAATCCCCAAATATGTTGATGTTGCGATACCCCGCGGCAGTCATGAGAGCAGAATAAAATATCCGCCTGTCAGGTTTTACAGGTTTGATCCCGACACATGGAAGGCAGGCGTAGAGAAGTACGAAATCGAAGGTCATACAGTAAAAATCTACAGCCTTGCAAAAACTGTTGCCGATTGTTTTAAGTTTCGCAATAGGATCGGTGTTAGCGTTGCCAGAGATGCCCTAAAGGTTGCCATTACTGAAAAGCGCGTCAAACCAAAAGAGATTATGGAATACGCTAAAATTTGCCGGGTTGATAGAATTATTAAGCCAATAATAGAAACCATGATATGACCCATTCGACGGAGTTTACACTGAGCGAAGCCGAAGTGCTCAGGGTCATCCTGAGCAAGTGACGAATGAAATGAGGAACGCGTCGAAGGATGAAAAAAGAGATAAAAAACATAGAGGCTTCCGTTAAGGCTCAACTTCAAAATAAAGCGAAAGAAACAAGTCGTCCATTTGCGGAATTATTGCAGTATTACGGCATGGAGAGATTTCTCTATCGGTTCAGCAAATCAAAATATGCCGATAAGTTTGTATTAAAGGGCGCGCTTTTATTCGCGGTATGGCAAATACCTGACAGGCGTACCACTCTTGATATCGATTTTTTAGCCCGTTTTGATAATGATGTCACCGCTATCGAAAAAGTGATGAAAGACGTATGCGTCACCAGTGTTGATCCTGATGGGCTTAAGTTTGATCCTCAAACGGTCAAAGGAATGAAGATCAAAGAGGACGCGGATTATGAAGGGGTGAGGGTAAAATTCACCGGCTTTTTAGACCGAGCGAGGATTCCGATGCAGATCGACGTGGGTTTTGGCGATATCGTGTATCCAAAGACCAAGGCCATAGATTATCCGGTAATTCTGGATTTTCCCAAACCGCATTTAAATGGCTACCCTCAAGAGAGTGTGATCAGTGAAAAATTTGAGGCTATGATTAAACTCGGTCTTTTGAATAGCAGGATGAAAGATTTTTATGATATCTGGCTTATGACGAGGCAGTTTGAATTTAATGGGGCGAATATTGCCAGCGCGATAAAGAAAACCTTTAATAATCGAAAGACAGACATCCCCAATAAAAAACCTTTGTTTGCTGATGAAATTTATGATGAAAAATCCGACAGGCAGATGTTTTGGAGCGCGTTTTTGAAAAAAGGGGATATTCGGCACGCGCCGGAAACCTTGTCTGTTACAGCCAGAGAAATAGAGAA